>Ga0129336_10000500_pt1 | contig 22899 bp, 25 predicted proteins | sample CPB6_02_DNA_FD_96878 | JGI IMG/M metagenome (GOLD analysis project Ga0129336, IMG submission 96878) | Freshwater to marine salinity gradient microbial communities from Chesapeake Bay, USA - CPBay_Sum_0.6_0.2_DNA | ecosystem: Environmental > Aquatic > Marine > Coastal | place: USA: Chesapeake... | reverse complement strand
GCAACAGGTAATAAAGATATTGTAACAGCTGATCACATGAGACTTATGAAAGATAGAGCTATACTTTGTAATATCGGACACTTTGACAATGAAATTCAGGTAGAAGCTTTGCGAAATTATAAATGGACTGAAATAAAGCCGCAAGTACATGAAATAGAACTACCTAGTAAAAAACGAATTATTTTATTAGCCGAAGGAAGATTGGTTAACTTAGGCTGTGCAACAGGGCATCCTAGTTTTGTAATGAGCGCTTCTTTTACTAATCAAGTAATTGCTCAAATTGAACTTTGGAATAATAGCGGAAAATATGAAAATAAAGTTTATGTATTGCCAAAACATTTAGATGAGAAAGTTGCATATTTGCATTTAGAAAAAGTGGGTGCAAAATTAACAAAACTCAGTAAAGAACAGGCAGATTATATTAGTGTTTCTCCTCAAGGCCCATATAAGCACGATAATTATAGATATTAGATAATAATGGAATTTATTTCCATCAAGCAACTTCAGAAATTAGCCCAAAGTATTTCAAGCAAGGTAAGAATAGGCGATAGCATTTATTTACAGGGAGATATTGGAGTTGGAAAAACAACATTTTCAAGATTTTTTATTCATAGTATTCAAAAAAAAAATAAAGTTAAAAAAGAAGAGGTGTTAAGTCCCACGTTTAATATAGTCCAGTATTATTATATTAATAAAAACTTACAGCTTGCTCATTATGATTTTTATCGAATTAAAAAATCTAAAGATTTAATTAATACAGGAATATTTGATCAGGAAAACTTATTTTGTAATATTATTGAATGGCCAGAGCTTATAAAGAAAAAAAATAGCAACAGAATTGAGATAAAACTACAGTATACAAAAAATGAAGAATTAAGGAAATGTTATGTTGAATATTTTGGAAGATTTAAAAAATAATAAATTAAAAAAAGTTGCAGGTGATGCTTCTTTTAGAAAATTTTATAGAATAAAAATTAAGAATAAAAACTATATTTTGGTACATTGTCAAAAGCAAAAAAATAATAATTTATTTCGTTATGCTAAAATAAATAATTTTTTAAGAAAAAAAAAATTACTTACTCCTAAATTATATAAATTAAATATCAAATCAAATTACATGATTATGCAGGATTTTGGTTTCAAAACTTATTACGATGTTTTAAAAAAAAGTAATAAAAAATTAGAAATATATAAAAAAATAATCAGTTGCTTAACTCAGATACAATCTATTAAAATTAATTTAAAATCTAAAAGTACAATAAATCAAGTTTATTCAAAAAAGATTCTTTTCAGAGAAAGCAATCTTTTTTTTGAATGGTATGTATCAAAATATATTAAAGATAAAAAAATAGTCAAAATTTTTCAAAGTAAAATAAATAAAATTTTATCTAAAATTTTTTCAAAAATATTTTTTCCTAATAATTGCTTTGTTCATAGAGACTTTCATGTGTCCAATTTAATGCCAGTACATAATAAAGTTGGAATAATAGACTCTCAAGATTCGTTGATTGGTAATCCCGCGTATGATGTAGCTTCATTAGTGGATGATGTGAGGATTAAAACAAGTCCACAATTAAAAAATCAAATTTTAAAATATTATTTTTCCAAATGTAAAAATCTTTTTAAACAAAACGAAAAATTATTTCGTAATGATTTTGATATTTTTGCAGTTCAAAGAGGTTTGAAAATTATAGGTATTTTTACTAGATTGCATGTAAGAGATAAAAAACCAGGCTATCTCTCATATATGCCTTACGCGTGGAAGCTTTTGCATAGCAGGCTTACAAATCCTCTATTTAAAGAGTTAAACGTGGTTTTGAATAGGTATCTTCCTGTTTATAAAAGAAAATAAATGAAAATGTCGATAACAAAAGGAATGATTTTGGCAGCAGGATTCGGAACAAGACTGTTACCACTTACTCAAAATAGTCCAAAACCATTATTGGAAGTTAAAGGAAAAAAATTTCTTCAATATTCAATAGAATTTTTATTATTAAACAATATTCAGGAAATAATTATTAATACCCATTATCTTCATGAACAAATTCAAAGTTTTGTTAGTTCAAATTATCCCAACATTAAAATTTCATATGAGGAAACAATTTTAGATACTGGCGGAGGAATTTTGAACGCTTTACCATTTTTTCAAGGAGAGAATTTTTTAGTTTTAAATAGTGATACTATTTGGACAGATAGTTATGTGAAAGAGTTGCATAAATTAATTAATATTTTTCATCAACAAAAAAGAAAAGCTGCATTGTTATTAGCTAAACAAGAAAATAGTTTTGATAAAAACCTGTTAGGGGATTTTAATATAGATCATAATAATTTATTAAATAAGAAAGAAAAAAAATATATTTTTACAGGTTGTCAAATTTTAAGTCCTTTAATTTTTAATAATAAAAATAAAATTTTCTCCATGAATGTAATTTGGGATCAATTGATACAGGACAATTCTTTATTGGGTCATGTATCTGAACTTCCTTTTTTACATGCTACTAATTTAGAAATTTTTCATCAATTAAACAAATCTACAATTATTGATTTGTAATTATTTCTTTAGCTCTTGACTGATCTAGGTATTCAAAACTTTCTAATTTAAGCTTGTTCATTTTAATGAGAATGGGATTTCCTGTAGGAATTTCTAATTTGGTAATCATATCATCTGAAATGTTAAAAATTTTCTTACAAAGGGCTCTTAGACTGTTTCCATGAGCTGATACTAAAATATTTTTTTCTTGTTTTAGCAATATCTCAATCTCTTTTATGTAAAAAGGCACTGCTCGGTTATAAGTATCTAATAGAGATTCTGTATCTGGTATAAGTGCAGGATCTATTTCTTTGTAAATTTGATTGTGAATAGGATGGGCAGGATTATTTTTATCAAGCTTAGGAGGTGAAGTAGTATAGCTTCTGCGCCAAGCTAGCACCTGTTCTGTACCGTGTTTTTTTTCAGTTTCAGCCTTGTTAAGTCCTTGCAAGCCACCATAGTGCCTTTCATTAAGCTGCCATGCTCTAATAGTGTTTAAATTTTTTTGAGAAATTTCTTTTAATATAATGTCTAAGGTATTGATTGCTCTTTTTTGAAAGGACGTAAAAGCTAGGTCAAAGATAATATTGAGTTTTTTTATTAATTCTCCAGATTTTTTTGCCTCTTTTTTACCCTGTTCTGTCAGTTCAGCATCGTACCACCCTGTGAATCTATTTTCTAAATTCCACTGACTCTGACCATGCCTAACAAGTATTAAATTTGCCATTCGTATAAATTTATTTATTGTATAAAAAAAAAATGAGCAACATAAAACTAGTCTACATCACTTGTCGAAACGATAAAGAGGCCACTCAAATTGCTAATAAACTTATTAATAATAAACTTATTGCGTGTGCCAATATAATTTCTAAAGCAATATCCATTTTTAAATGGAACAAAAAATTAAACAAAACTAAAGAAAGTATTTTGTTAGCAAAAACCAATAGTAAAAAAGTTAAAAAAATTATGAGTCTGGTATTGAAAAATCATTCCTATACCAATCCGTGTGTACTTTTTTTTAATATTGAACAATCAAGCCAATTATTTTCTAGATGGGTAAATAATTGTCTAAAATAAATTTTTACAAGTATATTTTTTATTTAAGTGTTTTTGTTTTAATTACATTATCCATTTATCCTGGTAATTTGATAGGACTAATTTTATTGGGTGACGATGCAACGTTCCCAGGTTCAGATAAATTACATCATTTTTTATCTTATTTAGTTGTGAGTATTTTGGGTTATCTTGCATATAAAGAAAAAATTTTTTTTAATAGATTATATTTTTTTTTATTTTTTCTTGCATTTATTTTAGAGTTGTTACAAATGTGGATACCTAATCGATATTTTGAATTGTTAGATATGTTTTGCAATTTTTTTGGAGTAATGATAGCTTTATGTATTAATAAACTTTTACTATATAAAAAAAATGACATCATTTGAAGATAGAGAAAAAGGTTTTGAAAAAAAGTTCATTTTAGATGAAGAAACAAAATTTAAAATTGAAGCGAGAAGAAATAAATTTATAGGAGAGTGGGTTTCCAGCATTCTTGGCTTTGATGATCATCAAAAAGAGCTATACATACAAGAAGTAATAGTTTCAGATTTTAAAAAAGCTGGTGATGAGGATGTTTTTGAAAAAGTAAAACATGACCTTGAAGGAAAAAATATCAGCGATGAAGAAATAAGAAAAAAAATGAATGAGTTTTTTGATCTAGCTGCATCTTCACTAAAATCTAAGTAAAGAAAAATTTTAATAATATTTAGGCATGCATTATAGTGAAAGAAGTGATTCGCTATAAAAAATTAATTATTTCAATTATTATAAGTTTATCGTTGTCGGCATGTGTTTCTATTCCTAAAAATACATCTAATGTTTGTGATATTTTTTCAGAACAGTATTTCTGGTTTAAAAGTGCTTTAGCTACAGAAAAAAAATGGGGAGCCCCCATTGAACTACAAATGGCAATTATTAAGCAAGAAAGCGGCTTTGATTGGCTTGCGAAGCCAGAAAGAACGAAAATTTTCAAGATAATTCCTTGGACCAGACCATCTAGTTCATTTGGTTATTCTCAGGCTGTGGATGGTACTTGGGACATGTATGTTAAAGACACGGGTAATGATCTTGCTTTAAGAGCTTCATTTAGCGATTCCTCAGATTTTATTGGTTGGTATGTGCACAACACTTATAAAAAACTAAAAATTAGTAAAACTGATTATTATCGTCAATATATTGCTTATCATGAAGGGTGGAATAATTACAAAAACTATAAAAAAAAAGCTAACGTTGTTTCATATGCAAGAGCTGTAAATAGTCAGGCAAAAAAATATAAAAGGCAACTTTCTGATTGCAAATCTAGTTTAGATAGAAATAAATATATTTTATTTTAGTTAGAAGATTTAAGTTGTTTATTTAGTTCAATCTCAACAGCATCAATTCTTTGTGTATTTTTTCCAATCATTAAATAAACAGCTGGGATAACATAGAGAGTGAAAAAAGTTGAAAAAGCCATTCCAGAAAAAATGACCACGCCAATAGTTAATCTACTTGCTTCTCCAGGTCCTGTTCCTAAAATGAGCGGAACTACACCAATAATTGTAGATAACGAAGTCATTAGAATTGGCCTTAATCTAATTTTACAAGAATTGATGATTGCCTTTTCGATATTTTGCCCTTCAATTCTTAATTGGTTTGCAAATTCAACGATTAAAATTCCATTTTTTGCTGCAAGACCAATTAAAATAATTAATCCAATTTGACTGTAAATATTTAATGAACTTCCGGCCAATAATAGTCCAATCATTCCACCAAAAATAGCCAAAGGAACGGTCAGCATAATAGTGAAGGGATGTTTCCAGCTTTCAAATTGTGCAGCCATAGAAAGATACGCAGTGAGTAATGCTAAAGCAAAAATTAAATAAATTCCAATATTAGTTTTTTTAAACTCATCTGATTCACCCTTGTAACCAATTCTGACTTCAGGTGGTAATTTTTCCTTAACCACATTTTCTAAAAAGTTAAGTGCTTTTTCTAGTGTGTAGTCTTCAGACAATCTTGCCGAAATAGTTACGGCTCTTTGACGATTAAATCTGCTTAAAAAAGGAGTAATAGCACCCTCCGATAATTTAACTACAGAAGATAGTGCAATTAATTTTCCTGTAGATTCTGATCTTACATATATTTTATTTAGATTAGATGGTTCAGATCTGTTTTTGATATCTCCCTGCAAAACAAGGTTATATTCTTTTCCATCATTCGTGAATTTAGTTACGCTCTTAGAGCCAAAAAATGTTTGAATGGCATTTCCTATTGCTGTGATAGAAATGCCTAAATCAGCAGCTTTTTGGTTATCTACTTCAATTCTTAATTCAGGTTTTGTTACCTCATAGTCATCTTCAATACTTAGAAGTCCTGGATTTTTTCTAGCTTCAGCTTCTACAATATTTTTCCATTCCTCTAGTTTGTTGTAGGTGTTACCTAATAATACAAATTGCACAGGTTTCTCTGCTCCAGCCGAGCGAATTGATTGAGGCATTACAGGAAATGAAACTACTCCAGGCACGGCACTAACTTTTGCAAAGGTCTCTCTTAAAATTTCTTGTCCACTCCTTTTCCTTTTGCTCCAATCCTCTAATAGTACAATAATAAATGCTGAGTTTAATTGTTTGCTGCTTTTACCAAATCCAGGAACTCTGAGCAGTAATCTTTTTATCTCTCCTTTGCCTACTTGTGGCAAAAACATTTTTTCTATTTCATCAGCTTTGCTAGAGGTGTAATTAAATCCAGATCCTTGGGGTGCATTCACGATAACAAAAAACACACCTCGATCTTCATTGGGCACTAATTCTTTTTTTGAAAACTTAAATAAAATAAAGTTTGCAGCAAGTATCGCTACTAAAAAAATGATAATAGTTTTTTTTCTATTTAGAACAAAATTAAGAGTCTCTAAGTAAAATTTTTCAAATTTATCAAGATAGAATGAAAACTTTTGAACAATTTTGGGTTTAGAGTGTTTAACTTTTAAATATTTAGAACCAATCATGGGTGATAAACTTAATGCCACAAAGCTTGAAATAATCACAGCGCAAGACATGGTAACCGCCATTTCTAAAAATATTCTACCAATTAATCCTTTGATAAAAACAAGTGGTAAAAATACTGCAACCAAAACGACAGTAGTGGCAATAATTGCAAATGCAACTTGTTTTGCTCCTTTAAATGATGCTACTAGAGCACTCTCGCCCTCTTCCATTCTTCTATAAATATTTTCTCCCATAACAATTGCATCGTCCACTACAATTCCGATCGAAATAACCAGAGCCATTAAAGTGAATAAATTTATGGTAAAACCTGCAAGGTAAATTGCTAAGAAGGTTGAGATAAGACAAACTGGAATTGCAACCGAAGGAATAATTACCCCAGTAAGATTTCCTAAAAATAAATAAATTATAATTACTACAAGAATAATAGAAATAAAAATTGTTTTATATACTTCGTTAATTGCTTCTCCTATGTAAGTAGACCTATCAAATGCCACCGTAAGATTAGAGTCTCTAGGAAGGCTAGGCTCAATTTCTTTTATTTTTTGTTTAATAAGGCTCGCAACTTCGATTGTGTTAGCAGTAGACTGTTGATAAATTCCAATGCCAACATTTGATTTGCCATTTCCTTTAAAGGAGGTGCTTGAATTTAAGGCTCCAAATTCAATACGAGCTATATCAGAAAGTCTTAATAAAGATCCGTCATTATTTCTTTTTAAAACAAGATCTTTGTATTGTTCAATATTTCGATAAGCTTTTTTGACTTTAATTACGATGTCAACTTTTCTAGATTCTATTTTTCCCGCTGGAAATTCAATATTTTGTTTTCTTAATACAGACTCCAATTCATCAACGGTAATATCACGAGCCGCCATTGCCGTAGGGTCTAGCCAGACTCTTAGAGATAATTCTCTTTCTCCTCCAAGACTTATTCTTCCAACTCCAGGAACGTTTGAAAAATAGTCTTTTAAATAACGATTAGTATAATCGGTCAACTCCAAGTCAGTCATGCTCGGGCTTTCGAAAGCTAACCACATGGTGGTTGTTCTGGCTGCTGAAGCTTTATAAATTTGAGGTGGACTTGCTTGATCTGGTAAATCATCCACTATTCTTGCAATAGCATCTCTAACATCATTTGCAGCAACATCTAAGTTAACATCAAGATCAAATTCTAAATTAATTGTAGATCTTTCATCTTCACTTGTAGATTCTATAGAGACCACACCGGGAGCGCCACCTACTCTTTCTTCAATGAGTTGAGTAATTTGTGCATCAATAATACTTGCAGAGGCACCAGGATAGTCCGTTTGAATTGAAACTTTTGCAGTTTCAACATTTGGTAATTCTTGAAGAGGAATTTTGTTGAAGGTAACGATTCCAAACAAAACAAGTACTAAGCTCATTACCGTAGCAACTACAGGTCTTTTAATGGATAAATCTGTTAAAAACATTTTATTCTACTGTTTTTACTATTTTAACTTTTCCTTTATTTCTAATTTTATTTGTACCTTCAGCCAAAATAGTTTCGCCTTCAGTTAACCCAGAAACAATTTCGACTCTTCCTTCATTCCTTCTTCCAATTTCAACTTTTTTTTGTTGAGCCGTATTATCTATTATAACAAAAATATATTTATCTGATCCTTGAATTAATAAAGCTTCTTCAGGAACTCCTAAAGATTTTTTTTCATTAAAAATAATTTTTGTATTTAATAAAATACCAGGTATTAAATTTTCTTGAGGATTTTGAATTTTAGCTTGTACCAAAATAGATCTAGTAGTTGGATCAATTCGAGAACTTATATTTTCTATTGTTCCTTTATAAATTCCTGGAAAAGCACCAGTGGTAGCTTCTACTCTTAGTCCTTTTTTAACAATAGATAAATATTTTTCAGGTAATTTTACATCTACTTTTAGAATTTTAATATCATCCAGCGTTGCGATAATTGAATTTTCTCCACCTAATATTCCTGGAGTAATTTCTCTTTTTCCTACTTTGCCTGAAAAGGGTGCTATTATTACTTCACCATCCTTTAGGTTTGCTATGATAGAATCTTTATTTACAGATGGATATTTATCAAAATCAATAGAGTCAGCTAAATTATCTTTTTTAATTCTAATAGAAAAAGTTTGATTAGCTAGAGCAGTTCCAAAAGTATCGACATCATCATAAAAATTATATGATTTAACTTTTGTAGCTATAATATTTACAGGAGCATTTTTAGATGCAGCTATGGCTTTTTGTATTTTGTTTGCAATGAAAGCTCTTACACCAATAATCGCTATGATAATAAGTGCGATGGCTGATAATATTATGATGATTTTTTTTTTAGCTTTCATTATTTATTTTATTTTAAATTTCGAGATAATTAACATCAAATTAAGGCAGTTTAAAACCGCATAATTTTCTAAAATGAACGATTTTTATGTAAAAAGGCCCTCTTTAGAGGCCCACTCAGTCCATGAACCGTCATAAATATTTACGTCTTGATCAGTAATAATGTTAAAGGCTTTCCCAATAACACAAGCGGCGACTCCAGAACCACAAGAGAACGCCAGAGGTTGATCAACTTTAATTTTTAATGATTTAAATTTTTTTTCTAAAGTTGCTTTGTCTAAAAAACATTTTGTCTCTGGATCGATACATTCGTTCCAAGGAAAATTAATACTATTGGGAATGGATCCACTTTTTATATTTTTTCTAGGCTCTGGTTCTGTTCCTAAAAATCTTCCCTTACTTCTGGCATCAATTAATTGAAAAGTTTGGTTAGCGGTATTCTCTTTAATATGTTCGTATGTTTTTACTAGTGATTTGTTTTCAATAACTTTAAAATTTGTCTTAGGATACTTTCGTCCTTTGCCAGTTTCGATTTCTTTTTTCTCTTTTAGCCATTTAATCAAACCGCCATCCAGAATAGAAACTTCTTTATGGCCATAGTATTGTAACATCCACCAAACTCTTGGAGAACTAAAAATTCCAAGTGAGTCATAAACTACAATATGATCCTGATTAGAAACTCCTAGGTTTCCAAACATTTCTGAAAAAATATTACCTGGTAGTATTGCATGTGGAGCACTGTTAGTTTTGTCTGAAAATTCATCTATATCAAAAAAAATAGATCCTGGGATATGAACGTTCTCAAATTCCACTTTTCCAGATCGTTCTGTTCCAGGAATATGCCACGAGCAGTCTAGAATTTTTATATTTTTATTGATTAAGTTTTTTCTTAACCACTCTGTACTAACTAATGCCATATTTTTTTTTGATTTTTTGATTATAGTTTTGATGGTATTCCTCTGCTGGAAAAAAGACAGAAAATTTTGTTATTTCGGTTACAATTTTTCCTTTAAACTTGTTTTTATTCATTTTTTCTTTGGATAATTCGGATATTTTTTTTTGATTTTCATTAGTATAAAAAATAGCTGATCTATATTGTGTTCCTATATCTGGACCTTGTCTGTTCAGTGTAGTTGGATCATGTAGCAGCCAAAATTCATCTAAAAGATTTTCAAAAGAAGTTATACTTGGATTAAATTCAATTTTTATTACTTCGGCATGTCCAGTAGTTCCGGTGCAAACCTGTTCATAGGTAGGATGGTCTGTGTATCCTCCAGTATACCCTACTTCTGTATGTGTTACTCCAGGAACTGAATTGTAAAAATCTTGTACACACCAAAAACATCCTGCAGCAAATAAAGCTTTCTCCATTGTCAAATATTTATACTAAGGTCTTGAACTGTGGTAAATAAAATACGATGCTCTCATCAAATCAAATAGGTGCCCTGTATATGGCCATAAGTGCCATGAGCTTTTCAATCATGGATATACTAGTAAAAATTATGTCGGAGTCTTATCCAACCGGTGAACTAGTGTTTTTTAGAGGTTTTTTTGGCCTAATACCTATTTTTTTTATCATTCCCAAAGATAGATATAAAAATTTATTTCAAACTACCAAGCTAAAACTTCATTTATCCAGGGCTTTTGCTGGAACCTTCGGAATGATTTGTATTTTTTTAGGAGTTAAATTTTTACCTATTGCAGAAGCCATCACAATAACTTTTGCAGCTCCTATTTTTGCAACTATTTTTTCAATGATTTTTTTAGGAGAAGAAGTAAAAATATTTAGGTGGATTGCCATTGTTGTAGGTTTGTCTGGTGTTCTTATTATTTTAAAACCAGGGACAGAGTTGTTTACTATTTATTCTATTTTTCCGCTCATGTTTTGCATTTTTTTTGGAATTATTGCCGTGTTAATTAAACAGCTTTCTAAAACAGAACCTGATTATTTAATTATAATTTATTTTACACTTTCTTTAATATTTTGTGGATCTATTTCTATGTTCTTTGATTTTAAATTACCAAATATGCAGGATTTTTTATTTTTAGTTTTGATTGGTATTTTTGGATCCACAGGAAATATATTTTTAACCATGTCTCTTAGAAAGGGGTCTGTTTCCACGGTTACACCAATTAAATATCTAAGTTTAGTTTTTGCAACAACTGCTGGAATATTTATTTTTCATGAGATACCTCATCTAACCACTTTTATTGGAGCTTCATTAATTATTTTGAGTTCATTTATTATTTTTAGAAGAGAACAAATAAAAAAGGTCAATCCTGTGGTAACCAGACAAGTTTAATGAAGAAGCCATCTTATTGGAATTTAGCAAAAAAAACATTATCTAAAAAAGATAAAGTTCTCAAAAAAATTATTTCTACATACCGAGGAACTCTTGTTTCAAGAAGTGATCCCTTTTTTTCTTTATGCAAATCAATCATCGGACAACAAATATCTGTACAAGCTGCAAATTCAGTATGGAAAAAATTTGAATTGAAAGCTAAAAAAATTACACCTAAGCATGTTTTAGAACTTAACAAGAGACAGCTAGCTAACTGCGGATTATCAAGACAAAAAATTGAATATTTAAAAATTTTGGCTACTAGTTTTTTTAATAAAACTATTAATATTTCTAAATTAAAAAAAATGAATGATGAGGATGCTATTCAGTACTTGATACAATTGAAAGGTGTTGGAAGATGGACCGCTGAAATGTTTTTGTTTTTTAATCAACTTCGACCAAATATTTTTCCAGTACAGGATATAGGTTTATTAAAAGCTATTTCGAAAAATTATAAGACTAAATATCCTCCCAGCGCAGCTAAATTGGCTTTGCTTAAAAAAAACTGGTCTCCTTATTCTACAGTAGCTACTTGGTATATGTGGAGGAGTATAGATCCAACTCCAGTCAAATATTAAACTCCTTCTACAATTTCTAAATCTCTGGAAGTAGTTGATTTGGCAAGCGCCCAAGCATCCTGATATTCTTTTGAATGATAACAATTTAGGGCTGATTCATAGTCTTTAAATTCCCAAATTACTGTTCTTGGAATATTATTTCCTTCCAAAGTTGTATATTTGCCTCCTCTTACCAATGGTTTTCCGCCATGGCTGATGATAGCTTGAGTTGCTAGTTTTCCGTAGTTTCCTAAATTATCTTGATTTTCAATTTTTTTATAGATTGCTATCCAGTAACCTTTCATCTTAACGCTCCTTTTTTAAAAATAATAATAAACAGATTTTATAGAAAACCACATAAATATCGAGCGCTATTAGTATTTTGATATTAAATTTAATTGTAAATTTTAAGATTTGATTGCATAGATCTATTTATGAATGAAAAATTTTTTCAGAACAGGCAAGCATTAATTGTTGTAATTGCAGCTTCTCTAGTTGTTTTGGTTTCCATGGGCATAAGACAAACCTGGGGATTGTTTTATGGTTTTTTTGAAAATGATTTAGGCTTTAGCAGAGAACAGTTTGGATTAGCAATTGGCATACAGATGTTTTTTTGGGGATCGCTTGCGCCTGTATTTGGTATTTTTGCAGATAAATATGGAGCCAACCGTGTCGTAATTTTTGCATTTATACTTTATATTTTAGGTGTCTATTGGCTCATTGCAGAACCCAAAAGTGTTTTTGGTTTTCAAATGAGCTTAGGCGTTTTAGTAGGTTTTGCTTTGGGCGGAACAGCTATGTCAGTTCAGGTTTCAACTGTGGGCAAATTTTTTTCTAACAAAAACAGAACTATTGCTACGGGATTAGTAACTGCGTCAGCTTCTGTTGGTTTTTTTTTATTACCTTTATTTGCTAAATTTTCAAATTCTGAATTTGGATGGAAAAGTACTTTAGAAAATTACATTTATCTTTTGGTTTTTGGTGCTATTTGTTCTTTGTTTTTATTACGCAAAGAATATGTAGATGAAACAAATAATCAATTCACTAGAGATCAAACTGCAAGCAAAGCCTTAAAGGAGGCTTTTAGTCATAAAGGATATAAATTATTAGTTGCTGGATTTTTTGTATGTGGCTTTCAAATAACATTAGTTGCAACTCATTTACCTGGATACATACAGCAAAAAGGTTTGCCAGACTGGACAGCTGCAGCAATTTTATCTTTAATTGGTTTATTTAATATTTTTGGAACTTTGGGCATGGGTTACTTATCGTCCAAGTTTAGTAAAAAGATTTTATTAAGCTGGCTATATTTTTTACGAGCAGTGGCTTTAATTTTATTTTTATTTTTACCTCCATCTGTCTACGTGGCTTTGGGCTTTGGAGTTGTTTTTGGAATTTTGTGGCTGGCAACCATACCTCCTACCAATGGAATAGTTGCTCAAATTTTTGGAACAAAATATTTAACTACTTTATTTGGTATCGTTTTTTTTAGTCATCAGGTCGGGTCTTTCCTAGGAGCTTATCTAGGAGGTTATTTTTATCATCAATTCGGCAGTTATGATTATGCTTGGTATCTATCGATTTTTTTGTCTATTTTTGCAGGTTTAGTTCATCTTCCTATTGATGAGAGACCAGTAGTAAGAGTTGCCGCTTAAAAAATTATTTTTTTAAAAAAATTTTAATTGATTTTCTTAATTTTTCCATCATTTCATCGATATGTTCTTTATTACATATGAATGGTGGTGCTAAAATTAAACTATCACCAATTGATTTTAAATTAATTCCATGTTCGTAGCATATTTTAAAACACTCAAAACCAGCAGTTCCAGCATTACCTTTGTTGCTTAAGTCGATAGCTCCTAACAGTCCATATCCTCTAATATTTTCTACGCCAGCTTCATTTTTAAGTGAAAATAAACTTTTTAAAAAGTAAGGAATGAGATCTCTTACTCTTTGAAGAATATTTTCTTTTTCAAAAATGTCTTGAACAGCTAAAGCCGCTGCCACAGCCGCAGGAATTCCGGAGTAGGTATAACCATGAAATAATTCAACCATACCCTTGGGCGCTTGATTGACTACGGAATCATAAATACTATCTTTAATCGCAACCACTCCCATAGGCATAATCCCATTAGTAGTTGCTTTTGCTAATGTCATAATATCTGGGGTTACATTAAATTCTTCAGCGGCAAACATAGATCCAGTTCTCCCCCATCCAGTTACCACTTCATCAAAAATTAGAATAATTTTATGTTGATCACAAATTTCTCTTAATCTTTTCAAATAACCTTTTGGTGGAACTAAAATTCCAACAGAACCTGAAATAGGCTCTACTACACAAGCAGCAATACTATCTGCTCCATATTGTTGAATAAATTTTTCTAAGTCGTTTGCTAATTCTGCTCCAGTTTCTGGTTGTCCCTGAATAAATTGATGTTCTGGTAAATGAGTATGTCGCATACGAAGTACACCAGGCATCATAATAGGATCATAACCTTTAATATTATTTGCCATACCACCAACGGACATGGCCCCAATATTCATACCGTGATAACCTTTTTCTCGTCCCACAAATCGATATCGCTTTTCATTTCCAGTTAATCTTTGATAGGTAAAAGCAATTTTAATTGCTGTTTCCACAGCAGTTGACCCGCAAATGGTGTAAAAAATTTTATTTAGATCTCCAGGGGTCTTACTCGCAATTTTAGTTGCTAATTCAAAAGACCCGCCAAAACCTTGTTGAAAAGGCTGACAATAATCTAGTTGTTCTAATTGTTTGGTGATTGCAGAAATAATTTCTTTTCTACCATGTCCTAGAGGATTGCAATAAAGACCCGAACTAGCATCGATTTGCGCTCTACCCAAATGATCTTTTAAATAAACTCCTTTAGCTCCAATTATCAATCTGGGATTTTCTTTAAAATCTCTATTAGATGAAAATGGCATCCAATGTTCATTTAAGGAATTGGGTATGACTCGATTAATTTCTTTGCTCATTCAGCATTCTCAATTTATTTAAATAATGGATATCCTTGTAAGATTTTTAATATAAATTAACAATATATAATAATAACCATTGTTATAAGTTTACTTATGTCAGAGTTAGATAGTTTTATTACAAACAAAGAGCAACTTGTTGAGTATTTTAGGAAAGGTTCGAAAAGTACCTTTTTGAAAATAGGGACCGAACATGAGAAATTTTTATTTAATGTCAAAAATAATAAACCGATTTCTTATACTGGGTCTCAAAGTATTGAAACAATATTTCAGCTATTAGAGCAGAATGGATGGATCCCTATATATGATGAAGACAAGATCATTGGTTTAACAAAAAATAATAAAAGTATTACTTTAGAACCGGGTTTGCAAATTGAATTATCAGGAGAGGCTTTAAATAATATTCATGAGACATGCAAAGAAGTAAATGAGTACTTAAAGGAAATGGCACAGGTTTGCGATCAGCTCAATATTGGTCTCTTGGGAAGTGGATTTAGTCCAAATGCCAAATTAGAAGAAGTGGGAAGACTCCCAAAAAAAAGATATGAAATAATGAGAAGTTATATGCCAAAAGTTGGTTCCCATGGTCTAGATATGATGCACCGAACTTGTGGTACTCAAATAAATTTAGATTTTAAAAATGAGGAAGATTTTAAAAATAAAACAAAAGCTGCAACTTGTGTCATACCTATTGCTTTATCAATTTTTTCCAATTCTCCTTTTAAAGAATCTAAATTAAGTGGTTATTTTTCTTATAGATCCTGGGTGTGGCAGAACACAGATAAGCAAAGATCAGGTTTAATTGATTTTTTTATGGATGAAGGAAATAGCTTTGAACGATATGTAGATTATGCGCTTCATGTTCCTATGTATTTTGTTAAGCATCAAAACAAAACAATCGATGTAAGTGGAGAGAGTTTTAATGATTTTTTACAAGGTAACTTAAAAAAAATACTTAATACTAAACCCACCTTAAAAGATTGGGAGTCCCACATCTCTACTATATTTAATGAAATTCGATTAAAAACTTATCTTGAAATAAGATCAGCTGATTCTTGTTCTTGGTCTGGCTTATGCTCGATACCTGCGTTTTGGACTGGATTATTGTATGATGAAGAAAGTCTCAATCATGTTTTAGACATAACCAAAGATTGGAGCTTTAGTGACGTGAATAACGCTTATTTGGATGCAGCAAAAAATGGACTTAATACAAACTTACGTAACAAACCTATCTATCAACTTGCAAAAAATTTTATTGCAATTGCCAAAAAGGGTTTAGACAATAGAGCAATTGTAAATAAGCAAAATAAAAACGAATCTATATTTTTGAATGAAATTGAAAGTATGATTAATAATCAAGAAACACCAGCATCTATTTTAATCAAAAAATTTAATGGAAATTGGAAAGAAAATATAAATAAAATTTTTGATGAAGAAGCATTTTAAGATTGCCATACAAATGGATCCTTGGAATAGGGTAAATCCTAAAACGGATAGCACCTATGTTATTGCTTTGGAGGCTCAAAAGAGAGGGTATTCTTTATTTAGTTATATTCCAGATCATCTCTCATTAGATCAGGGTGTAGTGAAAGCCACAGGATCTTATTTTTCTTTGCATCCAAATAAAAAAAAATTTTATCATTTAAATAGAACTAAAACCGTTTTGTTAAATGATTTTGATGTAGTTTTAGTAAGACAAGATCCACCATTTAATATGCATTATATCACTGCAACTTATTTATTAGAGCAGTTATCAAATAAAACGTTGGTTTTAAATAATCCAAAATTTATTAGAGATTATCCAGAAAAATTATCTATGTTTTATTTTAAAAACATTGTTCCCAGTACTCTTATTTCTAGCAATATTGATGAAATTCTTACATTTCACAAAAAAAATAAAATTTCTATTCTTAAGCCTTTGTATGGCAATGGAGGAGAGGGAATTGAAAAAATTGATCACAATTTAATAAGAAGTAAACAATTAATTAAAAAATTATTAAATCATTATCAATTACCTATAGTTGTTCAAAAATTTATTAAGGATATTTCTAAGGGAGACAGAAGAATTATATTATTTGATGGGGAATACGCGGGGTCAGTTGCTCGAATTCCTTTGAAAAATAGCATTAAAGCTAATTTTCACGCAGGCGGCATAGCTCAAAAAACAGGCTTGGTATTTAGAGATAAAAAAATTTGTAACATACTTAAACCTTTTTTAAAAAAAAATGGACTATTTTTTACTGGAATAGATGTTATTGGAAATTATCTCACTGAAATTAATGTTACATCTCCAACAGGTATTCAAGAAATTAACAAATTAAATGATACCGCAATTGAAAAAATCTTTTGGAATAAAATTGAACAGAAATTAAAAAATAGAAGAGGCGGATAAACCGCCTCTATCTATAATTTGATTGTTAATTAATTTCTATGGTTCTTGGTTTTTTTGAATCAGGGATAATTCTTTCAAGAGAAATTCTTAATAAACCATCCTTTAATTCTGCACCTTTCACCTCTGTATCATCTGAAATAGTAAAAGATTTACTAAAGTATCTTTGAGAAATTCCTTTATGAAGGATATTTCCTTCAGCATCTTTTTGTTCAGACTTATCTTTTTTAACAGACTTAATTGTTAATAGATTGTCAGCATATTCTATGCTCACATCTTTCTTATTAAATCCTGCTAATGCCAGTTCGATATCGTACTTATTGGTTCCTGTTTTTACAATATTGTATGGCGGATAATTGATGGTAGGTGTTTCAAAAAAATCGCCCTCAAACATTTTTTCAAAATGATCAAAGACATTATCAAAACCTACGGATACAGGCCTTAGTTGATTAAATATAGATAAAGCATTCTTACTCATATTTTCCTCCTTTTATTAAGCAAGTTGTTTGCAAGTCCCATCAGGCAACCTGCAAAATTTATATAGGTGTAGTTAAAATATTTTCAAGAGGACGATTAATTTTTGGAAATAATACTTAGACAAAATGTATAATCTAGTGCGACCTCTTTTAAATAATCATATCTGCCACTAGCGCCGCTGTGACCTGCATCCATATTCATTTTAAGGAGTAGTAAATTATTATCTGTTTTGAAATCTCGAATTTTAGCTGCCCATTTTGTCATTTCCCAGTAAGTGACTCTAGGGTCCGTGACTCCTCCCGTAATAAGCATGTGAGGGTAATTTTGTTTTTTTACATTATCATAAGGAGAGTAACTTCTGATATAATCGAAAGCTTCCTCACTATTTTTAAGATCACCCCATTCTGGAATTTCAGTAACTGTTAGCGGCAATTCCTCATCTAACATAGTGTTACAAATGTCCACAAAAGGAACTTGGGCAATAATCCCAAGAAATAAATCTGGCCTTTCGTTGGCAATATAGCCCATTAATAAGCCACCTGCAGATCCTCCTTGCGCAATTATTTTTTTAGGAGACGTATATTTTTTTTGACATAAAAATTCTGCACAGCTAATGAAATCCAAAAAGGTATTTTTTTTCTTCAGCAGTTTTCCATTTTCATACCAATCTTGGCCTTTTTCTCTACCACCACGAATGTGGGCTATGGCATAAATAAAATCACGATCTATCAAGGAAAATCTATTTGCAGAAAAAGAGTCTGGGATCGTAATTCCATAACTTCCATATCCATAAAGCAACAAAGGATTATTTCCATTTAACATTAAATTTTTTTTGTGAAAAACGGTTAAAGGAATTAGTTCACCATCATGAGCATTACATAAAAATCTTTTACAGGTGTAAAGATCAGGATCAAAACCTGATGGGATTTCTTGAATTTTTTTTAATATTTTTTCTTTAGTTTTGCAATTGTAGTCAAAAATAGTTTTGGGCGTGATGGGAGAAGAAAATGAAAAACGTATCCAGTCGGTATCAAATTCATACTGGTCAAATAAACTTAAATCATAAGCTTCTTCTAAAAATTTGATTTGATGACTTTCATTCGAAGTTAAATTTTGAATAATAATTTGATTTAATCCATCTTGCCTTTGTAAATAAACGATCCAATTTTTTAAGATTAAAAAATCAAGAATAAACATGTTAAGTTGATAAGCAATAAAGTCAGACCAATGATTTTTGTTATGGTTACTTTCCTTGCAACGCATAATTTTAAAATTTTTACAATTATCTGTATTGGTTAAAATATAAAAAAAACCATTTGCATGATCTATTTCATACTCTTGCTTTTCAATTCTTGGAGAAAATACTTCTAACTTATGTTGTGAATTTTTAATATTTTTAATAAAATATTCGGAAGTTTGATGGTCGCCTGTTCTAATAAATAGAAATTCTTTACTTTGGCTTAAAGAAACGCTGCAAAAAAAAGCAGGATCTTTTTCCTCAAAAATTAATTGATCATTTTTATAATCTTGTCCTATTTGGTGTTTATAAATTTTATTTGGTCGGTGATTATCATCTAATACAATGTAATAAATATGCTGGTTATCTGTATCCCAGATAATTTCCCCAGTAGTATGTGGAATTTCATTGGTTACAATTGTTTTGCTTTCTATATTTTCAACAGTAAGTAGGTAATTTTCACTTCCATTATAATCAATATTATATGCAAGGTGTTTGTGATCATGGCTGTGACTAACAGAGGCTATATTAAAAAATTTTTTTCCTTGTGATTTTTTTTCTCCATCAAAAATAATTTCTTCTTGATCAGCTTGATTTATTCTTTTAAAACAAGGGTATTCCGATCCCTCCAAATATTCAGAAAAATAACTATATAACCCATCCCTGCTAGGAACTGTGGAGTCCTTATCTTTCATTCTGCCTTTTAGTTCTACAAATAAATCTTTTTGAATTTTTTCTTTGTCTTTTAATTGTTCATGAACATAATTATTTTCTTTATTTAGGTAATTTGTAACTTCTTCATTTAGTTTAGAGGGATTTTTTAAAACTTCTTGCCAATTTTTTTGTTTAATCCAAGCGTAGTCATCAAATAATTTCTTATTGTGAATAGTTATGATATTCGTTTCTTTTCTTAATTTAGGTATTGTAGTCATAACTATGAATTTAATTTTTTTTGGTATTTTAATTTTTTTAATTATATATGGTTTTTTATGGTTAATGGCTAATGCCAAGTCAGAAACATTTTCTAATTTTTTTAGATTTTTCACTATTTTAGGATCAATTCTAGCAATTATCTTTTTGTTTATGGTGGGAAGATATCTTTTGTCGATCCCCTTTTTTGCACTGATGTTTGGAGCTTTAAAAAAAAGAGTATTTAATATTTTTAATATACTTTATTTATTTAGACTTATTTCTTCTGGAAAACCTTCTAGTTCTCGTTTTTCCAATCGTTCTAATGCAAATCAGACTTCCATGAGCAAAGAGGAAGCGTATAAAATTCTGGGTTTGCAGCCAAATTGTAGCAAACAAGATGTTATCAAAGCACATAAAAATTTGATACTGCATATGCACCCCGATAAAAAAAGTGGAAATAATTATTTGGCAAGCAAAATTAATGAAGCAAGAGACATATTATTACAATATTATAAATAAAAAATGAAAAAATTTATTATTGGATTAGCAGTAGTTTTGTTGGTGATTATTGTTTGTTTTAAATTTTTTTTTGATTCTGTTGCCAAATCATTTATTGAAAAAAATTTAAGTAAAGATACGGGAAGAATAGTGCTGGTACAGAGTGTTGAGTCGGATCTATTTAAAGGCTCATTTCAAGTTCGCAATCTTCAGTTTAAAAATGATAAGATATTTTCAAGAGAAAATTTAATCATTATTCCATTATTAGATATCAATTTTAATATTAGAGAAATTTTTTCTAACAATATTCGTTTTACAAAAATTGTTGTGCAAAATCCTGTGGTTAATTACGATGTAATTATTAAAGACGGAAAGCTTGTTGATAGTTTTTATTTAGTAGAACAAGCTCTAAAAAAAGAAAATAAAAGCCAGAGTAATTCCAATAGTAAAAATAAAAAAGAAGATAATGAAAAAAATCTTAACAAAGGTCGACAAATTGATTTTGTTATTAATCGTTTAATTATTCCCAAAGTTACCATCTCTGCTTATGCAAAAGACTTGCAATTTGAAAAAAATATACATTTAGATCAAATGATTTTTGAAAATGTGGGAAATACTAAAGAGTCCAATCATTATAAGGATGTTATGGCTATGATTGTTACTAATATAGCAATTCAAATTAATAACGAGGTCATAACAGGAAACTTAAGAAATCATTTTGAAAAAAAATTAAAAGAATTAATAAAAAGAGATAATATAAAATCTATTCTAGGAAACGATTCTAATAAAATTTTGAATAAATTAGAAAAATTATTTAAATAGCTTTTTTATCTCTGCAAGAACTTGTTCAGTAGTAATTTGATTCATAGCTAATGATCCATGGCCAACGACCTGAATATTAGAAGGAGTGATGGCAATTATATTGTCCGTGTATTCACTGTAGTTTTTAGGAGTATCTCCAAATAATCCAAAAGATACAATTCCTAATCCTGCACAAATATGCATAAAGCCAGTATCATTTCCAATGTAATATTTTGCATCTTCTATGAGATTTAAAGACTCTTTGATTGTTTTGTCACAAAGAGAACTAATATTGTCATGTGGGAAAGCTTCAATGATTTGGTTTGATATTTCTTGTTCAGAAATTCCTCCAGCCAGTATAAAATTATGTTTTTTAATTTTATTTATATTGTTAATTAATTCTATAAAATTTTTAGTAGGCCATTTTTTGGTTGGACCGCTACCACCAATACCAATAATGATATTTTCTGAAGTGATGCTTATTTTTTTTGGTCTAAAAATTTTATATGAAAAATCTAAATTTTGATTGTTGAGCCAATTTGAGCATGCAGTTTTTGACTTTTTTACTATATTTTCATTTTTTTTTATCCAGCCATAAGAATAAATATTTTCGATACCTGCTAGTTTACAAATTAAAGGATAACGAATTCCATAATGAAAAATATAGACTGCGTCATATAAATTTTTTTTAATAAAATTAAATAAAGATAAATTAGAATTATTAAAATTTTCTAAAAAAAAAATATTCTTGATATAAGGATCGTATTTTAAAGTTTCTTTGGCATGGGTTCTTTCTTTAGTGATAAGATCGATAGTAGCTTCAGTATTATTTTTGGCAATGGCGTGAATTGGAGGTAAAAAAACGCATAAATCACCAATTCCTGGTCTTGTTTGTATTACTAGAATTTTCATTTAATGCACAATATAGACCAGTACTAAATTAAATAAATTACTTATTTTCTATAAAATATTTTCATTATTTGTTATTAAATTGTTTATTAATTATCTTAATTGGTATGGAAATAAGAAAAAATATTTTTAAACAAAAAATATCTCGGTTTGAAAAACAGATAGGTGTGTGGAGCTGTCTATCCAATAACATTGTAGCTGAAATTTTGTCAGTGGTTGGGTTTGATTGGATTGTAATAGATATGGAACATTCACCTAACGATATTCAAGAAGTTTTAACACAGCTACAAATTATTCAAGGGTATAAAGCTGAACCTGTAGTAAGAGTTCCGTGGAATGAGCCCGTCATGGTAAAAAGAGTATTAGATATGGGTGCCCAATCCATTCTTTTTCCTTATGTGGAAAACGAACAAGAAGCTATAGCTGCTGTACGAGCCACAAGATATCCCCCCAAAGGAGTGAGAGGTGTAATGTCTGCTGCAAGAATGAATAAATATGGAACAGTTCAGGATTATTACCATAATGCAGAAAAAGAAATTTGCGTTTTGGTACAGTGCGAAACTAAACAAGCCATTCAAAATATTCCAAAAATAGCTGCAGTGGAGGGAATTGATGGTATATTTTTAGGACCGAGTGATTTATCTGCTTCCATAGGAAAAATCGGTAAGTTTGAAGATGAAGAGGTTCAATCTTTAATTATGCAAGGATTAGAATTTTGCAAAAAAAATAAAAAACCTGCTGGCATTTTAACCGCAAAGACAGATTATTCTAAAAAATATGTAAAAGATGGTTTTACGTATGTAGCAATTAATAGTGACACTAATTTAATTGCTAGAGGGGCTGAAAATTTACTAAAAGAGTTTAAATAATTTTTC
>Ga0129336_10000498_pt1 | contig 22925 bp, 20 predicted proteins | sample CPB6_02_DNA_FD_96878 | JGI IMG/M metagenome (GOLD analysis project Ga0129336, IMG submission 96878) | Freshwater to marine salinity gradient microbial communities from Chesapeake Bay, USA - CPBay_Sum_0.6_0.2_DNA | ecosystem: Environmental > Aquatic > Marine > Coastal | place: USA: Chesapeake... | reverse complement strand
TGCTCATTCGTTCGCTGAAGCAGTTCGGCAAAGCAATGATGTGGTGGCGGTGTGCGTGGGAGTGACTATGACGACGTCAGTGACTGCGGCGCGCGAGTCGGTGATGGAGATTCGCAAGGTGTTACGACCGGGTGTGCCGATCTTCGTGGGCGGAGCGGGTATTCGCAACGAAGAGACGGTTGAACTCGTGGGTGCCGATCAGTGGTCCAAGGACGCCCGTCATCTCGTGGAGTCGCTCGGCCAGTTGGCTCGCCGCCGCTGAGTTGGCGAGTGGCGCCGCTCGAATGCGGCACCAGTAAATAGCGAACATACGTTCGCTACAGTGACGCCCATGAGGCTCACGGGAACACTCTCCGGATCGCTCGCCGAGCCGGCCACCGCCGTTGAGCGGCCTGCTCTCGCGGTTTTCGAGTCGCTCGCTGCAGTGTTGCCCGACGGCCTTGTGCGCGGGCGCAGCGTGTTGTGTTCGGGGGATGCCGCAGTCTCGCTTGCCCTGGCCGTCGTCGCCTGTGCATCACGCAGTGGGTCGTGGTTGGCAGTGTTTGGTCTCGGCGATCTGGGCTTGCTTGCTGCACATGAGCAAGGCATCGCACTGGAACGCACGGTGCTCGTTACGCCGCCTGCATCTGCCAGTGCGTCATCTGCCGGTACATGGTTTGCTGCGTTGGGTGCCGCCGTGGAGGGTTTCGAGTTGTTGTTGGTGGAAGTGTCGTCACGGATTCCGGCGGGCGAAGCGCGCAAGCTGCAACAACGCGTGCTCGCCCGACGTGCGGTACTCGTCCTCGTCGATGTCGATAGCCGACATGCTCGACAACCCGTTTTCCAGCCCGATGTGCTGTTGCACACGGTCACTGCACGTTGGTGCGGTATCGGCGATGGTCACGGCCACGTGCGTGAGCGTGAAGTGATGGTTGAAATGAGTGGTCGGCGAGTGCCGGCAACGCAGCATGCCGCACGGTGTGTCACGTTGCCTGCGCCGCGCTGACATGTCACGCGTGGCTGCCACTCGGGTGGCGGCACTCGTGTTTCCGGATTGGCCGGCTGTTGCGCTGCAGCGGGAACTCGCCAGCCGAGGCGAGCGACACGACGTGGTGGCCGTACTGCGTGCCCAACGTGTGGCGGCCTGCAGTGCGCTCGCCCGAGTGGCCGGGGTACGCACGGGGATGCGGCGTCGCGAGGCGCAGGCGGCTTGCGCCGACCTGATCGTGGTTGCCGACAATCCCGAGCGCGATCGATTGGTGTTCGAGCCGGTGGTGCGGGCGGTTTCTGAGATGGTGCCGCTCGTCGAGGTGGGCGATCCGGGCACGGTGGTGTTGCCCACCCGCGGTCCATCGCGATATGTCGGCGGCGATACCGCGCTCGCCGAACGGTTGCGTGCGCTCGTCGCTGCCACAGGAGATGAACCACCGCTGCACTACGGAGTGGGGATCGCCGATGGACGGCTGATGGCGATGGTCGCGGCAATGTCTGCCGTCGACAAACCCGGTGTGGTCGTCTCGGTTGGGCACAGCGCCGAGTTGCTCGCACGTCAGGCAGTGGCAGTGCTCGCGCTGCACGCTGGCGTATCGATCGAGATGATTTCGTTGTTGCAGCGACTCGGGGTGTACACCCTCGGCGATCTGGTGGCGATCGAAGAGAAGTTGCTGGCAGCCCGCTTCGGCTCTCTCGGCGTGGAGGTCCATCGTCTCGCTCGCGGCCTCGATCGGCATCCTCCAATCGTCGTGGCGCCACCGCCGAATCACGCCACCGAGCAACACTTCGAACACCCGGTGGAGGATCTGCATCGAGTGGTGGCGTGCGGTCGTGAGATGGCAGTCGAATTGTGTGCGCACCTTGTTGCACATGCGGTGTCGTGTGTCAGTTTGCACATCTCGTTGCAGGGTGATCATGGCGAACACAGCGAACGCGTGTGGTACGAGTCGGATGGTCTGGGTGCAGAAGCAATCGCGGAACGTGTGCGGTGGCAGATGGAAGCGTGGGTGCGCAGTCGCACGTTGACGAGCGGTGTGGTGGTGATACGTCTCGTGCCCGTCGAGTTGCGAGCCTCGTCCGGCCGCCAGTTGGGCCTCTGGGATCCCTTTGGTGAGCAGGCCGAAATGGCCGTCAAAGCCGCTCAGCGCTTGGCTTCCCTGCTGGGGCCCGAGGCCGTACGGGTGGCCGAATGGCGGGGCGGACGGGACCCCGCGGAGGCCTTCGCGCGCACCTCGGTTGCGCTCGTTGATCTCGCTCATCGCGCCGCTACTGCAGTGACACCGGATCGTCGTTTCGTCGGTGCGTTACCGAGCCCCACTCCCGCATACGTGCATCACCAACCAGTTGACGTGCAAGTGCTCGATACCGATGGTCGGGTAATCGTGGTGAGCGGGCGGCATGAAATGAGTGGCACGCCCAAGTACATCGTCATGGGTGGAAATGAACTCGACATCATGTCGTGGTCGGGCCCGTGGCCGGTTGAAGAGCGATGGTGGGATCCGCAACGTCATCGTCGCGCAGTACGAATGCAGGTGATCGTGGGCGAGAGCCCCTCGATGGCGCTCGTACTCACCCTGGAACAAGGCCGTTGGCGCGCCACTGCGCGGTATGCCTAAGTCATGAAGAAAATTCACTGCAGTTGGTAGATTCTTGGACTCATGTCAGTGCACACGAGCGAGCGCAATCAGCATGTAGTCCAGGCATTGACCGCACATTTTTCTGCTGCAATTCCGTGTGACGAGCGCGAGCGCAAGTCAATCGATCAGTTTTTGCGTGTGGTGCCTCGACTCGTGTCGCCGTTGGACGAACATGCCGACCCGACACACATCACCGGATCGGCGATCGTGGTTGGTGAGCGCGGTGTGGTGTTGCATCGACACAAGCGGTTGAACATGTGGTTACAACCGGGTGGGCACGTGGAGCCCGGTGAGACGCCGGCCGAAGCGGCTGTGCGCGAGGCTCGTGAAGAGACGGGTCTCGAGGTGCGCCACCCTCAGTCCGGCCCCTGGCTGGTGCATCTGGATGTTCACCCTGGCCCCCGTGGACACACCCACCTGGACGTCCGGTACGTGGTTTACGGGGAGGACGCCGACCCCGCTCCCGCCGAGGGAGAGAGCCAGGAAGTGGCGTGGTTTGGCTGGGATGAGGCCATTGACATGGCCGATGTCGGTCTGGTCGGGGCTCTGCGCACCGTCCGCCGCCTCCTCTAACAAGCGAACATACGTTCGGTACACTCCCCGCGATGGGGGCCGATCCATCCTTTGCCAACCTCCCGTGGTCGGAACTGGAAGCCCGCTTGTCCGATGGTCGGGCGCCGCGCACCGCGGGATGGAACGACGGTGGTGACGGCCCCGCATTCGGTGCCAAGCGTCAGCAGTACATCGCACCCGCGCACATCGACGGAATCGACGGTGAGCCGTATGCGGAACTGCACTGTCGATCCAATTTTTCCTTCTTGCGTGGCGTTGCGCATCCCGAACAACTTGCGGAGACCGCCGTTGCTCTCGGGCTGCGTGCGCTCGCACTCACGGATCGCAATGGTTTGTACGGCGTGGTGCGTTTTGCCGAGGCGGCCCGTGCGCTCGAATTGCCCACCGTGTTCGGCGCAGAGATCGGTTGTGACGAGGGCGACGTGGTGGTGCTCGCCCGTTCACCACGCGGTTATGGACATCTCTCGTCAGCGATCAGCGCGGGGCAGTTGGCGGGTGAGAAGGGGGCGCCTCGGTTCAACATCGCCGGGCTGAGTGAGTTCTGTGCTGGTGAATGGCGAGTGCTCACGGGCGGAGCAAGTGGCGTGCTCGCTACGGCGTTGCACCGCGACGGTCCGGCCGTCGCCGAGCGCCGACTACGACAACTGATCGCCGCGTTCGGTCGCGAACACGTGCTCGTCGAATTGTGGGACCACGGCGATCCGCTCGACTCGGTGCGCAACGACGAGTTGGTGCGCTTGGCACATCGCTGCGACGTGGAGTGCGTGGCCACCAACGATGTGGTGTACGCGACGGTGTCCCAACACCGGTTGGCCAGTGCCGTCGCCGCGGTGTCGCGCCGGGCCAGTTTGGATGCCATCGATCCCGACCTGCCGCCGGCAGCCACCGCGTACCTGCGCTCGGGCAGCGAGCAGCGGCGGCGTTTCGCGCGTTACCCCGGTGTGGTGGGGCGTGCCGCTGCAATTGCGGCCGAGTGCGCCTTCGATCTGCGTCTCGTTGCTCCACGACTGCCGCCATTTCCCTGTCCCGACGGGATGAGTGAGATGACGTATCTCCGTCGACTCGTCGAACAAGGTGCGCAACGTCGCTACGGCAACAGGCCAGCCGACAGCGCGGAGGATCTGTCCCTGCGCAGTCGTGCCTGGCGCACGATCGATCACGAACTCGAGGTCATCGCCACGCTCGGGTTTGCGGGCTACTTCCTCGTGGTGTGGGACATCGTGCAGTTCTGCGAGCGCAGCAACATTCTGTGCCAGGGGCGGGGAAGCGCGGCCAACAGCGCGGCGTGTTACGCACTCGGCATCACGAAGGTGGATGCCGTGTCGCTCGGGTTGTTGTTCGAGCGTTTTCTTTCACCGGAGCGCGATGGTCCGCCGGACATCGACATCGACATCGAAAGTGGTCGCCGCGAGGAGGTCATTCAGTACGTCTACGAACGTCATGGTCGTCACCACGCGGCGCAGGTGGCCAACGTGATCACGTACCGCGCACGTTCGGCAGTGCGCGACATGGCCCGGGCACTTGGTTACGCGCCGGGACAGCAAGACGCCTGGAGCAAACAGATCGATCGGTTTTCGCATCTTGGCGAAGCAGCCGGTGCCACACCCGAGATTCCCGACGCAGTGCTCGAGCTCGCCGCACAGGTGGAGCATGCTCCGCGTCATCTTGGCATCCACTCCGGCGGAATGGTGATGTGCGATCGCCCAGTGACGGAGGTGTGTCCCGTCGAGTGGGGGCGGATGGAGGGGCGCAGCGTGTTGCAGTGGGACAAGGACGACTGCGCGGCAGCCGGGCTGGTCAAGTTCGACCTACTTGGCCTCGGCATGCTCTCGGCACTGCATCGCGCGGTCGATCTGATTCGTGAACATCGTGGGGTCGAGGTGGATATCGCAACGATTCCCCAAGAGGACGAGGTGTATGCGATGTTGTGTCGCGCCGACACCGTCGGGGTGTTTCAGATCGAGTCGCGCGCTCAGATGGCCACCCTTCCGCGGCTGAAGCCGCGTCGCTTCTATGACCTGGTGGTGGAAGTCGCGCTCATCAGGCCGGGCCCGATTCAGGGCGGCTCGGTGCACCCCTACATTCGACGACGCAACGGCAAAGAACCGGTGACGTATCTGCATCCGTTGCTCGAGAACAGTCTCGGCAAGACGCTCGGTGTGCCGCTGTTTCAGGAACAGTTGATGCAGATGGCGATCGACGTTGCCGGTTTCACGCCTGCGCAAGCCGACGAGTTGCGTCAGGCGATGGGCTCGAAGCGTTCGCGAGCGCGGATGTTGCGGCTACGTGATCGGCTGTATGCAGGCATGGCACGCAGCGGAATCGTCGGTGACATTGCCGATCAGATCTTCCTCAAGATGCAGGCGTTCGCCAACTATGGCTTTCCCGAGAGTCACTCGGTGAGCTTCGCCTATCTGGTGTACGCCTCAGCCTGGATCAAATTGCACGAGCCGGCTGCGTTTTGTGCCGCACTCGTGAACTCACAACCGATGGGGTTCTGGTCGCCACATTCGTTGGTACAAGACGCTCGCCGCCACGGCGTGGTGGTGCGCTCGCCGGATCTCAATGCTTCCGCGCACGACGCCACGCTCGAGCCCTGCGTCGAATCCTTCGGCGGGCTCGCGGTACGTCTCGGCGTCTCGTCGGTGCGTGGTATCTCTACCGAGTTGGCCGAGGAGATCTCTGCTGCACGACCGTTCCTCGACATGGAGGATTTGGTTCGTCGTGTTCCCCGTGTGCAGGAGTCGCATCTGGAGTTGTTGGCCACTGCCGGTGTCTTCGACGAATGCTTCGGAGCATCGCGGCGTAGTGCATTGTGGAGTGCGGGCGCAGTGGCTCAGTCGCGGCCGGATCGCCTGGCGGGAATTACCGTCGGCGCCGACGCGCCGAGCCTGCCGGGAATGGCTCCGATGGAAGAAGTAGTGGCCGACCTGTGGAGCACCGGCATCTCCACGCGTGGTCATCCCACGGAACTATTGCGCGAGGAGTTGTCACGGCTCGGGGTGGTCGCGGCTCACGATCTGCCCACCGTCGGTCTCGACAAGGTGATGGTGGCGGGCACCGTCACGCACCGCCAGCGCCCGATGACGGCACGCGGTGTGACGTTCATCAACCTCGAGGATGAAACCGGTTTGATCAACGTGGTGTGTTCACAGGGCTGCTGGGCTCGGTACCGCCGGGTTGCGCGTGGGGCCGGCGCGCTTTTCGTGCGCGGTCGACTGGAAGTGGGCGATGGAGGAGTGGTCAACGTGGTCGCCGAACACATTGCGCCGCTCGTGATGCCGGCGCGTGTGCCGGCGCGCAACTTTCGCTGAGCGCTACTCGTTGGGGCGTTCGTTCAGGTGGTCGTTGAACGCGCGGTAGGTCTCGTAGATGTCCTTGCACACGTCGCAGAGGGGCAACTGTTTGGGGTCACGCGAGGGCACCCACACGTGTCCGCACAATGCTTCGATCGGCGTGCCGTTGATCCGCGCTTCGAGGATCTTGGCCGCCGCATCTTCGTCGGGCCCCGTCTTCACAATGTGGGCCATCGCGGGCTCACCAGTTTCGGGGATGCGCTCGGTGATCGGCTCGACGACGGCGGGACGGACCTGCAGCGGCGTGTTCACGATTTCTAGACTACGACCATGCCGCTGTACGAGTTTCGGTGCAAGACATGTGATGCCACGTTCGAGGAGCGTCGCGCGATGGCGGCTGCGGATGAACCCGCACTGTGTCCTGCAGGACACTCGTCGGTAGTGCGACTGTTGAGCGTCTTTTCATCGGTGGGTGGAGCATCTGCACCACAGACTGCGACACCTCGCTCGGGTGGTGGCTGCGGAAGCGGTTGTGGCTGTCACTGACGAGTGACGTTGACTTCGCCGTGCTGCACGGTGAAGAAATTCAGGAGTGTCAAGCCAGCGCGTGCGAGGCATGCAGTAAGCGTTTGCTCGGTCGCATCGTGTGCTGACGATGCGCCCGTGGGCCGAACGGAGGCCGCGATGACACTTGTTGCGTCGTGAAACAACGACACGAACCCGACCACATCGTGAGCCAACTCGTCGAGATTTGAGCGAATATCGAAGACTGCGAGTGAATGCCCGGTGCGAAGACGATCGCACGTGATGATGACCAACTCATCGCGCAGGGGTCGTGTGATGGCCAGTGCGATGACGCCCAGCGCTTCGGTTGCGGAGCGAATCGGCTCGATGCGGGCACGAGGAAGATGGAGTGGAGGAGCGAATGTCTGGAGCATGATTGCCGCAGGTTAGGAAAGCGGTGTGACGGCGATCACCACGCTCGCCACGGCAATCGCAATCGGCACCGCCACTTGCCACCATCCGGGTTGTCGCGTACGAGGCGGCGGAATCATCGCCGCTCCACACAATGCACCGGCGATCGCACCACCGAAGTGGCCACCGATTGACACTCCGGGAATGGCGATCGTGATCAGCAAGTTGATGATGAACGTGAGTCCCAAGCCGGTTTGCAGCGGGTTCACCCCGCGTTGACGGAGCCCGACTACTCCCGCTGCCATCAGGCCGAACACCGCGCCAGAAGCACCGCCGGTGAATGCGTCAGGCGAGAGCAATAACGCGCCGGTCGAACCAGCCAAGAGAGAGGCGGTGTACACGAGGCCGAATCGCAGAGTTCCGAGTGACGGCTCGAGCAATCGGCCGAGTTGATAGAGCAAGAGCATGTTCATGGCGATATGGAAGATCCCAAAGTGCACGAATCCTGCGCTGACGAGCCGATACCACTCGCCATCGTCGATGAATTGGCGGGAAATCACCATCGCTTCTTGTACGCGCAACAACTGGTCGTTTCCCGAGCCATCGCCGAATCCGGCGAGGAGCCCCCACACGTAGATACCCACGTTGACCGAAATCATCGCGTTGGTGAAGACGAACGGATTGCGGCGCAGGTCGCGATAGCGGCCCTGGAATGGTGTCTTCTGGCGACCGAAGGTGCGCTTGCGGGTGGTGGCCCGCGGCGGCAACGGTGGGGGGAGTTGCGGGGGAGGGAAACTCACGTGGCTACTCGGGTGCCTTCTCCGCTTCGGCTCTGTTCGCGAGGTACCAGGTCACCGTGTTGCGGATGCCCTCTTCGAAATCGGTGTGCGCATGCCAACCGAGTTCCTGCTCGGCGCGCGAGGCATCCACACGACGACGAGGCTGTCCATCCGGCTTGCTCGGATCCCATACGAGTTCGCCGGCAAATCCCACCACGCGGGCAATCGTCTCCGCGGTCTCGCGAATCGTCACCTCGCGGTTGTTGCCGAGGTTGATCGGCTCAGTGCTCGTGCGCTGTTCTGCTGCCAACACGATCGCCTCGGCTGCGTCATCTGCATACAAGTAGTCACGGCTCGCCGTACCGGTTCCCCACACCTGCACTTTGTCGTCGCCGCGTTCCTTGGCCTCCACGCATTTTTTGATCAGAGCGGGGATGACGTGCGATACCGACTCGTGGAACTTGTCTCCCGGTCCGTAGAGGTTGGTGGGGATGACGAAGGCAAACTGTTGGCCGTATTGCGCCTCGTTCACTTGAGCATGCACAAGCAGGGCCTTCTTGGCGATTCCATATGGCGCATTCGTTTCCTCCGGGTAGCCGTCCCAAATCGACTGCTCACGAAACGGAACCGGCGTGAACTTCGGATACGAGCAGACCGTGCCGAGGATGACGGTCTTTTCGACACCGGTGGCACGTGCGGCCTCGATGGTCAGCGTGCCCATCATCAAGTTGTCGAGGTACAGCTGGGCGGGAGCAACCTGGTTGTAGCCGATTCCGCCCACTCGAGCTGCGAGATGAATCACGTGACTCGGACGATGCTCGGAGAACAACTGCTCGGCAACGCCGACTTGAGTGAGATCCGCCTCTCGTCGACGAGGTGCGATCACATTCGCACCGAGCTTGCGGAGTCGGTCGACGACCTTGGTGCCGAGGAAACCATTGCCGCCCGTCACCACGACGGTTCGGCCTTGCCAAGACAGGGCACCTTGTTTGGTCATGCACTCCGACGATACCGAGTTGGCACAATGGACGAGTGCGGGTCGCCTACACCCTTGAGCAGTGCTGGCACCGCGTTCCCGGTGGCACCGCAATTGCAGCTCTAGAGATCGCGCGAGCGATGCCGAACGTCCGTCCCGATGTCGAGTTGCTCGGTGTGTCGGGACGACACGGTGACGATCCTTCGGTCGACTTCGATTTGTCAATCGACGTCGCTGGGCTCTCCGTAAAGGGTCCGTTGCTCTACGAGACGTCGTTGCGTCTGCGGTGGCCGAAAGTCGAAACCGTGTGGCCCGATCTCGACGTGTTGCACTCGACGAGCATCATCCCTTTCGCCTCTGGTCGTCCGCAGGTAGTAACGGTGCACGATCTTGCGTTCCTCCGTCATCCCGAATTCTTTACTCGTCGGGGAAATGCGGTCTTTCGGCGCAGCTTGCGCGCCGTGCGCAAGCGTGCGGATCGGGTGATCGTCAGCTCGCAAGCCACGTTCGACGATTGCGTCGTCGCGGGTATCGACAAGGAGCGACTGCGTTTGGTGCCGCTTGGTGTGCGCATTGTCGAGCCGTCGCCCGAGGAATCTTCGCGAACGTTGTCCGCGCTCGGTGTTCCGACGTCATACATCTTGTTCGTCGGAACCATCGAACCACGTAAGAACCTCGCGAGATTGATCGAGGCAGTGACGAGTGATGCCACCTTGCCACCACTCGTTGTCGCCGGAGCGTCAGGTTGGGGTGGCTCAGTCGGCACACTCGTTGCAGATCGAGTTCGATTCGTCGGCCATGTAGACGATGCCACCTTGCGGGTGTTGTATCGATCGGCAATGGCCTTCGTGTATCCCTCGCTGTGGGAGGGGTTTGGTCTCCCGATTCTCGAGGCCATGGCTCAGTCCACTCCGGTCGTGACGTCGGCCGGTACCTCGACCGAAGAGGTTGCGGGCGGCGCGGCGGTGCTCGTGGATCCGACGAAGACATCTTCGATAGTGAGTGGCATCGCAGAAGTACTCCGTCGTCGAGATGAATGGGCAGCACGATCTCATGCGCGAGCACGTGAGATGACCTGGGACGCTGCCGCCCGATCGACAGCAGCCGTGTACGACGAGTTGGTGCAACGGTGACGACACGAGTTGCCGTCAACCTCGCCTGGTGTGTTCCAGGTCGTGTTGGAGGAAGCGAGGAGTATCTCGTTCGCCAACTGCTGGGGCTCGTCGAACACCGCTCGGAGTTCGACGTCCAGGTGTTTGCACCGCGCGGATTCTCGTCTGCCCATCCCGATCTTGCAGAACTTTTTCCGATACACGAAGCCCCGACCACCGCGATGCAACGTTCGTTGCGTGTGGCGATGGAGAACACGTGGCTGGCCCATGCGGCACGAGGATTCGACATGGTGCATCACGGCGGAGGCACGATTCCCTCGTTTGGACTACGCCGGACGCTGCTCACGATCCACGACGTGCAGTACACGACGTACCCCGAGTACTTCTCGCGCCTCAAGCTCGCGTATCTCCGTCGGCGAGTTCCCGCCTCGGTTGCACGAGCATCGATGGTTGCGGTTCCATCGGAGTTCGTGAAGCGCACGTTGATCGACAACTTTGGCGTTTCTGACAAGCGCGTCGTCGTGGTGCGTCACGGTATGCCTCCCAGACTTGGCGCAAATGCCACTCAGGCTTCCGAGCTGCGCTCGCGGTTCGGTCTTGGCGACAACAGGGTGGTGGTGTATCCGGCGGTCACGCACCCGCACAAGAATCATCGGTTCCTCGTTCGCTTGCTGGCTGAGAACTGGCGCGATGTGGTGCTGGTGTGTGCGGGATCGTGCGGTCTCGCTCACGAAGAAGTGAATGCGCTTGCTGGGCAGCTCGGCGTCGCTGATCGAGTTCGCATGATCGGCCGTGTCAGCGACGATGATCGGGATGGCCTGTTGGCGCTTGCCGAAGCAATGGTATTTCCCAGTTTGTATGAAGGTTTCGGTGCGCCACTCGTGGAAGCGATGACGATCGGAACGCCGGTGATCTGTTCCGATCAGGCGGCAGTTCCCGAAGTGGTCGGTGACGCAGCGATGGTGTTGCCTCTTGATCAGGCAGCCTGGGCGTCTGCGCTTGATGCGCTCAGCAGCCGTCGTGCGGCGTTGATCGACGCTGGTCGCTCTCGAGCACTGAGCTTTTCCATCGCGGCATCTGGCGATGACCTTGCGTCGGCTTATCGATCCGTGGGACGGGCTTGATGAGTGCGTCTCGCCCGTTGCGCTTGATCGTGCTGTGTCCGCACTTTGCGCCCGACATTGCGCCCACCGGCGTGGTGATGACGCGAATCGTGGAAGAACTCGCGCGACGCGGACACGAACTCCATGTGATCACGGCATTGCCGTGGTATCGCGAACACCGAGTCGAACCTGGTTACGAGACGAAGTGGTGGAGCGTGGAACGCACGACATGGGGCACGATCACCCGAGTCAATCCATTCCCCGGCAAGTCGAAGTCGAACATCTTCCGCCGTGCGATCGGATTCGTGCTATTCAGTGTGCTTGTCGGCATTCGAGGGCTGCGAGCAGGCGGCAACACTCGCGTGGATGGAGTACTCGCGATGTCTCCTCCGCTGACCCTGGGTGTCACGGGTTGGCTGGTGCGTGTCGTCCGCGGGGGGAGACTCGTGTTCAACATTCAAGACGTGTTCCCCGATGCAGCAATTGAGACAGGAGCAATTTCCAACCCTGCGATCGTCGGACTGGCTCGGTGGCTGGAGAAGTTCAGCTATCGACGAAGTGACCTTGTGGTGTTGTTGTCGGAAGATCTCGCAGAAAATGTGCGTGCGAAGCTCGGTCGTCGAGATCGCCATCGTGTGCGGGTGATCCCGAACTTCGTCGACACACATGCGATCACGCCGTCGACCCGTAACAATTCGTATCGATCGGAACTGGGAATCGGCGAAGAGCCCGTGGTGATGTACGCGGGCAACGTCGGCTACTCGCAATCACTCGACTTGATGATCGCTGCCGCCAAAGCGATGCCGAACGTGATCTTCGTGATCAACGGTGACGGATCGGCAAGGGCGTCGCTCCAAGAACGCGCGCAGGGTTTGAGCAACATTCGATTCGTTGATTACCAACCCATCGAGCGACTGAACGAGGTGCTTGCCGCGGCCGATGTGCACGTGGTTCCTCTGCGCAAGGGCTTGGCAAAGGTCAGTGTGCCGTCCAAGTCGTACTCCGTCTTGGCCGCTGGTCGGGCACTGCTCGCAGCAATCGACCCCGGTACGGAGATACCTCGGTTGATCTCCGAAAGTGGCGGTGGCGTTGCCGTCGCGCCGGATGATCCCACTCTTTTCATCGGCGCTTTGCGCGAGATGTTGGCAGACCGCGATCGACTTGCCGCGATGGGTCGGGGTGGACGGGAGTGGGTCGAGCGTCACGTTTCGCCGAGCGGCGTGGCCAGCGCATACGAATCGTTGTTTCGTCGCGCAACGGTTGAAGACCGATAGCCTGTCGGCACCGTGGCTCGCTCATCATCTGCACAAAAGATCGCCCGTTTGGCCCAGAAGGGCAAGGGAAAGAAGGTTCGCTTCCAGGGTGGTTCCACTTTTGCCACCGTGATTTTGGCGATCGTCTTGTTGGGTTCGATCTTGGTCGCCTACGCCCGACAGTCCGAACCAGTGGTTGATGCCTCCCTGACGGCAGAGCAGCAATACGCGTTGTCATTCGGCGTCTACTTCTGTGACCAGTTCATCGACGGCATTGCTGCCGTACCCGCCGCAGATGCGATCGACCCAGAAGCATCGACCTCGATTGCCGCTGAGGGAGTGGTGTTGTGGAAGCCGCAGGTACTTGCGGGGGAACGCAAGGCCAAGTTGGGCACGATCTTCGATCTCTACGGCCTCGCGGTAACCGACTCGTCGATCACCTTCCCCTCCGCGGTCTCAGTGAACGAGGGGCAGCCGGTGAGTGAAGACACGACCGAGTGCAACGGTGAGCCTGGCTCGTTGGTGGTGGTGTCGTGGCCAGATGCCGCCGACTCGGCCAATTCGGATCGCTCGATTGCCAGCTTCGACGGAGTTCGCTTGACGAACGACAACATGGCGATCGTTCTCGCGTTCATTCCCGATGGTGCCGAAGTGCCGCAGCCCGATTCGGCAGCCGAAGTCTCCACGGTTCCGCGCCAAGGGTAAGCACCACACGATGCACGCGGTCGTGCTCGTTGGGGGATTCGGTACTCGGCTGAGGCCGCTCACCTATACGGTGCCCAAACCGTTGTTGCCCGTCGGTGACCGACCGATGCTCGAACACCTCCTTGCGCGCTTGGCTCGAGGTGGTGTGACGAACGCGGTGCTTGCGCTTGGTTTCAAACCGGATCCATTCCTCGCCGCCTTCCCGGGAGACGAATGCGCTGGCGTCAAGCTCACCTATGCGGTGGAGGATTCGCCACTCGACACCGCAGGTGCCATCGGTTTCGCAGTGCGACGTGCGGGCATCGACTCCACCTTTGTGGTTGCCAATGGCGACGTCATGACGTCCCTCGATGTGGCGTCGCTCATCGACTTCCATCGTCGCAGTGGTGGCGAAGCGACGATCTCGCTCACCCCGGTAGACGACCCGAGTCAGTTTGGAATTGTCGAGACCGAACAGAGCGGTCGGGTGCTTCGTTTCGTGGAAAAGCCGGCGAAGGGAGAAACGTCAAGCAATTTCGCCAGCGCTGGCACCTACGTCATGGAGCCCTCGAGTCTCGAACGCATGCCGGATGGGCAGAAGTTGTCGATTGAGCGCGTGGTCTTTCCCGCGATCGTCGGCGAGGGGGCGCTGTTTGCCATGGCGACCGACGACTATTGGATCGATGCCGGTCGACCCGACACCTATCTCGATGCCAACATCCATCTCGTCCGCACCGGATCCACGCCCGCAGTTCACGTATCGGCAGTGGTCGACGATGAGGTCGAGTTGATCGACGCAGTGGTGGGCGCCAATGCCCGAGTGGGGCATGGAGCATCCATCCGGCGCAGCGTTCTATTGCCGGGCAGTGTGATCGGCCGTGATGCCATCGTCCGCGGTTCACTGGTGATGGGCGAGATTGGTGACGGGGCAGTGGTGATCGACTCGGTAATCGGCAAAGACGGCAAGGTAAGTGCCGGCGAGACGATCTCTGGCGCCAAGCGTCCGGATGACGCACATGGCTGAATCACGCACTGGACGCACTCGCCGATCGCGATTGCCGGAAGTTCGTGGTCCAGTGCTCGTCGTCGGTGGCGCGGGTTTCGTCGGTTCGCACTTCGTCGAGCGCGTGCTCGCTGAATCGCTCCCCGTGGAAGTGGTCGACGACTTGTCCACTGGATCGCTGGCCAACCTCGCCGAAGCTCGGGCAATGGGCGGAGAGTTGCGGTTTCATCATCTCGATGCGGAGTCGATCGAGTTTGGTGAACTCGTCGGTTTGCGTCGTCCCGACGTCATCGTCCATCTTGCGGCACTTCATCCAGGTGCCACGACACTTCGTGAAAGCTTGCAGGCACTGAACGTGACAGTAAGTGTTCTCGAAGCTGCCCGTCATCATGGCGTGCGCAAGGTGGTGACCTTCCTCCCGGCGTCTCTCGTGTACGGCGAAGTGGAGGCGCGTCGACTGCCGGTGAAAGAGGGGTATGACACTGCGCCGGCAGGTGTGCCACAGCTGGTGGCTAAGTCGATTCGTGAGGCACTCGGCGTGTATCGCGAGGTGCACGCGGTGGAGTTCACCTCATTGATCGGCGGCAACGTCTACGGATTGCGTCAACGACCGGAAGACGGCGTCGTCGCCGCGTTTGCCTCTGCGGTCATTCGACGACAGGATCCACAGATTTTCGGAACGGGAAAGCAGACCAGGGATTTCGTCTACATCGATGATGCCGTGGACGCTCTATTTCGCGCATTGACGCGCGGGGATGGACTCGACATCAATGTGGGCACGGGTAGGCAGACCACGGTGGAGGAAGTGTGGAAGCGTCTCGCGGCAGGAACCGAGCGCCGGGCGGTGAAGTCCGAGCGACGTGCCGGTGAACTGCAACGAATCTCGTTGTCGCCGATCAGGGCAAAGATTCAACTGGGTTGGCAACCCTGGACCTCGCTTGAGGATGGGTTGAAGGTGTATCGCAACCTGTTTCTGCGGATGCCTTCGGAAATGCGCGACTAGCGGAACAAATCTTCGCGAGCGGGCCGCACGATTTCTTTCATCGAGGCCTCGCGGAACCATTCGGCATTGGCGCCACGGACGATCGCGATCGGGATACCAGAGGACTTGCCCATCACCATCTCTGCGGCTCCGGCCAACTGGTCGGCCACGCACACCTCGGTCACCTGCATCGCGCGACCGAGTGCATCGGGTGTTCCTCGCAGGTCGACTACACCGGCGATTCCTGCTACACCGATCGCGACGTCGGTGAGTCCCATCCTCCACGGTCGACCAAACGTGTCACTCACGATCACGCCCACCTCGACTCCCAGCTTGGCGCGGACGATGTCGCGAATTCGACGAGCAGATCTGTCGCTGTCGAGTGGAAGGAGGGCCGCAAAGCCGCGCTCGACGTTGGATAGATCCACGCCACTGTTTGCACAGATGAAACCGTGCTTCGTCTCGGTGATCATCAAGTCGCCGCGCCTGCGCAACACGCGAACCGCCTCTTCTTCCACCAGCTTTTTGTGGCTGAGCGGGTCGTTCGGGTCGACTGCAACAAGCCGACCCTCCGCCTTGGAAACGATCTTTTGGGTGACGACCACCACATCGCGATCGAGTAGTGGCCCGTTCGGCTCTGTACGACATGCCTCGACAACAAGATCTCCCACCTGGTCTCCCGGCTTCACCTCGCCAATCCCGCTCACGCCCCACATCGTCAATCGGCTCATCGGAGTACTCCGCAAGTCACGGCGAGACGCTCGGTTACCTCGGGAGAACTCATGATCGTGTCGGTCACTACGCAGGTCATACCAAGTTCCTCGACTTGATCTGCAAGGTGGGCGTCTTGTTCATCGATCACGAGCGTGGCACAGACGTCGCGATAGATCCTGGCTATGCCAACGACTGTTGGCTCCATGCCCAATTCGACCATCAGTCGATCGGCAGGACCCTTCAATGCCTTGCCGCCGACGATGGGAGAAATGGCGACGACATCGTTGCGGCGAGAGGCGAGTGCGTCGTTTACTCCTGCAAGTGCTCGTAGCGGCCCGATCGAGACAATGGGATTGGATGGCGCAATGATCACCTTGTGTGCGTCACGAAGAATTTGGAGGAATGTCGGCTTGGCTGATTCGCTGCCAGCGAAACGCACGCTTGCAACTCTCACGTCATGGCGGTACTTGACGAAGTATTCCTGAAAGGAGATCTCGTCTCCTGACTTGCCAGCCACACAGTCCTCGGCCAGCGTGACGAGCGTGCGTACCTCGTCGTCGGACATGGGGACGATTTTGCACGGGACGCCCCAAGCCTGGGTGATCTCGGTGGACACCTCGCTAAGCGTGGCGCCTTCGCGCAATCGCGCCGTGCGATAGAAGTGCGTGGCGAGGTCGCGATCGCCGAGGTTGAACCAGCGTGGTGCTGCCGACGAGTTGGCCGGCGTCACCGGCTCGAATCGAGCAAGAGCCTCCATGGCGTTCCATGTTTCGTTCGCGAGTCCCCATCCGCGTTCGGGATCGATGGCGCCGGCGACGGTGTAGGTCACCGTGTCGAGATCGGGTGAGATGTGTAGGCCGTGAAGCACCGTGTCATCCGCGGTGTTCACGATTGCGGTCACTGGCGCGTCGAGGCGTACGGCGCCGCGGAGGAATCGAGCGGCGCCAACACCACCTGCCAACACCGCGATCATGCGTTCGAAGCGTAACGATCGATCACTGGTAGATTCGTTGTTCCATGCCCACCGCGTTCATCACCGGCATCACGGGTCAAGACGGCCGTCACCTTGCGGAGTTCCTCCACGGCAAGGGGTACAAGGTGTACGGAATGATGAAGGGTCAGCACAATCCTCGTGCCGAGATGATCCGCGAAGAGTTTCCGTTCATCGAAATCGTTCCCGGTGACCTGACCGATCTGTCCAGCCTGGTTGCGGCGCTCGAACAGACTCAGCCCGACGAGGTGTACAACCTGGGTGCTATTTCCTTCGTGGCGATGTCGTTCAACCAGGCCGAACTGACGGCGAACGTCACCGGTCTCGGTGTACTGCGGATGCTCGAGGCCGTGCGCATGGTGGGTGGCGCAACCAACAATCCGATTCGCTTTTATCAAGCGTCGTCATCAGAGATGTTCGGCAAGGTGCGCGAGGTACCCCAGACAGAGATGACACCGTTCCATCCGCGCTCGCCCTATGGCGTGGCCAAGGTGTTCGGTCATCACCTCACCGTCAACTACCGCGAAAGCTACGGTCTCTTTGCCTGTTCGGGAATTCTCTTCAATCATGAAGGGCCTCGTCGAGGTCTCGAGTTCGTGACGCGCAAGATCACCAACACCGCTGCACGTATCAAGCTCGGAATCGAAAAGGAATTGGTGCTCGGCAACATCGACGCCAAGCGTGACTGGGGATTCGCTGGCGACTACGTGAAGGCGATGTGGTTGATGTTGCAACAGCGTGAGCCCGACGATTACGTCATCGCCACTGGCGAGACGCACTCGGTGGAGGAGTTTCTCACGCTGACGTTCGACAAAGTCGGTCTCGGTGATTGGCGAGCACACGTGCGCCAGGATCCAAAGTTCTTCCGTCCCGCCGAAGTGGACCTTCTAATCGGTGATCCGTCCAAGGCCAAGAACCAGTTGGGCTGGGTTCCCGAGGTCAGCTTCGAGCAACTCGTGGGGATGATGGTCGAACACGACCTGCGCTACGAGTCGGACCGACTCAAGCGGTAGCCGTTAGACCACTCAGGATTCGAGGGGGCGTTCGGCAAACGCCTCGATCACGGATTCATCGTCCGGCCGAGCACCACTTGCGAGTCTGCTCCTGATCGACAAACCGAACACGATCAGTGTGGCAACCGAACTGGCGACCAAGGCCAACTCCACACGTAGGTAGAGGTCGTCACTCGAGAGCCAAGCAACGAGAACGAAAGTCACGAAACCGATAACCCAGCCGAGCGCCACGGTGGCGTGTCCGTGGAGAGCAATTACTGCCTGGGCAATCGCAACAGCGGCCATGTAGAGAGCGCTTGCAAACGCGAGCAGCGTCAGGGTGCGACGGTCGATGCCACCCTCGTAGACGAACTCGAGTGCGGCTGGGCCCACCAAGAATGCACCGATCACACCGATCACACCGACGGCAATGACGAGGTACATCAACCGGCGCAGTCCGATTCGGAAGTCGGTCAGTTCGCGTTGCGCAGCGAGTCGGGCAAGCCGCGGCAGCAATGCAGCCTGCACTGCTTGAAAGAGGAACAAGGGGATTCGGGCGAAGATGACCGCGTTGCCGAATCGCGTGACCACTTCGGCCGGGGCCGTATCCCCGAGCAGGTCGACGGTGATCGGCCCCGCGTTGACGAGCGCGGCAGCAAAGAGTGAACCGAGGAGCAGCCAGCCAAGGTTTGGGGTCACCTCGCTCCACGTTGCTGGTGGGCCGTCTTCCGTCTTGAGTTTCCCCGCCGCTGCAACGAGCAGCACTCCGATGATCGGTGAGAAGGCGATGGTGAGGGCATATGGTCCGACACGATCGATTCCCGAGAGCCACAGCACGGCACAACCGATCACGCGGATTGCCCCATCCATGCCGATGATCACGCCGTAACTGCCAAAGCGGCCCGAACCAGAACAGATGCCCCGAGCCAAATGCAGGGGAGCGTAGGTGCCCATGGCAATCAACAGCGCAAGGGTGACGATGCCGTAGCCCTCGAACAGATTGTCGTTGACCACTGGCGCGAGCGCCACCACTGCAATGACGATGACGAGCAACATCGCGAGTGCAAGCGGGGCAATTCGTCGCACGATCGGTCGCCCGCCTTGCGTGAGAGCGCGTCGATGCGCAAGTGCGCGGGAAACCTCTTGTTCGATCGGCAAGAAGAAACCCGGCGCAAGGGCGAACATGATGAACCACATCGCGACGATCGGCTTGAAGCCATCTTGTCCGAGCGCTTGCTGGCCGATCTTGAAGAACACGTATGCGGAGATACCCGCAATGAACAAGCCGATTCCCGCGAGCACGGTGCCTTCGGGAAGCGGCGTGCGTGATTCGGTCTTGGTTGGCTCGCTCGTCACGTTGCTTTTGTCGTTCCGATTTTGTTTTCCGTCACCACGATCAGCGGTTTGGCCCAATCGCGACCACCGATTCGTGACGCCAGGATCGACAAGGCAATGGCGAGGCGAAGCGGGAGGCGAGTCGACAGGCGGGGGCTCGGCGTTGTCATCATGCCGTAGTTCAGTTCGGGCGTGGCAGCTTTCACTTCGTCGAAGATCTTCGCCAGAGAGTTCTTATTTTTCCATGTCTGGTAAATCACCAGTCGACCATTCGGGTTCAGCTGTGACACGAAATATCTGATGAACTCGACTTGAAAGTCGACATCGACATTGCGGGTGAACGGATAAAACTCGAAACAAAAGATCGTGTCGAATTCTCCAAGTGCTCCGCTCGCAGGTGAAATTGGTCGGGCCTGGAACTTTGCTTCGGGGTGGTGGGCAGTTGCATACGCGATGGCATCCTCTGCCAGGTCGACCCCGAGCACGGTCGCGTCGGGATAGGTCGCAGCAAGTGCCTTGGTGGTGAACCCCGCACCGCATCCAGCGTCAAGAATCGAGCGCGGCTGGTGGTGGCCGAGCAACTTGGCAATGGCTTGAACTTTGGCGAGTGGGTCGACGTCGTTGTGCAGGGTGATTCCCGTGAGCGAGAGGTCTTGTGCTGTCCTGAGAAGTTTGTAGGACTGGAAGTCAGACGAGATGCTGGCTTCGTCGCTGCTTTCTTCTCGGAATTCTTGCTCGGCTCGGTGGAGGTTTTCGGGTCTCCACCATTCTTTTGAATTCACTGACAGCTGCTCCTCGGCACGGCACGACACTAGGGCAGCATCGAGGCTGAACGGTGCAGTCAGGATTCCTTGGTTTCGGCACGAGGCGCTGATGGCACGAACTCGCGCACTTTCGTGATCACCGTTTGGATCGCGGCGCTGACATCTTCAGCACATTGAGGAGCACGCTCCTCAATTTTCTCGGTGGCCTCGCGGCGTAACACTTGTGCTCGCTGAAACGTGAGTACTGCCAAACCAACGGCGGTGTAAATCGCATCCTTGAGCTTTTCTTTCAATTCGTCATCGGAGAGATCTTGAAGTGACTGTAGATAGTCGCGAATCGGCGCAGGGAGCGGAAGCGAACTCAAGTCGATTCGACGTGGATCGAAATCCTCGATGCGCGGAAAAGATCGCTCGGCCATGCATTCCTGAGGTTACAAGCGCACCCTTTATTCATGCTCAGTCGTGCGACAGGATCATTCGCTGCCTCACATAGGCGTTTAGACAACTAGCCTGACTTCGTCGTGACGCACTTGGAGATGCCTACGTCGATCGGTCGCGCACCCGAGGCCCCACCGGTCGTTGTTTCGATGGTGGTGAGCAGCCCCGGGGAGTGGTTTGCCGAGGTGCTCGACGGACTGATCGCGCAGGACTACCCGAACCTGCAGACCTTGTTTTTGATCATCGAGGATGGTGCTTCGGTCGACTTGGCCGAACGAATCCGCACGATTCTGCCTCACGCCATCGTTCGTACCGTTGAAGGAAACCCCGGATGGGGTCCCGTGCAAAACCAGGTCCTTCGCTTAGTGGAGGGTGAGGCTGGATTCTTCTGTTTCCTGCATGACGACGTCGTTCTTGAGTCGAACACGATCAGTCGCCTGATCGAAGAGACCTTCCGATCGAACGCCGGACTCGTTGGCCCAAAGGTGGTGACGTGGGATGACGAGCGTGTTCTCCAAGAGGTGGGCATCGGCGTGGATCGGTTGGGCGAGCGTGTATCGGTCGTCGAACCCGGTGAGGTCGATCAAGAGCAGCACGATGCAGTCCGCGACGTGTTCACGTTGTCGTCGTGTTGCCTCCTTGTACGTGCAGATCTCTTTCGCGAGTTGGGCGGTTTTTGTCCGGAGATTTCATTTCATGGCGAGGAACTCGACTTCTCCTGGCGCGTGCACTTGAGTGGAGCGCGCGTGCTAGTGGTTCCTGCAACTCGAGTGCGCCACCGCGGAGAGATGTCTCTTCGCAAACCTGGGATTGTTTCGACGGTCGACGTCGAACGTCACCGAGTGCTCACCGTGTTGTCGCTCTCGAATTCCACACGAGTTCCTTTCCTGTACCTGCAGATGGTGATCGAATCACTCTTCCGCGTGGTCGTGTCACTTCTGGGTGGCGGAGTCCGTTCTGCCTTTGCCTCCCTGCGGGCAACGTTCACTGCCCTTGCTTGGATGGGGCAGATCTGGTCTCGACGTTCGCGTACCCGCCCCGTGCGCCGAGTGCCTGGCTCCGAGATTCGTGGATTACAGGAGCGTGGTAGCGCTCGTTTGTCGGCGTTCTGGCGTCGGCGCCTCTCTCGTCGCTCCGCTCGGCCGAGCGACGATGTCGATCCCCGTCACACCCGCTTCGTGCTCGGCGTCGGTGTCGCGCTTGTGCTGCTCCTGCTGGTGGGCAGTCGAAGTTGGATCGGTGATTCGGTGTCGGTTGTTGGCGAGTTCCTCCCACTGCGCGGCAGTGAATCGCCGTTCGCGCTATTGGGCGACTATCTCGGGGGGTGGTGGCAAGCAGGCTTCGGTCAAGCGACTGCCAATCCGACGGGAGTTCTGCTGCTTGCTCTCGCCGGTTTCGCAACCTTCGGACAACTGGGCTTTCTCCAGCTCTGTTTGATCCTCGGCTTGGTGGTCGTTGGCTGGATGGGCGTGTGGCAGATGGCGGGCCGCGACTTTGGAATGCGCGCACGGATCATGGCTGTGGTCGCATATGGCGCGCTGCCAAACGTCTTCTTCGGTCTCAGCACCGGAGCTTGGGGGGCGCTCATTCTCTATGCCGCATTGCCCTGGTGGGCGCGGGCAATCCTGCATGACGAACGGAGCCTCGGTGGTGCAAAGCGAACACAAGCCATTGCTTCGAGCGTCGTGCTCGCAGCGATCGTCTTGGCATTCGAACCCAGTGCGCTGGTCGTATTCGGATGGGTGGGGTTGTGGTGGGCACTCGCCAATGTCGTGGCTGGGGGTGGTGTACGAGGTCTCGTTGGCCCCATGCGGGTGACGGTGATCGCCGCCATTGGCGCATTCGTACTCAATCTTCCTTCGGCGATTCAGATCATCGAGAGGCCCACCAACTTCGTGGCGTCGTCCGCGCGGACGAATCAAGGTCTCGTCGCTGTAGCGAGTTTTGATTTCGATGGACGAACTATCGGCGTCTTAACTCTCGTGATCCATGTACTCCCTCTCGCGGCAGTGTTATTGGCTCGAGGTACATACGTGGTGTGGGCAATTCGTGCCGTCTTGTTGACCACCTCTACGACCACGGTGATGGTGCTTCTCGATCGTTCGGCGATCGACCTTGCTTTGCCGTCGTCACTATCCATGTCCTTCGTCGTTTCATTTGGTGCGGCCCTTGCTGTGCTCGCCCTGTCGGGCACGGCGCTCGATCGTCGGCCGACGCGGTTGCGTCCGGTCGCGTTGAGTGCAGTGGCGCTGGGTCTGCTGGCGATCGTTCCGTCATTGCCGTATGCGACGAGCGGAGATTGGGGACAGCCTGAGACCACCCTTGCCCAATTGCTCACCCAACTCCCCAAGGATCCCGTAAATGGTGATTACCGCGTCGTTTTCGTCGGTTCGAGTGACTTGTTGC
>Ga0129336_10000497_pt1 | contig 22931 bp, 14 predicted proteins | sample CPB6_02_DNA_FD_96878 | JGI IMG/M metagenome (GOLD analysis project Ga0129336, IMG submission 96878) | Freshwater to marine salinity gradient microbial communities from Chesapeake Bay, USA - CPBay_Sum_0.6_0.2_DNA | ecosystem: Environmental > Aquatic > Marine > Coastal | place: USA: Chesapeake... | reverse complement strand
TGAGACAACGGCTGGCGCAAACGACGTTATTAGTTTTAACACTTACAACGCCAGCGCCGTCAAGGGTATTTACACTTGGAGTCAGCAAGGCACGGAGGTGATGCGGATTGACTCCTCCGGCAACGTCGGGATTGGGACGACCTCAAACTTAGGCAGTTCAAAACTTGATGTGCGGGGAAGGATACGCATTGGTTCGGGCAATTCCTCAGGAGATGCCGAACTCATTTGGAGCAACTACGCTTCAGCAACAACCGCATGGATTGCTGGTGTACGTCAAGATGTAGGAGGAGCGAACAACGACCTAAAGTTTTTGCGCTTTGATAGCAGCGGTAATTATCAAAGCATTGCAATGCAGATTAACTCCTCCGGCTCTGTTACTGCCTCAGTAGACATTCGATCCCCTATTTTCTACGACAGCAACAATACCGGGTACTACTTAGACCCGGCGAGTACGTCCGAGTTGAATAAGGTTTATTACAACTCGAACATGGTGTCGAGGAACTACGGCATTGGTCAGATCGGTCTTTACGACGCATCTCGTTATCAAGCCGTTTTCTCAATGGGCGAGGCTTATGTGTTGCCAGCGAACGGAACTGGCACTGGCAATTTGTATGGGATTGCTTGGTCGCATCCGAACGCCGGAGGTGTTGCTGGGAACCTGAATACGCACGGCGCGATCGTTATGGAGAACGGCGCTTTCCTTGCCGCGCTCTCAGGCAGCATTCGGTCCCGCGATGATATGCGGTCGCCTATTTTCTACGACAGCAACAACACCGGGTACTACTGCGACCCAACGGCTCAATCTAGTTTCTACCGGTTTAAGGTATCTGGCTACGCTGGTAGCACAACCAATGGTTCGCAAACGTCGCTTGAAATTGTGAACGCCGGTGGCGGCGGCGACGGAAACGTAGCGGCAATGGCTTTCCATTGCTCTGGTGCGTATGCGATGCATATGCATCTTCGCAATGACAGTTACTTTGGCGTTGGAGGTTGGTCGGCAAGCGCATGGCGTTGGTATGTGCAGATGTCAACTGGCGACATGACGGCGTCAGGGAACGTAACTGCGTACTCTGACCCAAGGCTGAAAGAAGAAATCACCCCAATCAAAAACTCTCTCGACAAGGTGCTTTCTCTCAACGGAATGAGGTTTAAGTGGAAGGACACGTCCGTTATCGGGTCGCCCGGTAGTTACGATTACGGCATTCTGTCAACCGATGTAGAGGCAATTGCGCCTGAGTTGGTCAAGGGGTCTCCTCATACCTCTCCAGATGGCAATCCGTACAAAACTGTCGCCTACGACAAACTCATTCCGTTTCTGATTGAAGCGATCAGAGAACTCAAGGCGGAAATTGACGACTTGCGGACAAACAAGGAACGAGCATGGCAATAACATACACATGGTCTGTTACCGGCATAAAAGTAACCAACGTCGGAGACAAGACAAAGTACGTTGTTCAGACGTATTGGAACAAGACTGGCACAGATGAGAACGGCAACACTGGCACGTTTAACGGAGCGACCCCCTTTGCGCCGAATGCAGACCAGTCCGATTTCATTCCCTTTGACCAACTGACGCACGAAATCGTGCTTGGCTGGATTCAGCCATTGGTTACCGGCTCGTATGAAGATCATGTAAACGGCGTAATTGCAAAGCAGATTGCAAGCAAGGCATCTCCGGTCGTTGATGCGATGCCGCCGCTAATGAAAGCAAAGTAATGACTCTTCTTTGTCTTTTCGTTACCTTGATTGCGAGCAACCCTGTGTCGCGCTCTAACTGGCTTCGCTCATTTTGGGGTCGCTAAATGACAACTCCGTCCGGCACCATCAGTATGAGCAACATAAACACTGAGTGCGGCTATGCAAGCAACAGGAACACCAATCTAAATGAGTTTCGCCCACGGCGTTTGGCGAACATAAGCAGCGGGCAGATTAGTTTCGATAACTTGAGAAACAAGTCTAGCGCCCTATCAGTCTATCTCTGGATCAACTTTTACTGGAATGGTCGGGAAGTATATTGGGGCATTAGCAACGGAAGCCGGTATAACGGGTACTACGAGTTGCGGAATTACGGAGACTACTGCTGGGACTGCATTTTGTTCACGGCTTACGATTTTGGATTTACTTGGGACGGAAGCAAAAGCCTGTACTTTGGTCCAGATGGAACAACCGACCCGGCTTGGTATCCGGCACCAAAATCAAACGCCATACACACATGGGCATATGACATCTTCGACCAGTGGACTTTAACTGATCACGGTTGGTTTACTTCCTCTTGACAATAAGAGCGCCGCATGAAATTCAAATACCAAGTTGAAACGTACCACCCAATCGATGCTGTACTGATCGTCTCTTACACTCCAGATCAAAACGATCCAGAGGTGGAAGAACTTGCGAATAAGTCCGAGACGCTCTACAGATCCATCCCTGTTTATCCAAGCATGACTGAGGCGCAAATCAAACACGCAATTATCGGGGGTGCGCCAATCACGAAGTGGCAGATGCCGCCTTGTCCAGCCGCCCAAGAGTTGGTGGGCAAGACCTTTGACGGAGAGACCTTCCCGGTAGAGCGCACAAAGGAGACGGTTCAGGGGAATATGCGCCCAAGAGTTCTGCTCAACCAGTTCAGGCTGGTGCTTGAGGAGCGCGGGCTGCTCGATCGGTTCGACAGGAAGTTGAAGGCGATCCCAGACCAGAAGAAGAAGCGCAAGTTGACGGCGAAGTTTGAGTACTGCCCGTGGGTGGAGTTGCACGGGGACGTGGCAGAGTTCACGGAAGAGGCGCTTGGCATGACGAAGCAGCAGGTTCTCGACCTGTTCCTTGAGGCGTCACTGACTTTCTAGGTCACAAACTGCATCACAAACAGCCCGCCAAAAGCGGGCTTTTTTATTGGAGGTGGTCATGGAAGCGTTTCTTATCATGCTTGGTCTCTTCGCCGTTGCGGCGCTGCTCTACTTCGTTGTCTATCACCGCGACACGTTCGAGAGCCTGATCAAGAGCGACGTGGAAAAGGTGCGGGACGAAGCCAAGGAGGCTGAGGACAAGTTCCGTGCCGCGATGAGGCGGTTCGACGACGAGGCTCGCGAGAACCTTAAAAAGAAAGTCAAGAAGATTCGCGCTCGGAGGAAGTAGTGGATCAAGCCAAGCACTTCCCGGTTGTGATCGTCACATGGGTTGACGCAGCCACAGACAACGGCTGGACCGATACAGACGAGGCGCACGATTTTGTCCCGCCGGAGTGCATGACGGTAGGCTACTTGGTGGCGGACAAGCCGGATCACCTTGTGTTGGCGCAGACGCACGGGGGGAATGAGATGGGCAACCGCTGGGTCATCCCGAGAGGAATGATCAAGGCGGTTCGCACTCTGGAGGTCGGCGACATTTACGCCGAAGCAAAGGGAGAAGATGTCGTCAAGAAAAAGACCAGACGAACTGCTGCAAAAAGTCGTTGACGCTTACGTCACCGCCGGTCGCAACGAGTGCAACGCGGCTAACAAACTCGGGATGGTGCGAAGCACCTTTCAGGGCATCCACAGAGAGGCAAAGCGTCTAGGGTTCAAGCCGTCGCAGGAGGCGCTAGAAGCCCCGGTTGAGGAAGACCTGTCCTACAAGGATCAGGTCCGGGCGCTGGAAGCGCAACTGAAGCAGGTCAAGAAGGACACTCTCGACGACGAGTTCGTCAAGCGACAGATCATCAAACTGTCTGAGCAGTCTGTCGAGCCGCCGGAGTGGCTGGTTAAGGCTCCGAAAGGCAGTGGCTTCCCCGGAGTGCCGACCATCTTCGCGAGCGATTGGCATTGGGGGGAGGTTGTTGACCCTAACCAGATCAACGGCGTCAACGAGTTCAACCTCAAGATCGCGCAGGACCGGGCGAAGAGTCTGGTTGAGGTCAGCACCGATCTACTCAAGAACCACATCGCCAAGCCTGACTATCCCGGCATTGTGTTCGCGCTGGGTGGCGACATGATCTCTGGCGACATCCATGAGGAGTTGTCGGCGACCAACGAGAAGGAGGTCATGCCGACCATCGTGGATCTGTGGGGCGTGCTGGTCTGGTGTATCGACCAGTTGGCAGACCAGTTCGGCAACGTCTTCGTTCCCTGTGTCACCGGCAACCACGGTCGCAACACGCACAAGATGCGAGCGAAGGGGCGGAACTTCACCTCCTTTGACTGGCTGCTGTACCAGTTCCTCGCCAAGCGGTACGAGGGTGACGAGAGGGTCAGGTTCCTCATTCCCGACGGGTCGGATGCGTTCTACAGCATCTACGGTCATCGCTATCTGCTGACCCACGGGGACCAGTTCAGGGGTGGGGACGGGATGATTGGTGCGCTGGGTCCGATCATTCGAGGAGATCACAAGAAGCGGTCGCGCAACGCGCAGATCGACATGGAGTACGACACGCTGATCATTGGTCACTGGCACCAGTTGATTCAGATGCAGAGGTTGGTAGTGAACGGTAGTTTGAAGGGATATGACGAGTACGCCTTCCAAGGCAACTTCCCCTTCGAGCCGCCGAGACAGGCGCTCTGGCTAACCCATCCAGAGCATGGGATCACCTTCACCGCTCCGGTGCTGGTGGATAGAACAAAAAAGACACGCCCCGTGGGCGGATGGATATCTTGGAAGGTTTAGAAATGACTCAGCACATTAGCGAAGGTGCAAAGCACGTTGGGGACGCGGTCTCGGTTTTCACGGTGCTTGCCACGTTAGCCGCTTGGCTCCCTCCTCTTGCTGCTCTGTTTACGATTGTCTGGTCATCCATCCGTATCTGGGAGAGCAAGACCGTTCAGAACTGGATCAAGCGCCGCCGTGGACAAGGTTAGGTTGGCAGTCGCCACTCTGACCCTTTCTGCGGCTGGCTTTGTTGCAATCATCGACAGGGAGGGGTACTCGGACAACGCGATAATCCCTGTCCCCGGAGACGTTCCTACCATTGGGTTTGGAACGACAGAGGGCGTGAAGATGGGCGACCGGATCACGCCACCGGCTGCGGTTGGAAGAGCCTTGCGAGACGTGACCAAGTTCGAGGGCGCGATCAAGCAGTGCGTGAAAGTCCCGCTCTCCCAAGCAGAGTACGACGTATATACGTCACTGACGTACAACATCGGCTCCGGCGCTTTCTGTAAGTCCAGCATCGTTCGGGCGCTGAACGAGGAGCGGTACGAGGATGCGTGCAATCACATCCTCGACTGGAAGATGTTCAACGGGTTTGACTGTTCTACACCCGGCAACAGGATCTGTTACGGCTTGTGGAAAGACAGGCTGAAACTCCACAAGGAGTGCAAGGGCTAATGGCAGCGATCATCAACAAGGCATTTGGCGGCGAGCGCCCCATCGTCCAGCCCCGGCTGCTGAACGACTCCGAGGCGCAACTGGCAAGGAATGTCCGGCTAGTGTCAGGACGGATCGAGCCACTGAAGGGACCTACCACCCTGAAGGCGCTGACCAACGCGCTCGCCACTACGATCTTCCGGTATGGCAACTCGGACACCGAGACCAACTACTGGCTGGAGTGGACCGACTACGTCCACGCTGTGCGCTCCCCAATCGCCAACGACCAGTACGACCGCGTCTACTGGACGGGCGAGAACCACGGCAACGTCAGCACCGGCTACCCGCGCTACGCCCCTAACAGTCTGGTCCTGAGTGGGGCTTCGTACCCCGGCGGCTCCTACCGGCTTGGTCTCCCTAAGCCAGCAAATACGATCACGGCTTCCGGCTCGGCGGTGGTGAATGCAACTACCGTAAAGCGCGAATACGTCATCACCTATACGGACGGCACCACCCCGACCAAGGAGTCTCTCCCGTCTCGCGAGTACTCGGTCACCGGGGTTGATGGCGGCGACGTGGTGTTCACCAACCTTCCAGATAGCAACGAGGGCGACACCCGCGTCACGCACAAGCGCATCTACCGAAAGTTGAGTGGCACCTACCGGCTCGTTACCTCTCTGGCTCTGGCGGAACAGACCTACACCGACAATATGACCGACGCCACTCTGGCTAACCAGAGTGCGCTTTCGGCAACGCTGGCTAACGCCATTGCCAGCCCGTCTACCGCCCCACGGGCGACCGCCGCAACTGGCGCTGGGACGGTAGAGACCACAGAAACTCGCGTTTACCAAGTGACCCTGATCAATGGGTCATACACGGACGGGAATAACGAAACAGTCACCTTCGCCCAGTCTTATCCGAGTACCGAGTATTCCAACATTGGCGTTTACCAGAACCAGAGCGCAACGATCTCGGTAACGATCCCGGCTGGGATTGACTACACGCACGTCTGCCTGTATCGGAAGCGCGGCACTGAGACTGTCCCGACCCTTGTGAACCAAGTCGCGAAGGGCGCAACCCCGACTACCGCGACCATCACAGACAATCCGGCAATAACGGGAACGACGGCTATAACCGCGAATGCGCCAAATCCGCCTAGCATCGATTCGTCAAAGAAGCCGACCATCTCGTCTTTGACATTGCAGTCCCCCTACACGCCCTCCTCTTCTGCTCAGAATCGCGTTTACGCCGTTACTTACGCCAACGCAAGCAACAATGAGTCTCCGCCATCAGCCGACTCCAACGTGGTGACTGTTGTGGATGGCGCGTCGGTAACCATATCTCACGTCGATGCACTGCCTACCGGCGTGACGGTTAAGCGCCTGTACCGCAAGCAGCAAACCGAGGCTAACTCTGCCTATCGCCGGGTTACCGAGGTGACAGCCTCTCAAACGACGTTCCCTGCCGACACCGCCACCGCGTCGAGCATCTCTGGCAACCCGAGCATCCCTGCCGCATTCCAGAACCTGCTGTCAAAGCCGACCGAGACCCCAACCATCGAAGGAAAGATTCCGGCAAAGAAGGTTCCTGAGAGCCGAACCTACGTCTACACATACGTCACCGAGTACGGGGAGGAGGGTCCGCCGTCAGCCGCATCGACCGTGATCGACATCGATCCTGACCAGTCGGTCTCGTTGAGCAATATGTCGGCAGCGCCGACAGGTGCGTACAACGTCACGCACAAGCGCATTTATCGATCCTCGACTGTTGGGAATCAGGCTCAGTTCCAGTTTGTTGCTGAGATCGCTGTTGCAAACGCCACATACACAGACACAAAGTCGCAGTCAGACCTTGGCGAGGTGCTGCCGTCCGAGGGGTGGGAGGCTCCCCCGGCGAAACTGTTCAACCTGCGGATCATGGCGAACGGGATTGCCTGTGGGTTCGTGAAGGACGACGTATGCAGAACGGTCGTTCTGTCCGAGCCGTACCTTCCTCACGCATGGAACCCTGAGTACTCGTTCACTACCGACGACACCATCGTTGGGATCGGTGTATTCCGCCAGTCGATCGCGGTGCTGACAAAGTCCTTCCCGTACATCCTGTACGGCGTAGACCCGGCTGCGATGAGCATGACCAAGTTGGAACTCCAACAGGCTTGCGTGTCAGCCAAGTCTATCGTGGAGACCGGCGACGGCGTCCTGTACGCCAGCCCAGACGGGCTGATCTCTATTTCTGGGAACGGCGTGCAGAACATCACCCAAAACATCTTCACCCGTGATCAGTGGCAGGATTTCAACCCGTCCTCGATGAAGTGTTTCTTCCACGACGGGCGCATCCACATCCTGTACACGACCGCCGCTTCTGCTCGCGGGACGCTGATCATGGATCTATCTGGGCAGGGCGCTGTCCTGACCCAGTCGGACATCCAGACCTCTCCAAACTCAGAAATCGTTGGCGGGTACTACGATCCGCGTACAGACACCCTTTACTGGGTTCAGGGCGGGAACATCGTCCGCCACAACCGTGGCAGCGATTTGACCTACCTATGGCGCAGCAAGTTGTATGCGGCAGTGTTCCCGATGAACTTTTCCTGCGCTCAGGTACAGGCTGAGACCTATCCAGTCACCCTGAAGGTATACGCCGGAGGAGTACTGAAACTTACCAAGTCTGTTGCGAACAGCAATATCTTCACTCTCCCGTCCGGCTTCCGCGCGTCTGACTGGTACTACGAAGTTACAGGCACGGCGAAGGTGTACGGCGTGTCGATTGCCCAATCTCCGCTTGAGATCAAGGCTACATGAACCGTCCGACTCTCGTACCCTCGATTCCCGATCCGACGCCTGACGGGCTGGTTGACGTAGCAAGGTCGATCAAGAACCTGCTGGACGTTCGCGAGGGCAGGGCGGGTGACAAGCAGGACCGGTTCGTCACCTTCCGCGATCTGGAGAAGATGAAGGTCATCACGGACGCGGACGCAAACGCCAACGATCCCGGCTCTGGAACCAATCCAGACCCCAATCCGGGCTATGACCCCAACGATCCCACCCCGCCAGCAATACCAACCGGGTTTCGGGTAACTGGCGGGTACGGCGTGATCATGTTGGACTGGGACACGCCGCAGTCTCTGTACAGGAATCACTCCTACACCGAGATCTGGCGGAACACGGTCGATGTGCTTGGCAACGCCGTTCTGGTCGGCACCACTATTGCTGCCGTATACACCGACCCGGTCCCCGCGAATACGACCTACTATTACTGGATCAGGTTTGTATCGCAAGCGAACGTCAAGGGTCCGTACAACTCCACGTCCGGCACGTCGGCAACGTCGGCGATTGATGTCCCCGGAGTACTGAGTGCGCTCTCCGGTCAAATTACAGAGAGCCAGTTGTACGGGGATCTGCGGTCCCGCATTGACTTGATTGACGGTCCCGAGTCCCTGCCGGGGTCATTCAATTATCGGTGGAAGCAATTTACCGACAACACTGAAATGCAGGTGTTGTATCGGGATCGTTACTACCTTGATCAATTCAGTGCTATCGCAAGCCAAAGCACGACGCTGTCCACAACGGTTGGTCAGAATACGACCTCGATTCAGGTCAACACCGCGTCGATTAATGGGATTCTCGGTAAATACACGGTCAAGATTGACAACAACGGGAGCGTGTCTGGATTTGGGTTGATCTCGGAGGCGAACAATGGGAGCGTGGTTTCCCAGTTCTACGTCAACGCCAACCGGTTTGCGATCACCGCTCCGGCGGACTCCACGGGCAGTTCGTTCCCCACTACCGGCTTGTTTGCCGGGTACGTCTTCTATAACTCCAGCACCAATGTCAACTATCGTTACAACGGCTCTGGCTGGGAGACGTTCGATACCACGGCGTTGACGCCGTTTATTGTTCAAGCCACGCCAACGACGGTCAACGGCGTATCTGTTCCGGCTGGCGTGTACATCCGCGATGCGTACATTCAGAACGGCACAATCACCACTGCAAAGATTGGGACTGCCGCGATCACGGAAGCAAAGATCGCTGACGCATCAATCACAACAGCGAAGATTGGTGACGCATCAATCACCACAGCCAAGATTGCCGACACCATCCAGTCCGCGAACTGGAATCTAGGCAGCAACCTTGGGTGGCAGATTACGAGCAGCACCGGAGCGGCGACGTTCAACTCCGCAACCATTCGCGGAACGATTTACGCTACAGCCGGTTCGTTCGGCACCGGCAATAGCCGCATCAACATTGGGACTTCCGCTGGCGGAACCACGAACCTTGCGTCGAACAACTGGTCATCATCGACCGGGTTCAGAATCGGGTACGACGGAACCGCAGAGTTTCACAACATCAAGATCTACAACGGGTCCGGTGCCATCGTCTTTCAGTCCGGCGGAACGATTGATTGGGGCGTAATCAGCGGTCAGCCCTCAAACATCTACAACGGCAACATTTCTATCAGTAGCAACGGCACCCTGACTGGCGCGGGTGGTGGTCAGGTAACGCTCGGCGGTCTTGGGGCTGGAAGTCTTGCCACGCAGAACTACGTCTCGGTAGGCACGAACGTCTACCTTGGCGGGACGGTGATGGCAACGTCCGACTTCGTGAACCGGCTGTCGCAGATCAACGCCGTCAACATCGGCACCTTCATCGCCTCTGGCGCGATCGGCAACGCCTACATTGGCAACGCTGCGATCCAGAACGCCAACATTGCCAACGCAGCAATCAGTTCGGCGCAGATTCAGAACGCCGCTGTAGACACCTTGAGAATTGCTGGCAGCGCCGTAACAGTCAGCACATATAACTCAAGTACGACTTTTAATGGGTCGCTTGATCTGGTCGGGATACAGCAGTGCAGCCAAAACGTCGTAGTGTCTGGACTGGACTCTTGGGAGACAGCCGGAACAATCATCGTTGCTTTCTCTACGATCTATGAGCAGGGCGGGTCGCCGTCTTCAATAATTATGGAGATACTTGTCAACGGCACCGTCAACACTCAGTCCGCTGCAACATTTGGAGAGTCAAAGACGATGACCATGACAGGGTTTGTCGCCCTGCCAAACGGAACGCATACGGTAACAACAAGGCTGCGTTGCGACCCGAACTTCTCTTACCCGAAGAGCATCATTACCTACGGGCAACTTATTACGATGAGCGGTAAGCGATGAAATACGCCGTGCTTGGTCCTGACGGACGGGTTCGACAGGTTGGCTTGTGCCAAGACGAGGCTGTTGACCTAATTGATCTTCAGCCCGGAGAGACTTTGTTGCAGAACGCGCAGGTCAACATCAATCACCAGTCGCGGAAGGTCTTCTACGTCAACGGCGCTTTTGAGGATCGCGGTCCTATCTTCGAGCCGACGTATGTTGATCGACGCAAGGGCGCATACCCTTCTATCGGCGACCAACTCGATATGCTCTGGCACGCGATGGACACCGGGCAGGTCCCGAAGGCGCAGCAGTTCTACAACTCTATCAAGACGGTGAAGGACAAGTATCCGAAGGGTGGTCGGTGATCCAGTCAAGAATCAGAGCGGCACTTGGCGCGAGTCTTGGACAGAAACTGACACCTGAGTTGGCAACGAGAATCGAGGAGTTCATCCTCTGGCAGGAAGACCTCTCGATTAATCCCGAGATCTTCGGGGAGCAGAAGTACAAGGATTACACCATCCGGGCGGAGCGGTTCCGCGACATCCTGCCCGAATTGCACCAACTCCACGTCGAGCATTGGCAAGAGACCGAGAAGCACCGGCACGGTCTCAAGATGAACCCCAACTACGACGCCCTCATCGCCAAGGAACGCGCTGGCGAGTTGATCCAGTTCACGTTGCGCGACTCCGACGGTCAGTTGGTAGGGAACCTTCGGATGTTCCTGAACGTGAGTCTGCACACGCAGACGCGCTACGCGAGCGAGGACACGCTGTTCATCAAGCCGCAGTACCGTGGCGGGTTCGTGGTTATCGCGATGTTGCGGTTCGTGGAGAACAGCCTACGCGCCATCGGTATTCGCGAGATGCGTGCGAACAGCAAGGTGATCAACAAGGCTGATGTTCTGATGAAGCGGATGGGCTGCACGCCTGTGGCAATTGAATTTGTGAAATTCTTCGAGGAGTGAACGATGTGTTCTGACGCACCTACCCCAGACCCGAGGATGGCGGAAGCCGCTTTGCGTAACGCGCAAATTGCGGAGGAAGCCCTTAACTGGTATCGCGGAGTTTACGAGCGCGACCTGAGACCCGCTCAGGAAGAGCAGCGGGCTATGCAGCAAGGGCTGATTCAGGACTATCTGACTGACCGCCAACGTCAGAGGCAGTTCGCTGAAGAGCAGAACCAGTACTACCAGACGACTTTCAAGCCAGTCGAAGAAACGATGGCTCGGGAGGCTATGCAATTTGGCTCCGCCGAAGACATTGCTCGCCGTCAGGGGATTGCTGGTGCCGCCGTTACTCAGGCGTTCTCAAACGCCCAGCAGCAGGCTGCTCGCAACGCATCTCGCATGGGCATCAACCCGAATTCTGGTGCATTTGCTGCGCTAAACGCTCGCCTAACTAATGCTCAGGCTCTTGGCGTTGCTGGCGCTAGGACTGGCGCTGCGTTTGATACAGAGCGTGAGCGGTTTGCGAGGCTTTCTGGAGTTTCAAACTTCGGTAGAAATATGCCGAACACTGCTGCAAATTACTTTGCGCTTGCTAACCAGACTGGCGGCGCTGCTAACGCGACCGGTTTGTCTGGGATGGAAATGATGCGCCAGAACGCTGGCTTCGTTGGGCAGGGGTTCAACCAAGGGATGCAGGGATACACCAACTCGGCGAACATCTACAACCAGATATATCAAGGGCAGATGCAAGCCTATAGTGCTGACCAACAGGCGCTGGGTTCTGCGATTGGCGCTGTGGCTGGGTTCGCTGGTTACGGATTGGGACCGTCTGCCGGGTGGATGCGCTCCTCGAAGGACGAGAAGGAGGGCAAGCGCGAGATCGAAGACGGGAAGGCGCTTCGCGGCATCCGTCGCCTCGACGTTGAGAAGTGGAACTACAAGGACGACCAGAGGGAAGAACGTCACATTGGTCCGTATGCCGAGGACTTCAAGCGCGAGTTCGGTCTCGGAAACGGTAAGGGCATCGCTTACCAAGATGCCATTGGCGTGACGATGAAGGCTGTGCAAGACCTCGCGGACAAGGTGGACCGTCTTGAGGGCAAGCGCGGCGTCGGCAAGGCTGACGGCGGGAAGATGCACAAGGGTAAGGGTCCGGTCAGCGGTCCCGGCGGTCCTATCGACGACAAGATTCCCGCCATGCTTTCGGACGGCGAGTATGTCATCCCGGCGGATGTTGTTGAGAAGAAGGGCGTGAAGTACTTCGATGATATGGTTGACAAGCACCACACGCCTGCCGCTGTGCAGCGCCGCCGTGGTCTCAAGCGGAAAGGGAAATAGTCATGTCACTTGCACGAGGACTGGGCGCGGCGTTTGAGGGCTTTTCAAAGGGCGTAAGGCTTGCCCGCGAGGAGGAAGAGAGCAAGACCCGGCAGGAACTTGCGAGGCGGCAAATCGAGGCTGCTGACCTGCAACTGGAGCAATCACGCCGGGAACGCGACTACCAGAACGAGATCAAGGCGCTGCAAAACGAAGCCGCCAAGTCAGCGCAAGGCGGTCAGTCAGGCGAGGTGGTGGACGAGTTCGGCGTCAATCTCGGTCGCATGACGTACATGGGCGGCAACCGCCCGGAGGCTGGTGGCTTGCAGTTCACGGGCGAGACGCAGCAGATCGCGCCGCGTAACCCCGCTACCGATCCTCAGTACGCGCAGGAACTCCTGAACCGAGAGAACGAGATCAAGGTGAAGTACGGGAAGATGTCCCGTATTGACGCCCTGAAAGGGATTGGCGAGTTCGGCAAGTTGATGAACGCCGGGGCATTTGATGCTGGCAACTACTTCCTGTCCTCCGGCGACGAGGCTGGCGCTCTGAAGATGCTGCGCGATCGTGGCGGCATGAACATTCCTGAAGGGACTCGTCTGGTCAAGAAGCAAGAGAAACTGTTCGCCGAGGGTCCAGATGCCGATTGGAACAAGCGCGACTCGTTCTTGGTTGTCGGACCTGACGGCAATCAACTTGCCGACTGGGGCGCTATTACTCGCCGAGCGATGGACCCGAAAGATCTGCTGAGTATGCAGACCGAGCAGGGCAGGGCGATGATGAACTTCATCTATCAGACCAAGAGCCTTGCGGAGACGACGCGGCACAACACCGAGACTGAGCGCCTTCGCGGGCTGGACATTGCTAACCAAGCGAGGCAGTACGAGATTGTTCTCGGCAGGATGGACATGGCTGCTCGCGCACAAACGGAGCAACTTGCAATCTCTAGAGACCTTCGGGCAGCGCAGGTTACTCAGGGCGTGATGAGTCAGGCTCAGAAAGAAGTGTTCAACCTGACCGGGTTCCAGCCAATCAAGGGAGAAGAACTCCAATATATGCCGGAGAACAAGAAGTCTGAGTACTTCGACCGACTGAGCGTTGCTGGCACGGCACAAAGCATCTTCGAGGGCAACTTTGACTTGAAGGGCAATAAGGCTGGCGTCACTCCCGCAATGTCCGTGGAACTCGCCAAAGCCTACTCTATGGCGCTGAGGGATCCCAAGGAACGCGAAGCGTGGGCGAGCCGGGTGAAGACCAACGAAGACGGTCTCAATTACATCGAGATTGGCAAGCAGCGCGTTCTTGTCCCGGCTGTTCCCGGCGCTACTAGCGCCGCTCCTGCCTCCACCGCAACGCCGAAGCCCGAGCAGCGGCGCGGGGTAACGCCGCCGCAGCAGAACCCGGCTGCACCACCGCCAGTTCAGGTCCCGAATGGCGGAGATCCGCTGGCTCGAGCGACTGACGCCCAACTTGAGGCTGCTGCAAAATCTGGCAACAGATATGCGGAGCAAGAGTTGGCGCGGCGCAGGAGCCTCTACCGTGGCGCTCCAGCCGCAGATCCGCAGTACGGCATCAACCCGGGTATCTAAAGAACAAGGACGACATCTCAATGCGAGATTTTGGAATCGCTCCGCCGAACGCCGACGACGATCCGTTCTACAAAACCTCCGCCTCTGCGCGTCAGGACGTGTATTCGGAACTTGGGATGGGACAGGACGAATCGTCCATCCCCGCTATGCCAGCCATCCCTCCTATGCGCTTGGCTGGCTTGTCCGCACCTGTTGCGCCTGCGCCCGCTGCTCCTGCCGCACAGGAAAGCAATCTGGATTTCATCCGCCGGTTGGCGAACCAATACCGTCCGGGCGTTGTTGAGGAGAAACCTAAGAAGGACGACAGCGACTTTGGTCGTCGCTTCTCTGACACGTTCACGGAGACGAAGGCGCTCGCCGCCGGTACTGCCGCATTCGTTGCGGACGTTTTTGGAGCGGACAAGATCCGCGACAACTTCCTGAAGAGTTACAGCGGGACGATGAAGCAGGTGGAGGCTCGCTCGAAAGAGAGCGACAGCCTTTCCAACGTCCTCGAAGGCAACGGTGACTTCATCGACTGGCTTCAGGCTGGCGCTGGGTACGTTGCCGGTCAGGCGGTGCAGACGGTTGCCGCTGCCGGTGCGGGTGCGATTCTGGGGTCTGCGGCTCCCGGTGCCGGAACCATTGCTGGCGGTCTTACCGGTCTCTTTGGCAAGGAGGGCGTGAAGACCGGGCTGAAGAAGATCCTCTCCGAGAAACTGCAAGCCTACGAGGCTGCTGCTTTGGCAAGGGGAGCCACCGAACAGGCTGCACGGCAAGCCGCCGTACAGACTGCTTTCCGTGGGCTTGGCGCGGCAACTGCCGTACAGACGCTTAACCTCACGCAGGAACTGGGGTCTATCTTTCCAGACGCTGTCGAAGAGGCTGCGAAAACTGGGGAAGAGTACTCGCTTGGGCGTGTGTTCGCCTCCGCTGTTGCGGCGTCTGGTATCGACACCCTTACCGACATCTACGGCATCAAGGTTCTAAAGGGTGCCAAGGGCGGCGGTGCGGTCCTTCCGAACATCGCCCGCGAGGGGTTCAAGCAGGGGCTTCTCGAGGGTGGCACGGAGGGCGTGCAGACCGTTCTTGAGCGGTTCGGCGCGAAGAAGGATCTCGCGAACAACGAAGCGATCCGCGAGTACGTTGACTCGGTTGGTCTCGGGGTGTTGGGCGGCACGGGGCGCGGCGGGATTACCGGGGTGGTCAAGTCGTTCCGCCCGGAAGACGCGACCGGCGAAGGAGACCAGAAGCCGAAGGAGCCGGAGAAACTGCCGGAGTCGGTGCTTGCCGAGCGTCAGAAGATGCTGGACGATCCGACTATCGGACCCACGTTGCGCGGTGCCGGGATCACCAGCGCCGAAGACCCGCGCCTCGAGGCTCTGTTCACCCGCCTCTACAACCGCAAGCCGGAAGTCAAGCAGATCACCGAGATCCTCGGGGTCACTCGTTCTGGCGTGGAGATGCCGCAGTCGCAGCGGGACGTGTTCGAGAGCCTGTCGTCCGCCACTAACGGCGCGGACTTCCTGCGCGAGATCAACGACAACCCGGCGCTACAGGATTTCCTGAAGGACCTGCCGGGTACGTCCGGCTACGAGGGGAACCGGTACAACCAGATCATGGAGTTGTCCCGGCGGGCTTCCGGTCAGCGTGCGCCGATTGCCGTCGCGCCCGCGACCACGACCCTTACTGGCAAGGAGAACCTGCCCCTAGCAACCACCGGGCAGGAAACGCCCGGGCTGCTGACCAGCGTCGAGCAGATCAACTCGGAACTGGCGGCTGAAGAGAAGCGCAATCAGGATGCGTTCCGGCTTGCCGAGGTACGCCGCCAACGCGCCCAGAAGGATGTGTTGGAGACTGGCGTCCAGCCGATGGACACTCAGGCTGGCGGTCGTCCCGGTGGTATTGGTGCCACCCAAGAGTTCGCCTACTTCAACCCGGTCATTAGGGATGGGCAGATGGTGTCCGGCGATCGCGTCGAGGTGGTGAGCGGCGACCAGATTCTGGACCGCATCACGCTCGGCGGGCTTGCTACTACCCCGGAGCGGGCGATCTTCCTGCGCTTTCTGGACCGCCCGGGTCAGCCCGAGTTTCCGGTTCCGGTTTCGCTTGCGATGCAAGCGGTCAAGTTCTTCGACCGCCCGGAGTCTCCGCGTGCGGCGCAGGACTTCGCGGATACGGCGACGGCTCCCCGACCGGGGGTGATGACCGACCCGGAGGCTACCCGTGGCGGACCCCGGCTGGCGACCGACCGGATTACGACCGACCAGTCCCAGCAGTTCGTCCCCGGGGAACCCTCCACCGCCCCCACCACCACCCCGCGTGGCGGGCAGACGTTCGAGAACGAGGCGTCTCTGGGTTCTTTGCCGGGACCGGACAGGGGTCAGGGTACACCGAACGTCCCTGCGGCTCCTGTAGCCCCTTCTGGCGCGTCCCAGACCCCTTCTGAAGCCCCCGGCGCGACCCGTGCCAAGAAGGTCTCCAAGAAGAAGTCCAAGAAAGCCGCCCCGGCTACCCCAAAAACCCCACAACAAACAGGAGAATCAAATGCCCCTCAAGAAGGGAACCAGCAACAAGGTTATCAGCGCCAACGTGAAGGAAATGATGGCGGACGTGAAGCGGGGGGACGGCAAGATCGGCAACGTCAAGCCAAAAAATCTGAAACACGCGCAGAAGATCGCGGTAGCCGTAGCCCTCAAAAAGGCGGGCAAGACACGCAACTCTCGCTAGACCTGAAGAGGAGATACCTTGGAGAAGATGTTGAATCGATCGACGAACTTAACAGAGCCGTCAACGCCGACATTAAACGCGAGAACCCTGACGCGACTTTCAGGGCGGTTCGTGTGCCTATCATCTCGCTTGTCGGAAAGGTGCCGGGACTTGGGGTTATCGAGCAAACCGCAAGGTTGTTCGGGAAGCGGATCGTCTTCTTCCGAGTAGAAGAGGGAGTAGATTTTTTCGACGGCACGGTTCTCCCGGGGAACGAGGCAATCTTCATCAACGTAAATTCCGTCTCCCCTCATATCCGCATACTCGGTCACGAACTCGTTCACTCGATTCGCAAGAACAACCCAGCCACCTACAAGAAACTGGTGGATGCTCTTCAGCCAATCCTGAACGAGCGCGGTATGAAGGACTACGAGGCTATCCAACGCGCCGAGGGAGTAACCACTGCCGACAAGATCCTCGAGGAAGCGATTGGAGATATCGTCGGCGACAGGTTCGGGGAGACCGAGTTCTGGAAGATGATGGCGGACAACAACCCGTCTGCTTTCCGAGACGTTGCCCGGGCTGTCATCGGCTTCATCGACCGTTTACTTAACAAAATTGCCGGTCTTACCCTTGGGTCAGAGACGCTAATCCGCGACCTGAAGGCGGCTCGCACGGAGGTTGCTCGGGTACTGTCTAGCCTTGATCAAGATGGTGGCTCTACTACGCAAGGCGGTCCAGCCTACGCTCGCAAGCGCGGCAGGGGCGGTGTTGATACAACCGCCGTATACGTCACGAAAGAGGAATTGCGGAAAGTCCGCTCAATCCTTCCTGACCACCCTGACGCCGAAGAGCATTTGCGGGTACGGATGCTGCAACTCGAGAAGGGTACTGGCGACTACAAGAATGAGCGCCGGGTACTAGAGAAGGACGGCTTCCGCTTTGTCATTGGACGGATTACCACGCAGGACTGGATAGATCGCGTGCAGTCCACGATGACTCCGCAAGAGGTCTCTGTATTCCGTAATTGGTATCGCGACACAGTTGGCGAGTTCAAGTCTCGAGTCGGCGATGACTGGGCGCTGTACATGATCCCGTACCTGCTGGGCAACAAGGCAGAGTCTCCGCGTGGCGCTCTTAACAACGCCCTGTTTGTCGCAGAGAATGCCCGCTCTGGCGGGCGAAGCGATCGTGCAGGCGGTCTGTCCGACCAGCAGATGAAGGAGATCTTCGCTGGCAAGCCCGTGTCCCTCACCGGGATCGGGGCGAAGTTGTATGACTTCGTTGACTCCGCTCTTGGGAAGACGACCCGCTCTTGGATGGGCAACGCTATTGATGGCGCATCCCCGTTCGTTGTTGACCGTCACACCTTCCGCGACTCCGGTCGCGTAGACCCCTTGCTGCGAGAGTGGCTTGAGCGGAAGGTCGGCGCTGATCAATTGCGCGGTGTCGTGTTGGACACGCCGGTTACTGGCAGCGTTTCACCAGCGCAGTACGAGCAAGTCACCGACTGGGGGAACGGTCTTGCTGACGACCTGAACGAGCGCAACTTCGACAACGGCAACTGGATGCCGCTGGAAGCGCAGGCGGTTGGTTGGATGGCGATGACTCGCCTTACCGAGACAAATGCCGGAGGCACTACCGAGGGCGCGATGGCGGGCATGACCAAGATGGTCGCTGCCGAACTGGAATTTGGCGAAGGCGCTCCGTATGCCAAGAAGTTTGCCGACTACTACACACTCTCTCGGGAGTCTCAGAAGCGTGTCACGCATGAATCCTTGCGCGTGATCATGGATGTCGCTGCCGAAATGACTGGCGTTCGTCTCCTAGATGTCATTCCCGGCGTTGGCGGGTGGGGCGATGTTGTCAGCCCGAACATGGTTGCTCGTTTCATGTCTTCCGACCAGACGGCTGAAGCCCTTGTCGGTGCCATTGCCTACCTCGGGCAGCAAACGTCTGCTATTGCCCTGCACCCAGCCAATGCGGCAACTGGGGATCGCGTGGCATTCGACATCACCGGTCCTAATATGTCAGACGAGTTCGTCGAGTCCACGCTCTGGAAGGCGGTCTCGAATGAACTTGCTCCGATCTTCGGCAGAAACGTAGGGTTCTTGCGTTCCGTTATGCCTGACGGCTCCCCTGCGATTCGTCTTGCTATCCCGCTGCCGTTCGGCAAGAAGAAAAACGGTGAACCGAAGACGATTTCAGACTTCTCTGTGCCAGAGCGCAAGAAACTGGAGGATGCTCTCGTCGGACAGGTAGCACCGGCTATTCGGAAGGCGCTCGAGTCTCTTCCCGAAACCGGCGGCACTGGGTACTACTTTGACCACATCCGGGTTAAGGGTGTAGAGTCATTCAATGACTGGACAAAGAAAGGAAACGAGGATGGCAAAAGTCACCTACGGAGGGTGGGCGAAAGATTCGGACCCGAGGTACAAGGAAGGCTGGACAGTATCGGCATCCCTCGGGTTGAACGAGCAATCGCCGAAGCAATCCGGCGAGAACTCCCAACCCCAAAATACAGCAGGAAGCGGCAAACTGCCGCCGCAGCCGGTGCCAGAAACGTATCGGAGTCAGGAGGAGTACGAGGAGGCGCTGTCCCGCTGGAGGGCGACGGTCGGCAAGATCCAAGGGTTGGCGGACCGCTCGAAGGCGGACCAAGCCAAGTAGACATTCCCGGCGTCGGGCTGGTTCGTGTAGGCAAGTTCCAGCCAGCCGTCGAAGCCGCCCAAGCCTACATGGCTAGGGCTGGTCTCCCGTATAACCCCCCGCAGCAATTTGCTCGAGTAGACCCGGATCGCGCTCGCCGCATCGCTGGCGAGTACGACCGGATGGCGCACGACCCCAGCAACCCTGAGGTCCGAGCCGCCTACGATGCCATGATTGCCGAGACGGTCGCCCAGTACCGGGCGATCCTCGACACCGGGCTTCAGGTAGAGTTCATCGACTACGCGAGGGACGGCGACCCTTACGCTGCCAGCCCGCGTCTCGCCATTCAGGACGTAATCGAGAACAACCATCTGTGGGTCTTCTCAACCGCAGACGGCTTCGGCTCCAACGCCGACTTCAATCCTGACCAGAACCCGCTCCTGCGGGACACTGGGTTCTCCATCAGCGGCAAGCCAGCCCTCGCCAACGACCTGTTCCGGGTCGTGCATGACTACTTCGGTCATGTCAAGAACGGCGTCGGGTTCCGTGCTGACGGTGAGGAGAACGCATGGCGGGCGCACTCGGCTATGTACTCTCCGCTTGCCCGCAGGGCGATGACCTCCGAGACCCGTGGGCAGAACTCTTGGGTTAACTTCGGACCGAGTGCCGCAGCAAACCGTAATGCGTCTGCGGCAAACACCGTTTACGCCGACCAGAAGACTGGTCTGCTGCCGGAGTGGGTATCGGAGGAGGGGGCTGAAGACACGCCGTCCTATAGCCGCAAACGCGATGTGCCTGTCCTTAAAGAGGATATCCCGAACGAAAGGTGGCTCAACGAGCAAGTTGAAGATGCCATCGCGAGGGGTAGAGACCGGTACGGCGCTCCTGCATTTCGGAAAAGCACCGGCAGTTATGGCGAGCAGAACGTCCGCGTCCCGGTATCGGTATTGGCTAAGTTGCCCGGTATGCGTGGAGAGCAACAAAACGTTCGCGCTAGAGATCTTGAGTCCCTGAAGCAGGTGATGCAAGAGACCGGCAAGTTGCCCCTGCTGGACAACGGCAAGGAATATGCGCCGTTCGTGATGGTTGCTTACAACGGCGAGGCTTGGGTCAACGAGGGCAACCATCGAATCATGGCGGCGAATGCACTGGGCTGGAAAGACCTGCCCGTAGAGGTTCGCTACTTTGACGGTGGGCAACGGGTAGATGGACCCCTGAGTCCAGACAATATCCGCAAGTACGCTGAAGACACGCCATCCTATAGCCGCAAGCGCCCGGGTCAACCGTTCACCGCAGCCGCTACGGCGAAACTCCAGCAAGGACCGGCTTGGTTCGAGAGCCTCCCGCAGGAGCAGAAGGACGCGCTCCGCAAGGCTGGCGCTGTCCCGGCGAAACTGACGTGGGCAGATCGCGTCTCGGCGATGAAGGAGAACTTCGGCGCGAAGGTCGTGCAGGGGGTCTTCGACAAGTTCCGCCGCATCCAAGACCTCGACCCTGTCGCCTATATGCAAGCCCGGATGTCCACTGCCGTGGACGGGGCGTTCGAGTTCCTGATGCTCAAGGGACAGGTGAAGTGGGAAGGCGGCTGGCTCAAGGACGTTCCCGGCACCAAGGGTCTCATGGAGATCCTGCAACAACTGCCGCAGGGTGAGGTGGACAGGTTCTTCTGGTGGGTTGCGGCGAACCGCGCCGAGAAACTCTCCGCAGAGCAGCGCGAGTTCCTGTTCTCTGGCAAGGACATCTCGGCTCTGAAGCGCCTGAATCAGGCTGGGCTTGGCGAGAAGAACGCCACTCGCCCGGTCGTGTACTCGAAGGTGCTGTTCCAACTGAACCAGTTGAACAAGTCTGTGCTGGATGTCGCCAAGCAGTCAGGGCTGATCAATCAGGAGCAGTACAACCGCGTCGCGGCTGACGCCTTTTACGTCCCGTTCTACCGTCTCATGGAGGATGGGGACATCAGCGGTGCGGCGACGGCTGCGGGGCTGGTGGGGCAGGAGTTCAGCAAGCGCCTGAAGGGCAGCGAGCGGCAACTGAACGACCTTCTCGCGAACTACCTGAACAACTGGGAACACATCCTCACTGCCAGCGCCAAGAACATGGCGGGCAAGAACACGCTGGATGCAGCGGAGATGGCTGGTATCGCCACCAAGGTGAAGCCGGGTATGGACCCGCCCAAGGGTTCCGTGAAGGTCATGGTGGACGGCAAGGCGCAGCACTACGTTGTCGATGACCCGATGCTTCTGGACAGCATCTCGTCCCTCTACGCGCCCGCCCTGTCCGGGTACGGCGTGAAGATCATGGGCGCGTTCAAGCGGGTTTTCACCAAGACAGTCACGATCTCCCCGGTCTTCAAGTTCTACAACAACTTGATCCGTGACGCGATCACCTCTCAGGCTCTGTCGCCGGAGTTGAGCAACAACCCGATCGCCAACACCTACCGTGGCTTCAAACTGAACAACCCCAAGAACCCGCTCTACAACTCGATGCTGGTTGGCGGCGGTCTGTTCAAGAACGCGACGTGGGATGAGGGTGACCGGCACGAATATGTGAAACGCCTGATCGCGCAGAACGTCGATCCAAACACCATCCTAAACACGCCTCAGAAGTTGGCGTCGTTCCTGAAGGGTCCGTTCAAGAAGTACATGGAGATCGGCGACCGGGCTGAGAACGCACAGCGTGCCACGATCTACGAGTCCGCGATCAAGGCTGGCAAGTCGCAACTCGAGGCGGCATTCCTCGCCCGACAGCCTATCGACTTCTCGCTCACCGGCTCGTCTGCGGCGATCCGCTACCTCTCCGCGATCCTGCCGTTCTTCAACGCTCGCTTGCAGGGTATGTACTCGCTGGGCAAGTACGGCATCGCGCCCACCGCCCGGGTGATGTACAACATGACGACTGGCAAGCCGGTGGATGCCACGGAAGCGCAGCGTGCCGCCCGGTTCACGGGTGTAATCGGTGCCGTCACTGCGGCGACCATCCTCCTGTACCTGATCAACAAGGACGACGAAGACTTCCAGCGACGGGAAGACTGGGACCGCGACAGTTTCTGGTGGATCAAAATCAACGGCGTCGGCTGGCGCATCCCGAAGCCGTTCGAGATTGGCGCGTTTGCCACCATTATCGAGCGCGGTCTCGAGCAGGTCGTGGATCAGAACGTCGAGGGCAAGGTGTTCGCCCGCAGACTGTGGTCGATTGTCACCGATCAGTTGTCTATGAACATGATTCCGCAGGTCATCCGTCCGGCGCTTGATGTCTACTCGAACTACGACTCCTTCCGCGACCGGCGTATCGAGTCACTGTCAATGCAGAACCTGCCGAAGGAGTA
>Ga0129336_10000496_pt1 | contig 22953 bp, 42 predicted proteins | sample CPB6_02_DNA_FD_96878 | JGI IMG/M metagenome (GOLD analysis project Ga0129336, IMG submission 96878) | Freshwater to marine salinity gradient microbial communities from Chesapeake Bay, USA - CPBay_Sum_0.6_0.2_DNA | ecosystem: Environmental > Aquatic > Marine > Coastal | place: USA: Chesapeake... | reverse complement strand
TTAGAACTTAAAGAACTTGGGTTTGATGAAACTTGGTTTGGATATTACTTATGTAGAAACTCTACACAAGAAGTTCGTTTAGAGATTACAACTAATTGGATTGATTTGATTCCTTATGATTCAGCAAGTTGTAAAGCACCCATATACCAACAAGTCTTTAGATGGTTTAGAGAAAAGCATAACATAGATGCTTGGGTACAACCATACATGAAATGGAGAAGATACGCACCTTATTTGCCCGATGAATCTTATTGTTATTGGATATTTAAGGATGGAGTCTTTGAAGCCGATGGAATTGATTTTTTAACTCCCGAAGAATCAGAACTTGCTTGTCTAAAAAAAATAATTGAAATCATTAAACAACCTAAAACCGATTAACTATGAAAGGATTAGATGCTTGGATAATGGGTTTGAACGACCCCAATGCCCCATTCAACCAAACCGATTGGATTGATACCTACGAACCCATATTGGATAAATGCGAGTGGATTACCGATGATATGATAGAGAACGATGATTGCTACCAAAAACTCGGAGATATATTCCATAAAGTCTTTTCAGATTACGTTGGTAACAAATTTATTCCTAAAAATGAACTTCGGAAATTCATGGTTGAGAACGCCACCAATATCTCCACTCTGATAAAAACGAAATTCAACGAATTGGAAAAATAGTTATTCAAAAGTCTTTGTCTTTCAAAATAAGTTCCTACATTTACTCCTTATTATTTATTTTTTAACCTAAATTCTAAAGCAATGGAAAAAATCACTAAACACGCACAAGTAAAAAAACACCTCTTAAAGAAAAAGAGCATCACATCATGGGAAGCCATCACCTTATACAAGGCAACAAGGCTATCAGCAATCATCTTTAATTTGAGAAACAACGATGATATGGATATTAAAACCACATCAATCGCATCAAAAGATGTAAATGGCAATAATTGTACCTACGCAAAGTATGTACTACAAAATAAACCAAAGTCGTAATGGCTTTCTAAAATCCAATATCCTTTTACTAAAACCTATTTATCACTTTAGAAATACATGGAGATATGACAAAACTCGCAAAATTACTTTCAGAAAGAGAAATGACCCAACGAGATTTTCAGAGGGCAATAATGCAAAAGCACAATATCAAATTGGGCGATGATAGAATTTCTAAGATGGTAAGTGGTAAGCACACAAACTATCACATGAACACTGCTAAAATCATTGCCTCCACTCTCGGAGTAACGATTGATGATATTGTTGAACCATAAACCTAAATTTCAAACATGGAAAACGAAACCAAGCAATCAGATGCACAAAAGTCTTATGAATGGGTAGCTAATGCTATCAATAGTAGCAATAACCCATTCCATATAGAATGTTGCAAAAAGCTAATTGAATTGTATTTATTGAGGTTTCCCGATGAAAAATGGATTAAGGAAGCCGAACTACTAATGATTTTACATAGTAAAGAACACGAAATCAACTTTTTTTAATGAAGTCTATACTGATACCATTAGAATTTCTTAAAGCCATCGGAGAAAAACAACCCATTATCCGAATTTATTGGATAAAGTGGTTATCCGAATATACTGACGAATTGTTTAGAGCCGATTTTCCAACTTTCTTTCTTGATTCAATGAAGGATAAAAACCTAAATTTAGAAACGATTAAAGAAGCATACGATTATGGGATTACGTTTTTCAAAGATGGCTTTACTTTTTACGATGAACCTAAAAAGCGAAAAGCACAAAAAACCTATTCGGATTCGGTAAAAGAAGTCGTAAACAAGATACTTGATTATCTAAATTCAAAAACCCAAAGCACCTATACTCCTAATAAAGCAAATATGGAATGTATTGTTGCAAGGATTAACGAGGGATTTAGCATTTCCGATTTTATGCGAGTAATAGATAAGAAAACCGAACAATGGTATGGTACTGAACAACAAAAATATCTAAGACCTACCACTCTATTCCAAGCATCTAAATTTGAGAATTACCTAAACGAACCCGAAAACCCAACCAAAGATGCAAAACGAAAACCAAGCAATATCCAAAAACTCACAAACGCTGCCCACAAAGCAAAACAACTCTTTGGCTAATTACCGAAAAGATACCTTATTGAACTATATCGTAAGTCAAAGCGAAAAGGATTTGGTATTATCATTTGAGAATAAACCTATTATTGCCGAATACGATGCTAAAGATTGTATAAGCAAACTAATAGATATACTTGCAAGATGGAGATGGATGTCAGGAATAAACTCGTATAATCAAGATGAGGATGAAGTCGCAAAGGAATTATACCTTATAGCACAATTTGTATCTAAGAATTATCCTAAAATCACTATTGAGGAAATTCAATTAGCCATAGATTTAAGCCTAACTGATAAACTTGATACCGATGTACGAACATTCAATACGTTTTCCCCAATGTATGTTAGTCGTATTCTTAATGCCTATTTAGAATATAAATTAGAGATTGGTAGGGAGATTATCCAAAGGAAAATAAAAGAGGATGAGAAAAAGGAATCAGAAGTCGTAGCATCACCACAACAAAAAATGGATACCACTATTGATTTCATTAGGTATCTTTACGATAAATATAAAAACGAAGGAATTGTGGAGGATTATTTCAGTTCCATGTATCTATATTTACGAAGAACCAATAAATTTAGTCCAACTAAGGAAATGGTAAATGAAGCATTACAATACGCAAAGCAAAAAGTCGTGGATTACAATAATAAGCATTTTGCCTATGTCCTATTCAGAAAGGAAAAGCAAAATAATGAAGATGTAGAAAAACGATTTGCAAGGGATTATTGTGTTATGCGATTTTTTGATACCTTAGATATTGACGATTTTATTTCTAAAATTCAAATATCCGAATTTGTATGATTAAGTTAGAAGGTAGGATTTACGATATTAACGTAATATCCGAAAAAAAGGCACAAGTCGTATTAAAGAGAACCTATAAGGGAAAACCTATTCTAAGCGTTTACGAAGCATTTGGATACGTTAAAGAGAAAATGGATGCCCTTAAACTCCAAAAAAACGAAAGGGTGGAAGGTCGTTGGTACACAAAAGCTAATTTATGGAAAGGTAAATGGTATGCCGATAATCTAATACTTGAAATTCAGCGATACGTTAAAAAACCTAAATTTAATCCCATGCAAGGTCAAGCACCGATAAACTCTACCAATGAGGAAAACCTATTTGGTATGGATGAAGATGGTATTGGTGGAGGTCATATTATAGATGAAGAAACAGGGGAGATAATCCTATAAAAAAACCCAATGTAGAAAACATCGGGTGTCTGCGAAAAAAAGAAATTACCCCTCAAAAGAATAATATCAATCCAAAAATACTAATAAATAGGAAAATACCAAAGAAAAATGAGTAAAAAGGAAAAAGTCTATTTGATAAATTACGATAGGAATTACGAAAAGCGTTCCGAACCTGCTGAAATTTTAGGAATTAAGAAAATAACCAACACCTCCACTTTAGTATATCAGATTATGTTTGAGGATGGCACAATATCCTATGTGCCGATTAACGCAATAAATGAAAATAGCGATTGGCATTTCGTTACCCTTAACGATATGCTTAAATATGGTTCACCCTAAATTTAATAAAAACGATTACAAATGGAATTAACACCACTACAAAAGTTAAAGTCTTGGATATTAAACCAAAAGGAATTATCGCAAGAATCGGTAATTAACGAAATTGATAAACTCATCAAATACGAGGAACTCAATACGATAATAGTCGCATACGATGAAGGATACGAAAATGGTATTGATTATACTGAAAATCGTATTTATGGAGATGAATACTATAAAAATACCTTTCACAAGGATTTGCCACCATACGTTTCTGACGACTTTCAAATAGGATATGATGGTGCATACGAACACAAAGATTAAATAAACCTAAAACCAAAATGAAAAACGATTTTATTATTGGCATCCCTACTTTGAATAGGAAGGATTTGCTATTGCCATCTTTGGAATCCTACAAAAAGGATTTTCCGAACATTGAAATCCATGTAATTGATAATGGAAAACAAAACCTAAAGTCTGACAAAAACGTAATTGTGCATACCGAAGATGAGAATTTAGGAGTTGCTAAATCATGGAATAAGATATGCGATATAGGATTTAAGTCGGTAAACCATGTCCTATTGGTAAACGATGATGTATTTTTAGGATATGGAGAAAAAGAGGTAAATAGGATTATCAGTTCTATGCAAATAGGAATTAGCCAATCCATGCACTTGTGGTCGGTAGTTCTAATACGAAAGGATATATTTGATGAGATAGGAAGATTTGATGAGCAATTCTACCCTGCGTACCTTGAGGATAGTGATTACATTTATAGGCTAAATTTAGTTGGAAAAAGGCAAGGCATAGATACGAGGCTAAATCCTAAAGTAGTAAAACATGGTGGAACTTGGGAATCCAAACCCGAAGTCGTATCTCAATATCTAAATCAGAATAGGGAAAAGTATGTAGCCAAGTGGGGAGGTTTACCATTTTTAGAAACATTTACAAATCCATATAACCAATAAACTATAATCAAGTCTATGTCACCCGAAGAAAAAGCCGAAGAACTCGTAATGGGATTTTTGAAAATAGTCTTAGATTTAGATAAAGCAAAGGAATGTGCTAAATACTTTATTATGCAAACCATAGATGAATCCGATTTTTTCTTAGTTGATTGGTGGCGTAAAGTATTTGATAAGGTAGATAATTTTAATTTCAGCTAAATAAGATAATATGAATACCATAATTACAATTTTTACTATTACAATAATAGTCGTTTTACTAATTATCCTAATTCCTATTCTGATATTCTATAAGGAAATCGGAAGCATATATCGTTATTATCGTGGAAAACCTAATGGAAAGGATTTTCTCGTATTAGTAAACCTATTCAAAAGTCGTAAATTTCAAATCCTATTAAACCTAATTAAAAAGCTAAAAACAAAAAACCATGATTGAGTGCATTTGCATTAATGACAAAAATCGCCCTAAAGAAATTCCTATTGAGAAATGGGTTAAGGAGGGAGAGAAGTATCACGTAATTTACACGGTGGTCGTATTGCCACAAAAAGAATTAGCTTTCCATCTACAAGAAATTGATTTAACCGAGAAGGAGCATCCATACGAATACTTCTTAGCAAGTAGGTTTGCCTTCAATCCCAAAGACGTAGATGCTATGCTTCAACTGATAAAGGATTGCTCTGATACTGATTTCAGTATGGAAGAACTTATGGAGCAAACTCAAGTTCAGAATTGTTGATAAAAGTCTTAAAAATTATTTTGTAGAACAAAATCATTCATTTAGATTTGCCACATAATTAAACAAATGGACACAATAATACCTATCAAATATGGCTTCATAGTAGATGGCGTTCACTTCGGTTGGCATGAAGGAATCCTATATCAGCTACCCTATACTCAAGAAGGTAGATACTATGGTTTAAGAGTCTTAAAACAAAAGAAAAATAATAAGGGGTGGATATACTACCACATCAGAAGAAAAAAGGTTGGAATTGAAAAACTTAGAGCCATGCTACAAAATGTAAATTGGGATGTAACTAAGCCAATAGACATATAAAAACTTTTATTAACCATAAAAATCAAAAAAAAATGAAAAAAGTAGTTTCCTTACTCTCCATCGTTCTCGCATTATCATCGTGTGAAAAAGATAAACCATGTAATTGTGGGTTAGTCGTAAGTGATAACGTGAGTGATTACTCGGTAGTTATTCGCAATAATTGTTCGGGTAATGAAAAGAAATTCATATTGCAATCAGGCGATTGGATGAACGCCCATGTTGGTAGTGATTATTGCATCACAAACGAAACAAGTTGGTAGTTCCAATGAACTTATTTTCAAAAATAAAGACTCTATTAAATTTAATTATTAATTCTAAACCGAATAAAATGAGTAAACAAACCAAAAAACTTTTCAATCCGATTATTCAAACTACCTACAACTATGGTCAGTTCAAGGTTATTAATGGCAATCGTTCCATTAATCAGCAACACCTAAAAAGATTAAGGGAATCAATGTCGGACAATCCTTTGGTATCCCTCGTGTTGGTTAATGAGAGAAACGAAATTATTGATGGTCAGCATCGTTTTTACGCATCTAAGGAATTGGGGTTGCCTATAAACTACGTTGTGGTTTATGGTTATGGCATCAAAGAGGTTCAGATTCTTAATGTAAATGGCTTAAATTGGAAGAAAACCGATTATCTTGATAGTCATGTAAAGAATAAGCTACCTAACTATATCAAGTTCAAGAAATTCATGTCGGATTTCCCTCAATTAAACTTCTCTACTTGCCTTAAAGTTCTTAGTGGATTAAGGTCGGGTAAGGTTAAAACCATTGATGGCTTGAAAGTAATGAGTTCTAACTTTGAAGAGGGCAAATTGGATATACCCGATTTGGATAAATCATATAGGGTTGCAAATATGATATTGGATTATCGTGAATACTTCCCTAAATTTAATAATAACACATTTATCATCACTCTACTATATTTGTTTGACCATCCAAACTACGTTCACTCGGAGATGCTAAATAAGTTGAGATTACAACCAAAGGCATTAAACAAGTGTGGCAATCAGCAACAATACCTAATCGTGATGGAGGACATCTATAACTACCATCGTAAAGCTAAAGTCAGTTTCCGATACTAATTATTTTCAAAAATAAACATTGTGAAATTAGCAATAGGAATACCAACGCTGAATAGATTTGATATGTTACATCCATTCCTTATCATGTATCTAATTGATTTCCCCGATACTAAGATATATGTGGTGGATAATGGTCATCAAGGTATTAAATCAAAAATTAGCAATCCTAATATAATCATTCACGAATCTGAGAGTAATTTGGGCGTAGCATCGTCTTGGAACTTGTTATGCGATAACATATTCAAAGAGCATGATTACGCCCTTATTCTCAATGATGATATTTATTTAGGGTATAAGTTGCCATACATTTCTGAATTACTATCAAGGTACAAGAGGAACTTCTATAAAAGCACTTATGATTTTTCTACATTCATATTGCCTAAGATTACATACAATATGGTCGGTAGGTTTGATAATGAGTTTTATCCTGCCTACTATGAGGACAATGATTATCAGTATAGAATGAGATTACTAAATTTAAGCGTATTGGAAACACCGATGCTGAACGCAATTAGTTATCAGTCAAGCAAAACATTGGAGAAAGAGCCATCACTAAAGAAACTTATTTTCAAAAATAAAGAGAGATACATAGAAAAGTGGGGAGGTTTGCCCAAAAAAGAAGTCTTTACAAAACCATTCAATAAATAATACCACTATGATAGATTCACAAATTACCGATTATGTAATTGGTTACTTCAAAGAGAAAACCAATAGGAGAAAAATGATAACCAATCAGCAATTAGATTTACTACTACAACAAGACTTGGGATGCCGAGCATTTAGTGATGGTGGTATAAGAGCATTGATTCATCAAATCAGAGTACACAATGTAATCAGAAATGAAAATGGAGAGGTCGGTTGGATATGTGGCACTCACGATGGGTACTATCTATCTTACAACGCCATAGATATTCTAACACACCTAAACCAATTTGAGGGCAAAATAAGGAAGATGATGGTCGTTCATAAAAAAGGAATGGAAACACTAAAGAATAAGATTTATTATATGCAATCAACCTTAAAATTAGATACTAATGAACCAACTAACTAACATTATTAGAATTGTATTTGATTTGCCATTTACTATTTTTCTTCTTTGTTACTCTATTTATTATTTTTTCAAAAAGTATAAACAAAGTACAAACAAAAATGGTGACTTTAACGTAACCTTTGATGTATCCTCTGAAGAGTATTTGGAGTTTATTCAGAAAACGCAACCACTAAAGATTCATGTAAACCTAATGGTATGGTTTATACTTTACTTCTTTATATTTATTTTCTAAAATAAAACAAAATGGAAATCAGAAAAGTCAGTATTTGCGTTCCTACATGGAATCGCTTTGATTTCACTACTAAATGCTTTGAGCAAGTATTAAACGATGAAAGGGTAGGTGAAATAGTCATTACCGATGATTGTAGTGATGATGGTAGTTTTGAGGCTCTAAGGGAGTTCTATTCAAAAAATGATAAGGTTAATATCTATCGTAATGATAGTCGCAAAAAAGTGCATGGGAACAAACATCAATCAATTAGACAAGCCACTCATGATTGGTGCATATTGTTTGATAGCGATAATACCTTAACGAAGGATTATTTGGATGTGATATTCTCATTTGATTGGGAATCCGATACATTTTATCAGCCAAGTTTTGCAATGCCTAATTTTGATTATCGTCATTTGGTTGGAACATACGACAAGAATAACATCAAGCAACACATCCACTTGCCATTGTTTGAGTGTATGCTAAATACTCAAAACTTTTTTATCAATAGAAATAATTACCTATCTACATGGGAAAATAAAGACGAGATTAATGGTGCTGATAGCATTTTTTTTAATTATCTTTGGCTCAATAAAGGATTTAAGATTAAAGTAGTAGAAGGATTACATTACGACCATTTAGTACATAGGGGTAGCTTTTATGAAAGTGTAGCCGAAGAAAGTTTACCGAAGTCGTTATATATTGTAGAACAAATAAAATCTTTGTAATAAATGAAACCATACGTTATTGGGAAACTAATGGGTAGATGTGGCAACCAATTTTATCAAATAGCCACAAGTTTTGCATACGCTAAGTATCATGGTTTTGACCACTACATTACATCCATAGCACAAAACGAGGATAATAACGCATACTATTTTAAGAACTTCAATACTCGTGACGATGCAAGGTATGAGTATGAAGAATTGAGAGATGGGAATAATTATGCTATATACACCGATTTTTTTTGCGAAAAGAATAGGATGGAAAATGTCATGCTTGTAGGATATTGGCAAACATTCAGATACTTTGATAATTATAGGAACGAACTCCTTGAGGCATTTAATTTGCCATACGAAATGAAAGTCGGTATGGTTTCAATTCATGTCAGAAGAGGAGATTATCTAAATTTAGGAGATAAGCTATCTCTGATGTCATTGGAATACTATAAGGATTGCATATCCTATTTTTACAATTTAGGGTATAGGAACTTTATGGTATTTAGTGATGATATAGCATGGTGCAAATCGGTATTTAATGACCACTTTTACGAAAATATCAGATTCCATTTTTCAGAAGGCAAAAGCGAAATTGAAGATTTAATACTTATGTCGTCTTGCGAACATAATATCGTTGCAAATAGCACTTTCAGTTATTGTGCGAGTTGGTTTAATCGTAATCCACATAAAAAAGTATTGACACCCGACCTTGATAATATGTTTGGTGGATGCCATATTGATATGATTCCCGATAATTACATAAAAATAAAACCATAACAATAAATGGGATATTTGTATAATAGCGTTGAAACAACAGGAGTTCCAATCAAAATGATAAATGAAATAATCAGAGGATTTGAGGTAAATCATTTTGTTGAAACGGGAACGGCAGGTGCAGAGTCAATAGTTATAGCATCTAATCACTTTTCAAATTGCTACACAATAGAATTAATTGAAGGTAGAACACCTACTCATAGAGAAGAATTATTGGTAGATAAAGATGACCCTACAATAGTTGAACACATCTTTGTTAAAATAGAATATCCTAAAAATATATTTTTTTATGTCGGAGATTCTACTGAATTGTTGCCAAAAATAAACACTATAATTGGTGGTGAGTATGCAATTTATTGGCTTGATGCTCATTATTCAGACCCCGAACCATCTCCCGAAGATTGTGTAGAATGTCCTATCGTTTCTGAAATAGAATCAATTTCAAATAATCAAAAAGCAATTATAGTCATTGATGATGCAAGATTATTTTTAGGCACACCACCACCACCATTAAAAGCTAATAAATGGATTGATATTCATTCATTGTTTGTATCATTACATAATAATTTTAATAGTCATCACATAACTATAATTGATGATTATGTTGTTGCGATACCAAAAGAAATGAAGGATAACTTAAATAGCTATTGGCTTGAAACATATAATAAACGATTCAAATAATGTCAAACTATTACTTTAACTCTAAGTGTTATTCTCAAAATGGAGAAGAGTCAAAAATTATTGAAATACTTTTAGAAAATGATGCCATACCCTATGGAATTGATTTTCCCAATTTTTGCGTTGAACTTGGTGCAGGTGATGGTTATGACCTAAGCAACACAAGATATTTTATAGAAGAACACAAGTGGAAATCAATTCAGATTGATTCAGATAGTAGAGGTAATACTGATGTCAAGCAAGAGTTCATAAATAGAGAAAATATAATCAATTTGTTGGAAAAGTATGGGTGTCCTACTTTTTTTGATTTGTTAAGTATAGACCTTGATGGTAATGATTTTTGGATACTTGATACTATACTTACAAAATATGAACCAACTTTAATAATTGCCGAGTTCAATGCTTGTTTCCCAATCGGTACATCGCAAACAATAGTTTATGACTCTAATTTCAGATGGGGTGGTGATGATTACTTTGGCTTTACTTTAGAAGCAGGTCGTAAATTGGCTCAAAAACACAATTACGAAATAGTGCATCAACACGCTGATATGAATTTATTTATGTTGAATAAATCAAAAATTAAAAATCAAGTAAAGTCTGACCTAAATTATGAATTGAATACTTATTTTAATAAATCGGGTAGATTAGATTGGGAAATTATTTAACTAAATACAAGTAATAAAACAAATGCAACACCTTAAATATAAAGATGACCTTCTTACATTCTATTATTCAGAGATGAGTAATGATTACAACGATGGATGGTGGAAGCAACACTACAAGATTTTATACGAGAATAGGCTATCTCAACTAAATCCCGACTTTAAGCCAACTATCTATAATGAAACATTCCTTTGGAGAGATTGCTATTCGGCTTTCATAAATCTTGACCACCGAACCGATAGGCTTGAAAAAATGCTATCGGAGTTACAAAGGGTAGGTATCAAGGCTGAACGTATTAAGGGTATGTTGCCCGAAGAGTATAGTGGAGATATGAGTAAGGTTCAAAAGATGTGGGATAGAACGAAAGGTGCTATTGGATGCCATTATAGTCAAGTCAAGATAATGGAAATCGCACTATCAAAAAATAAGAGTGCTTTTGTTATGGAGGATGATTTAGTATTTGGAACTGATGCTCAAAAGAGATTAGACTATGCTCAATCTTTTCTGAATGAAAACGAATGGGATGTATTTTGGCTTGGTGGAACTTATCACCTAAATCCTCCACGATGGCATGATGCTGAACACTCAAACTCTGAACTAAGAGATTGTAAATGTAATCTCAATAGAGATGTTGAATGTACGACTGACCCATACATAGTTAGAACGTATGGTTGTTGGAGTACATACGCTTACATAGTGAACGTAAAGAGCCTACCTAAGATACTTAGATTGCTTGACGAAAACGTACATGAATCAATAGGTATAGATTGGCTTTTCATTAAATTACAACCACAATTAAGGTGCTTTGCCTTTGCCCCTGCTATTGCGAAGCAATACGATAATCAGTCAAACATTGGTGATGGCATAACTCAATTCAGCAACTTTGCAAATCTCGGTGCTTATTGGTGGGCAGACAAAATAGAGGACTTTAATCCCATGCTATTTGATTGGCATGAGGCTAAAATAATTAGTAACCATTCCTAAATTTAATAATCAACAAAAATGCAAATTCAACACCGAAGTCAATTAGGCGAACTACTAAACCATTTTAATATGATGGGTGATTCAGCCGAAGTAGGAGTAGCCGAAGGTCGCTATTCAGCCGAAATTTTATCATGGGGAGTACCTAAGTTGTACCTCGTTGATATATGGGAATCAAAACCATTTTTCGGAGATGCCTCATCGCCTCAAGAGTGGCATGACAAAAATCTAAGAGTAACTAAAGAAAATGTAAAAGACCATTTGGACAAGGTAGTTTTCTTAAAAGGCTTATCGGTGGATATGGCGAATCAAATACCTGATGAATCATTGTGCTTAGTTTATTTGGATGCTTGTCATACATACGAGGCAGTTTTAGCCGACTTAAACGCATATCTACCTAAATTGAAGCATGGTGGTATAATGGCAGGACATGATTTCCTATGCAAAGACTATGGAGTTGAAAGGGCAGTACATGAGTTTTGCTCATCAAAAAACTATCAAGTAAACACTATTCCCGAACTATCACCCGAAAATGCAAGTTTTTGGTTTCAAAAGATATGAAAATTAAAATAGTAAGTGGTTATATCGGTAATTGCCTTTACAAAGATATTCTATTGGAAAATCTAACCGAATATAGCAAAAGGCACGACTACGAATTGATATACAAATTTGATGGTTGGCAAAAAAGTAATAGGCATCCATATTGGAGAAAATTAGAACTTGTAAAAGAAAACTTTTTTGATTGCGATTATTTATTGTGGATAGATGCTGACTGCCTATTTATGGATATGAATAGAAAAATAGAATCGCTAATTGATGGTAGTAATGACTTTTACATAACTAAAGAGGATGTTGTTCAAGCAGGTTGCTTCCTTATTAAAAATACAAAAGAGGTATCTGAATTTTTAGACTATTGGTGGAACAAAGGAGAGATAGATAACTATTGGGAAACCTATGTAGATGATAGAGGAACATACAATGCTCCCAACAATGACAATACTGAACTTATTGCTTTATTGGATAATAACGAACAAAATATATCATTCAAGTATTTGACTAATATGGAGTTTCTAACCAAGCACGTTCATTTCTATCAAAATCCTAATTGTTTTATAGTTCATGTAGTAGGTTCTCCCGAAATTGAAAAACTAACTTTTATGGAACAATTCAAAAAAAATATAAAAAAATAATATGCTTATACCATTCATAAAGATTGTTGAGAAATACAACATAAGACCAAAAGGAATCATTCATGTTGGAGGACATTGGGGAGAAGAGGCAAGGGATTATGAGGAATGTGATGTAGAAAAAACTATTTGGATTGAAGCTGACGAAAGCGCAGTACAAATTATGGCTGAACATCTTGAAGAGATGAACTTCATGTCCACTATTATCAATACTTGCGTTGGTGATGTAGATGGCAAGGAAGTTACTTTTAACATAAGTAACAATGATGGTCAGAGTTCAAGCATTTTAGATTTAGAGTACCACAAAATAGCACATCAGGAGGTTCACTATGTTGATTCAGTAAAGATGGTTACTAATACTCTAAATACCTTACTAAAGGAATATGAAGATATTAAAGACTACACTTTTCTTAATGCCGATATTCAAGGTGCTGAACTACTTATGCTTAAAGGTGCAACTGAAATAATACCAAACTTGGATTGCATATACCTTGAGGTAAATGAAAAAGAACTATACAAGGGATGTGGTTTAGTCGGTGAAATAGATGAGTTCTTGAAACCATTTGGATTTACAAGGGTAGAAACTGAATGGTGTGGGAACTTCGGTTGGGGCGATGCTGTTTATTTAAGAAAATAAAACTATAAAAAATGATTAGATTAGATGCAACTTTAACTTACTTGGAAGATAGAATTACTTACTATAACAACATAGTTAAATTCGTCATGGAAGAAAAAAGTAAGGGTAAGGATGTTCACGTTGAAGGAACTTTTGGAAATAAAGTGGAGGATTGGATTAGAGGTCACATTTACGCAAAAGAATTAGCGAGTTCATTTTGTACTGATAGAGATAGTAAACTAACTTTTATCAAAACCATAATCTACGAGGACATCAAAACAATGTGGTCTTTGCTTAAATTTAATGTAGATGAAAAGGAACTACAACCATCAACCACCGAACTTGAAACACAAATAAGAGATACAAAGAAGCACATAGCGTTTTTGGAGCAATGCTTAAATGAAATTAAAAAAGTAAGTTAGCCACTATGAACTACCGAATAAAAAAAATCACTACTAAGAATTACAAGTCTTGGTATATGCCACAATATCAAAAGAAATTCCTTTGGTTTAAGTATTGGGTGGATATAGACGACAAAGTGGCTTTCGGATACTTAGGTTATCAAACTAAAGAGGAAGCTATGAGGAGATTAAGTATAAGGCAATTAGTAGATGAGTTTCAAAATTCATTGTCAGATAGCCTTACCCAAACGCAATCAGAAATTATAGAACTAAGTCAAGACGAATTAAATAACAACTTTTCAAAACTATTAAATACTACCAATGACAAGCGAAAAAGAGAGTCTTAGAGATATTATTGAATATATTGATTCACTATCAAACAAGAGAGTTATTGATATTATGTCTTTTATATCTACATCAAAATTGCCTGACGATGGGTTGTTCCCAAATTATTCAGATAAGGATATTTACGAATCGGGTTATAGGGAAGGAGTTGAAAACATTTTGAAAATAATAAAACTTAAAGTAGATGGATTACAAATCAGTAAGTAACCATAAAGGTCTTAGCCTTGAATTGGTTAGGGGAGCAAACGATTACTTTACTTTCATGGGTGGTGATAGTAGCAATCCATCTTGGGAGGAGTATGTCGCTGATTTCAAATCAGAGTTTCAAGACCACGTTAAACTCATTAGGAAATCCATAGAGGAAAATGGATTGGTAGGAGAGAAGGGTGAATTTGCTAATGACCTAAGTTTCAAATTTAGTGATGGGCAACATTGGGGATTCACTTGGAGAGCATGGGGCGATTTAATGTCGGCTATCGTTGATAAGAGAGAGGGTTACATTGCTTACTATATGTAAATAGTATTTATGATAGAAAATAAAAAGTCTTTTGGTGCTTTGAAGATGATGTATTGGAGGCATAAAAACTATCAATATAGAGGTCGTATCAATAGATTAAAAAAAGCACTTTCAACAATAATAAGAAGGCATGGATACGATGCTTGGCTTGATGCTGTTCATGGATTAAATAATTCTAAGTAACGAATGGCAATAATCTGAAATAGTGCCGAATGTTTCAAAACTAAAAATTGTGATTATGAATAATAGTGTAGTGGATTGGCTTTGTGAACAAATAGAGCAATACATACTCACACATGGTAATCTACCTTTTAATGTGTTGCTTAAATTTAGGGAACAAGCTAAAAAGATGGAAGAGGAGCAAAAGGGATATACAAAGGAGGATGTATTAAAGGCAGGTGAAATCGGTGAAATCAATCACTACGACTACAAACACATAGTTAAGCTATTGGATGAGGCAAGGGAAATAAACTACAAATCAAATAAATGAAACAAAGGAATAAAGCAATTTTAATAACTATTGCCATATTTTTGTCATTCATATTTATTGGCTTACTATTCTATTGGTTTCCGACTATTATGATGCCTTTACTTATTATGGTGAGTTCAATAGTATTTATTAAATCGGTTTATACAATAACACTTCTAAAACTTAAAAAAAATGATGACACAAAAACTGACCACAACTGATTACGAAAACATTAATAGAGCATCTATGGTGTTACGTTCTATAAACAACAAAGTACGCCAAAACATTTTAGGTTACATATATGACAAAGAAAAAGTTGGTGTAACCGAATTATACAAGGATTTGAAATTGGAGCAATCAGTCGCTTCACTACACCTTTCTATTTTGAGAAAAGAGGGTGTGGTATCTACCGAAAGGAATGGTAAGCAAGTATATTATTCAATCAATAACAATCGCATCACCGATATTAAAAAGTTCGTTGAGGACATCCTATCATAATAATATAAAAAAATGAATGATTCAATAAATAATAAATAGATGAAACAAATACTTGTATTAGGTGGAGGTGGATTCATTGGTGGTCATCTCGCCAAGAGGCTCAAATCAGAGGGTAACTATGTTAGAATAGTGGATTTGAAGCGACATGAATACTTTGATGAAAAAGAGATATGCGATGATTTTATAGTCGGTGATTTAACTGATGTAAATGTGGTAAATAAATCCATGTTTGCTCCGAAGCAAAACTCTATTGGAGATAAGGTTAATAGCTTTGATGAGGTTTATCAGTTGGCAGCCGATATGGGAGGTGCAGGTTACATATTTACAGGTAATAACGATGCCAACGTCATGCACAACTCCTCTCTAATTAACTTGAATGTAGCTTATGCTTCGGTTAAGTATGGGGTTAAAAAGATATTCTATTCGTCAAGTGCTTGTATGTATCCCGAACATAATCAATTAGACCCATTGAACCCTAATTGTGAAGAGAGTTCGGCTTACCCTGCCAATCCCGATTCAGAGTATGGATGGGAAAAACTATTCTCCGAGAGGTTATACATGGCTTTTAGTCGCAACTATGGATTAAATGTAAGGATAGCACGTTTCCATAACATTTTTGGAACTGAAGGTACATGGAAAGGAGGTAAGGAAAAGTCGCCATCAGCAATATGTAGGAAGGTTGCCGAAGCAAAGGATGGTGGTGAAATAGAGATATGGGGTGATGGAACTCAAACTCGTTCATTCCTATATGTAGATGAGTGCGTTGAAGCAGTTTTAAGACTAATGCAAAGTGATTACGATAAGCCACTTAATATAGGAAGCGAAGAAATGGTAACAATGAACCAACTCGCTGAAATGGTCATAAAGCTATCGGGTAAGAATCTAACAATAAAAAACATCTATGGAGAAGAGTTCATACAAAAGTATGGATACAAATGCCCTTTAGGTGTTAAGGGTAGAAACTCTGACAACAAGTTGTATCGTGAAAAAATAGGTTGGGAGGTAAGTCAGCCATTGGAAGTAGGTATGAACACATTGTATCATTGGGTAAATAGGAAAGTATGGAATTGAAACTAACCCTTTGCACTCCTTGTTATCAAAGACCTAATAGAACTCTTCGTGCTATGGAATCGGTAGTTGAGCAAGATATGAATGGATGGGAGGCTTACTTTGTTGGTGATGGTTGTCCGAGTTTTCAGAAGCTATTGGATGATGGTGCTTTTGATAAATACATTCATAAAGCCGAGTCTAATGGTAACAAGATGTATGCCTACAACTTGCCATCGCATAGTGGAGGTTGGGGATACGATGTGCGAAATCATATCTTTGACAAAGCAATAGGAGAATATGTTTTATTTTTAGATAACGATGACGTAATTTTAAGCAATCATTTCAGCCTATACTATAATTCAATCCATCAAACCGATTGCGACTTTGTGTATCTCAATACATTCATAGAGCCATACAAACACAATAGAATAGCTGATTTGAAATTCGGTAGCATAGGACACCATGAGATTATCATACGAAATCAGTTCTTAAAAAACGTACCTAAGCAAAAATCACATTATGGTCACGATTGGACACTCGTTGAGGATATGATTAAGATGGGTGCTAAAAGCATGAAGATAAACAATACCGAAGCAACTTACATAGTAAAGGGATTAGGCGACTTTAGAAATGATAATTTAGATTAAACCGATTAAAACCTAATAAATGAAAAATCTATTATTTGGCATTTTACTTACCATCGTTACCACATATTGCTACTCTCAAAGTTTCTATAAAGTCACTAAAGCAAGTGTGTTGATTTACAATAATAGCGAGTGGGTAACAACTGAAACCAACTATCCCGAAGATATGTTAGCCATAGTCAATGGCAAAGAAATCAAAATAACTAATAGAAGCGAATCAAGGTACTATCTATATGAGTTCCTTGACAAAACATACAAAAGAAATGTTTTGCTGAATACATGGAAAGCATACGATAAAGATGGAGATTATTGTAATGTTATACTGACAACTATTGATAGTGTAGATGACTTCTACATAACTATATTATACCTTAAAACAAACATTGGTATTGAATACAAACTTCAAAGATAAAAATTATGAAAAACATAAATAGATTAGTTATATTGGTGTTGCTGATATTGATAGCAATACTTTTTTTTCGTAGTTGCGAAGCCGAAAGAGAAAAAGAGGATTTGTTAGAGCAAGTCGCATCATATAAGTTGGGAGAAAAATCATTTAAGAAAAAAATACTTGATGATAGTAGCACTTTGGCTACCCAAACCCAAACGATTCTAACTCAAAAAGAAGCTATAAGACTTGGCATATTGAAATTAGATGGCGAAATAAAGAAGGCTCAAAGCCAAGTAAGGCAAGAGCAAATAGTTAAAATTAAAAATGTAGAAGTAGCATACGTTCCGAATGGTTATGCCGATACAACCGAATGGCTAAAACGATTACATAGTGGAGATACCTCTAAGTCAATATGTGATTCATTAATTGCTAATTCTATCATTGTACCTCAAACATTCAAAAAAGAGGATAAATGGTACTCAATAGATGGAAAGGTTCAAAAGAATGGACTACTATTGGATAGTATAAGAATAAGTAATGAGAGTAGCGTAACTATTGGTTGGAAAAAATATGGATTCCTAAATTTAAGAAGGAAGCCTTTGGTAGAGATTAAAAATACTAATCCATATCTTGATGTAACTAAAATGGATAATGTAGTGATTCCACCGAAAAGTGGACTATTAAATAAAAAAACAACATGGTTAGGATTAGGCGTAATAATCGGATTTATTTTGAAAAACTTATAGAAACAATTAAATGAAAAAACCTTCTAAAATCTTATGCCTGATGGACTATTTATCGTTCACAGGCTTTAGCACCGTTAGTACAAACATTAAGAACGAATTAAAAAAGCACTTTGGTAGTGACCTAAAACTTGATATAGTTGCCATAAATTACTTTGGAGATGCACATGAAGAGGAAGATGGCACTTATGTTATTTCAGCCATTAAATCTCAACCACAAAAGCATAAAGACGACTTTGGTAGATTTGGTTTTATGAAGATACTAAAGGAATCAAATGAGTACGATGGTATATTCATCATGCAAGATTTAGGCGTTGTGCTACCTATGGTAACTATATTGAAGTCAATTAAAGAGGACAAAAAAATTGACAACAAAAAGAATTTCAAATCTATATTCTACTTTCCAATAGACTGCAAGTTAGTAGATAAGTTGGTAGAGGGGTTGGAGTTCTTTGATTGCGTAGTTACCTACACCGAGTATGGTAGAAAGGAGATATTAAGACTTCGCCCCGAACTAAAAGGCAAGGTTAAAGTTATCCCTCATGGCAATAACTCAAAGGATTTTCACCCATTAAGCAAAGACGAAAGATTAAGTTTTCGTAAAGAGTATTTCGGAGAAAATGCCAACAAGTTTATCATAACCAATGTGAACCGAAACCAACCCCGAAAGGATATACCAACTACTATATTCGCTTTTATGGAGGCAAGGTCAAGGTGGAAGGAAGATGGATTAACTAATCAACCATTCCTAAATTTACACATGAACCCTAAAGACCCTATGGGATGGGATATAAGGGGAATACTATTGCAAACCGATTTAGTGGAGAACGTGGATTACAAGTTGTTGGATACCGAAGTCGCTAACAATGGGGCAAGTGTAGATATGCTTAATAAGATATACAACGCATCTGATTTGTATTTAACCACTACTCTCGGAGAAGGATGGGGATTAACGCTTTCAGAGGCTATGGCTACCAAAACTCCTATTATATGCCCTCTAACTACATCCTTTATAGAAATGACCAATTTTGGTAAAAGGGCGTTTGTATTGGAAAATATGATACCTATATGCCAAACATCTGATAATGTAATAAGGGAGCAATGCGATATGTACGAAGTCGCTGATAAAATAATTCATGTAGCCAAAGGTATGTCGGGTATGTTGGGTTCTGATTTCAATACCAAACTTGAGGCAATGCTTGAGGATGGGCATAATTGGACAAAGAGCCTTGATTGGAAATCCATTTCAAAGTCTTGGATAAACTATTTCAAAGAAACGTACTAACTTTACATTAAGTTATGAAACAAAGAACAATGATAATCCTATCGGCTTTAGCAAGTTCGGTGGGGTTGTATCTTATTTATAGATTATACAAGAAACAACAAATTGGAGGAAGTGCTGAAAGGAGTGGTGCTACCGACTACGAAACAACTAAGGAAACTGTTTATACCATTACAAAACCTAAGAATAACGATGCAATATACGATGTAATATATGTATTTGGTGGCATGAGTTATGCGACTCCTACTTGGATGTTAGAGCAAATGCCGAAGGAAATTTTCCTAAATAACATCGTAATAGCATCAAGCTACCACAATTCTCTTAATAGCGTTGAAGAGGCATTAAAGAGATACATGGATAGGAAGTTATTAAAGAAAGGTAAGTCAAGCGTATTAGGATTTTCAGCAGGTGCTTTGAATGTTTTAGATTCCTATAAAAAGGATTTCAAGTTCGTTGGATTGATTGACCCATCTAATAAAACAAGGCATAACTCCATAAATTTTGGCTCAAACTCCTACATGGTCTATAATAAATCTAATTGGGGTTCTTATCCATCTATAAAGGCAAATATGGATGTTTTAGCTTCTAAAATAAAAGATGGTGGTGGTCAGGCTATAAGCGTGTCAATGCCACATAAAGATATTCCAAGTTACTTTTTTGATAAATACAAAGATTTACTTACATAGTCTATCTTTGCTTTGCTCATAGTTTTGAGGTGAAAATAAAACCCTTTGTTTCTACAAGGGGTTGTTTGTTTACACAAACGAAAAAAACCCGAATGTAATCATTCGGGGTGTTCAATCCAATTTCGGGGTGATTATCCTCTCTTAACTGCCTTGTAAACAAGGAAGCCGATACCGATAAGAGCCAATGTGTTATGCACGTTCACTCCACCAAGCCAATTAGGACTGTTGATGTCAAAACTAAATTTAGGCATAGTCTTAAATTTAAGGTTAGCTAATTATATGGTTACAAATTTAAGATTAAATTTAGAAATACGATTTTTTTTCTCAAATTTGTTGTATAATACGACCAATTATGCCAAAAAGAAGTGGGAGAAAGTCGGAATCTCAAACCCCCGCCCCTCCAAAAGATAGGATTTCGGGTTCAAAAAAGAATCCTAAAGGTAGTGCCTCATCTGAAAAATCAGCCAAAAAAATAAAGCTATCACCCGAAATAGTCGCATCTCTATTGAGAAAGCTAAAGGAGTTCAAGGCTGAAAATCCAAAGACCAAAAATATCACCTTCGCTGATTTGAAGGCTGTCTATCGTAGAGGATTGGGTGCGTATAGTAGCACTCATAGACCGACCATTAGTGGAGGTAAACCCAATACGAGGAACGCATGGGCGATGGCAAGGGTAAATAAGTTCTTGAAAAAAGCAAGTGGAGAAGAAGTGAAGAAGGCATACGTTCAAGACGATGATTTAATGAAAGATTAAAATAAATTATGATGAATAAATACCTTGCTCCTAATGGGAAGCCGAGCAACCTAACACCCGAACAATGGCGACTTGTACGCACTCCCGAATTTAAGGCGTGGTTTGGAGATTGGGAGAATGGAATTTTTACTGATTATCAAAAATTTGTTGAGTATAAGCATAAGACAGGTACGGGTAGAATGAATTTACTTGACTTGCAATACATTGTTAATGAATCAGATTTAGATAAAGCGTACCAAATAAAAGAAATTCATAAAAAAGCAAATGATTTTATTGAGTCGTCTTATGATGAATCATTAAAAAATGGGTACGAAATAAATTTTGAAGATTTTATTGATGAGTATTTGAGTATTTATCAACGTGCTTTTGATTTAATAAAAGAATTAGAATTAAATGAAGATGTAATAATTGCAAAAAAGAGTCTTGAAGTATTTGATAAAAGTAAATTTTATGAATGGGTAAATTACAAAAATAGAGATATAAGTAAAATCATTGATAATAATGGAGAGCCTTTGGCTGTATATCATGGCACGAGAGAAGAGTTTAGTGTATTTTATGGTGGTGCTTATTTTACCGATGATTACATGAACGCTGATGGTTACGCATCGGGAGAGATTGTTTTGGAAGCGTTTTTGAGCATAAAAAATCCTTTGATTATTAATGCAAGAGGTAGAAAATGGGATAGTCTTAAAAATAAATATGGTTCAACCACAAGAGAAATTGTATCAAACTTACCAACTAAATACGATGGAGTAATTTTCAATAACATAAATGATAATTGGTTTGATGATGAAATGGGAAGTCCACAAAATGTTTATTTTAGTATTAATCCCAATCAAATCAAACTTGCCGATGGTAGCAACACGACTTTTGATGGAAGCAACCCCGATATAAGATACGATGAAGGTGGCTATTTATCTTCAATAGGACAATCGCTAATCAATCTAAAAAAGAATGGTATTGTTTTAAGTAGTGGAGATGTTACCTTGATATGCTATAACACAGGCAATCAAAATAGACATTCGGCTTTGTATAACCAACATTTAATTTACAAGGTGGTATCAAACATTGATAAAGATTTAGCATCTAAAATAATTGTTAAGTTTAATCATGGTATTTACGACCAATTTGATGAAGATAAAATCGGTGAGTATAAAAAAACAGAACACCTTATTTTAATGAACCAAAACGAGGTATTGTATAATTCAAGCAACCCCGATTTAAGATACGATGGTGGTGGTGAGGTCAAATCCTTTTATCGGTGGTACATGGATTGGTACAAAACAATCAAAGATGAAATTACTCTTATGGTTTCATTGCCAAACAAGTTACAACCATTCTTAGAAAAAAAAGTAGTCATAATTGATAAATTCAAGAAAGATAGAGAATCTATAAACGCACATAGGTATCTACAAGAGTTTATTGATAAAGCAGATGAATTTGGTATTACAATCTATTTAGAGCCGAAACCAATAGGTGATGTTAAGACAAAGTCAGAACTGATAAACTATTACACAAAGTTTGGTTTTGAATTAACTCCAAATAAACAATTTATGAAAAGAGTACCCAAATATGCCAATGGTGGC
>Ga0129336_10000495_pt1 | contig 22965 bp, 19 predicted proteins | sample CPB6_02_DNA_FD_96878 | JGI IMG/M metagenome (GOLD analysis project Ga0129336, IMG submission 96878) | Freshwater to marine salinity gradient microbial communities from Chesapeake Bay, USA - CPBay_Sum_0.6_0.2_DNA | ecosystem: Environmental > Aquatic > Marine > Coastal | place: USA: Chesapeake... | reverse complement strand
GCGTCTTGCTGCGGCCTATACTTTGCTCGATGCCAAATATACCGCCTTCAACGAGTACAGCCGCAATTCGTCTAACATCGCCCTTGCCCGGCGGTGCGAGATCGTCACGGTGGGCGCCGGCTCACAAAGCACGCAATGTCTGCTTAACTTGTCCGGCAACGTCCTCGAGCGGGCGCCGCGGCACGCGGGCAACGTCACCCTCACATGGACGGTCCCGCTCGGCAATGGCGGCGCGGTGATAAGCGAACTTGCCGCGCAGTATCAGAGCAAGCGCTACTTCGACCAGTACAACTCGCAGTTCTTCGACGCCTACACCAATGTCGACGCGCGGGTGACCTGGGAGGGCGGCCCGTGGACGGTGACGGCTTACGCCAACAACGTACTCGACGACGACACGATTCGCAGCGGCTTCACGCAGGGTGACTTCTTCGGGCTGTTCTCGAGCCCCGGCAGCCGCTCCTACGTCCTGATCGCGACCGAGCCCGTTCGTGGTGGGCTTCGGGTGTCCTATCGCTTCTGACGCTCTAGGCTTGTGTGCGGTAGGCTCTGGAGGAAATTGCCAGCCCGCTTTGAATCGAGTGCGGCGTGCACGGTGCTGATGGCCGGAAGCGGGACTTCACCGCCGGTCTACCTGCGCGGATTTTGGCAGGGCTGCGGCGACTCGACACCTCGCTGGAGGGCTACCCCGTCAGTCGCCTCGCGCACTCTTTGCAGACCGCAACCCGTGCCGAGGCCGCGGGTGCAGACGACGAAATGGTGCTCGGCGCTCTGATGCACGACATCGGTGATGATCTCGCACCCTACAACCATGCGGCGATTGCCGCAGCGATACTTCGCCCGTACGTGCGTGACGAAGTGACTTGGGTCGTGGCCAAGCACGGCCTTTTCCAGTCGTACTACTACGCGCATCACCTCGGGGGCGATCGTCTTTTGCGCGATCGGCTCAAAGATCATCCGTGGTATGCGGTCTGCGTACGTTTTTGCGAGTGGGATCAGGCCTCGTTCGACCCGGACTATGCGACGCGTCCGTTGGACTACTTCGAGCCACTACTGCGACGGATCTTCTTGCGATCCACGAGCGATCATTCGATAGACTCTAGTGCAATTTGACCCGCGGTTCGGTCTGCGCAGTAATCATTCGACCCAAGGTCGTGAGCGCCGTCTTCCAGTACCCGTGCAAGGCCACTTCGTGCATCTTGTACAGCGACAGATACATCCAGCGCGCGAACAAACCCTCGAGCCAAATACTGCCCCCGGCAAAATTGCCCATCAGGTTGCCGACGGTGGTGTAGTCGCCCAAAGAAACGAGAGAACCGAAATCGCGATAGCGCCAGGGCTTGGGGCTTTTTCCTGCCAGCAGACGGGGAATGGTTTTGGCGAGATACGACGCCTGTTGGTGTGCCGCCTGCGCGCGCGGTGGGACGGTGCGGCCTTCATGTCCGTGCCATGCGGCGGCGGCGCAATCGCCGAGGGCGAAGATTCGCGAGTCGTCGGTCGAGCGCAGATGTTCATCGACCACGATCTGGTTGAGAGAGTTCACGCTGATACCCATTTCGCTCAGGAAGGGTGGCGCTTTCACGCCTGCTGCCCACACCACCATCTCGGCGGCGATCACGGTGTCATCGGCGAGTTGCACGGCCTTCGGTAACACCGCAGCGACTCGTGCATTGACGTGGATTTCGACCTCCAGTTTTTCCAGCATGCGATGCGCTGCGGTGGAGATGCGCTCGGGCAAGGCGGGCAGAATGCGCGGCGAAGCCTCGATCAAGTGCAGGCGGATGTGCTTGTCCGGATCGATGTTGTCGAGACTGAACGACACGAGCTCGCGGGTCGAGTTGTGTAGTTCTGCCGCAAGTTCGACGCCGGTCGCGCCGGCGCCGACGATGGCGACGTTGAGTTGCTCGGGTCGCAGCGGTTGCGTTTGCGCGTGCGCTCGCAAAAAGGCGTTAATCAGCCGACGATGAAAGCGGTCGGCTTGCTGAGTGCTGTCGAGGGCGATGGCGTGCTGCAGCACGCCCGGCGTGCCGAAATCGTTGATACGGCTGCCGACGGCAAGCACCAAGATGTCGTAACCGATTTTGCGCGCCGGGACGATTTCTTCGCCATGCTCGTCGAACATGGGGCCCACGAGCACCTGCCGATTGGCGCGATCAAGCCCCACCATTTCACCGAATAGATATCGAAAGCCGTGCCAGTGAGACTGTGCGAGGTAGTCGAGTTCGTGGACGTCGAGATCCACCGTGCCAGCCGCGAGTTCGTGCAGGTGCGGCTTCCAGAAGTGCGTTCTTCCACGTTCGATCAGGGTGATGTCAGCGCGTCCCTTGCGGCCGAGTTTGTTGCCGAGCCGAGTCACGAGCTCCAGTCCCCCGGCGCCGCCGCCGACGACGACGATACGAGGTTTGCGAGGTAAATCGATCATTCTGAGTTCGCGTTGCCATGCCCCGATCGTGGCGGGGCTGAGTTGAGGGGCGCGCAGTGTAACGCTACTGCCATGACTCGACGATGCTGATCTGCTAGCCTGCCTGCCCTGCCGGACGACTGCCGATCACGAGGATGCGAGACGATCAATGAATACCGAAGTCTTCAAGCGGATTTTCCTGTCACTGTTCGTCGTTGCGCTATTGCCGGTGGGGGCGGTGTCCGAGGCGGCGATCGACGATGCCGTGCTCAAGGATACGGCACTCAAGGACGTCATCGCCGGTGAGTGGCGGTCGGTCGACGACAAATCGCGCGATACCTCACGCCGTCCCGGTGAGAGTCTGCAGTTCTGGGGGTTGAAGCCCGGTGCCAGCATTCTCGAGGTGCAGCCCGGCGCCGGTTGGTGGACGCAGATTCTTGCGCCGTACGCGGCGCGTACCGGCGGTCGCTACGCGGCGACCGCTGCGGATCTCGGTAACCCGAATCTCTCCGAGGCGGCGCGCAAAGGTCGTGCCGACTTCGCCGCCACGTACGCCAACGAAAAGCTCTACGGCAAGATCGAGTTGGTGAACTGGGGCGCGACGGCGGCGCCACTGCCCGAGGGCAGCTATGACTTCATCTTGGTGTCGCGCTCGATCCATGGCTGGATGCGCAACGAAGGTGCGCTCGATCGCAATCTCGGCTTGTTGGCTCGCGCCCTCAAGAAAGGAGGCGTGCTCGCAATCGAGCAGCATCGCGGCAATCCGGGTCCGCAAGATCCCAAGGCCGCGAATGGCTACGTGACCGAGGCGTTCGTCATCGAGGCGGCTCAGAAAGTGGGCCTGAAGCTCGATGGACGCTCCGAGATCAACGCCAACGCAAGGGACACCAAAGATCATCCCTTCGGCGTCTGGACGCTGCCACCGACTCGCAGCACCGTTCCCTATGGCTCGGGCAAGCCAGCCGATCCTGCTTTTGACCGCAGCAAGTATGACGCCATCGGTGAGTCGGATCGAATGACGTTGCGTTTCGTCAGGTCAGCCGACTAAACCGCCACCACCAGTCGTTAAGGCAAGTCGACGCGGGCCCATCGCAACGAGCGGATGGTGCTGTCATGTTGCCAGACGATCTGCAGCGAACCGTCTTGGTGCGCCGCAATGGCGGGCAGTCGAGCGCTGCCACCGTCCGGAATGGGTAGCGCTTCTGGCAAAGAAAACTGCGGACTGCCATGGGCGGTGTGGCTCGTGAAGAGACGAAACCCGCCGTCGCCGATACGGGCCTGCCATACCGCATGAACGACATCGCCCGCGAAAGTCAGTGTCGGAGCGTCGGATCGCGTCGCGCCTGTATGAAGTGCTGCAGGCTTCGACCAGGTCAGTCCGCCATCGCTTGAGTGAGTGACGTAGGCGCCATCGGGCGTCTCGGCGCCCGAGTAGTAGGCCGCGAACAACTGTTTACCGCGTGTCGCGACGGAAGTCGGCTTTCGCGGACAACCGTTGATTTCCCAGCGCGCGTCGGCGATGCGACGTCGCCATTCCAGGCGTTGATCTTTGGCGTTCAAGGCGATGATCGTGCTGTCGCGATACCCGTCTTCGACGAGACGAATTCCGAGCAGCAATCGCCGTTCGCTATCGACGGCGGAGGTGAGCTGACAACACGGACAGACGATATCGGGAAGGAGAATCTTGTCGGGCTCGAAGACTTGGCCGCCGTTACGGGAGACGGCGATCGCGAGTCGCCCCATGTCGCCATTCGACATGACGCGGGTGTCGACCCACGCGGCGTACACGGTGTTGGTCGAGTCGACGGTAATCGTGGCGAATGCCCCACCGTCATCTTTGGCGATGTTGTCGGTGAGCGCATCGACGTTCAGGCGTCGTGGCTCCTCGAATTTTTGCGCGTTGGAGTCCGACCGCGTGTAAAGCGCAACAGTTTCGGTGTTGCCAGTCGTCGGGTTGTGGACGTTGCCCGGAAACAAGATGTGGATCCGGCCGTCGGGGCCTGCAGCGATCCGTGGTTTGCTGATCGAAAAACCCCAGACGTCGCCGTCCGTTAGATTGATGCGTAGTGGCGCCGAGAAGGTTTTGCCGTCGTCGACCGAGCGAGCGAAGTAGAGATTGGTTTTGGAGTCGTGCGAGTGGCCGCGCGCTGCGATTTGCGCGGCGTTGGGTACCGCGGTGTTCTCACCGAGCCACACGACGTTGATCGAGCCGTCTGGTCCGATCGCGACGTCGGGGCTCTGTGCCGCGCTCTCGGGAGGGCTGACGGTCACGATATGCCCGGTAGCGACGCTCGATTCGGCGGCCAGGCTTGCTGGCGTCCCGCAAACTCCGAGCAGCGCGATCAAGACCCGACGCAGCATGTTTTGAGCTCCCTTTTTGCTTCCCCAAGAACAAGATAAAAGAATAAGATAAAAAGATGCGTATATCGCAGCGATTTCTGATCTTTGTTCTCGGCTCGGCCCTGCTGTGGTGCACGTTCGTACCGATTTACGGCTGGATTTTCGCGTGGGCGGAGTTTGGGCCCGGCATCAACTGGGTTTATCTGCCGCACGGTATTCGGATGGCGCTGGTGCTGCTGTTCGGGGTTGCGGGGGCCCTCGGCTTCTCGCTGGGGGCACAACTTCTCAGTTTCACCCTGCTGCCGAGCGGCCTGGTGAATGAGCCGCCGATGCTGCACGTTGCATTGGCCGCTGTGCCAGGGCTTGCCGCATGGATCGCCGCACGTTTGACGCTCAAGGATTGGCCGGGACGGTATCTTTGGCAAAGCGCGCCTGCCGACGTGGCGGCGGTCGATGGGTCGCGACTTTTATTGCTCGCGTTTGCCTCGGCGGTCCTCAATTCTGCGGGACATGGGATGGCGTGGCTCGCATTCGGCAACAATCTTGCCCATCTCGGCGACCGCTTTTTCGCCATGTTCGTCGGCGACCTGCTTGGCGCCCTGATCTTGCTGTATAGTTTGAAAGCGCTGCTCAATGTATTGGATCGAGCGAGGTTTCGACATCGTGGTAGTTAGAAAGCCCCGAAAAGATCTGGTCGATCTGTATTTGCGCTTTCGTTGGTTGTTGCGAGGTCTGCGTGACCTGCCTTCCGCCGATATTTTGTTGCTGCCGCATACCGAGGCATTGCTGGCCGAGGTCGCGCAGGCATGGCGGGACGGCAAGCCTCTGCCGTTGCACAAGCTCCTCGAGAGCGAGGGGCTCGGCCACTTCAACACCATTCGTCGACGCATCCAGCAGCTCGAAGAATCGGGCTACGTCGAGTTCCGGGGTCTCGAGAGCGACTCGCGAGTCAAGCTCGTGGTGCCCACCGCGCAGGCAATGCAGTTTTTCAGCGAGTACGCGCGACTGATTCGTCGCGCCGGCAAGTAACCGATCGACTCTCGGCACGGCCGAAATTTTCTTTGCTACGCCATTGGCGTGCTCAAACCAGCGATTGCAAGTATTCGTGTAGCGAACGCCCCGGCCGACCCATGATTTTTTGGAAGGTGTCGGTTTTGTGCCCCGGCGTGCGGCCGTCGGCAATTTCAGCAAACAGGCGGGCGACGGCATCGGAGTGCCATTGGTTGCGGTGAAAGGGGCGAATGGCCTCCTGGAAGGCTTTGGCGTCGCAGTCGTCGTAAGTCACTGGCTGACCGATGACATCGCCGATGACCTTGGCGATGTCATGAAAGTTCATGACCGGATCGGGCCCTGTGATGTCATAACACTGACCATGATGCCGTGCGGCGTTCGGGTCGGTGAGCACGTGCGCAATGAAAGCGCCGGCATCCTGATTATCGGTGAGCGCGACGGTACCCTGACCCATGGGCATCGAAAGTTTGCCGGTCGCACGTGCGGTCTTGAGCGAGCCGCGAAAATTTTGCATGTAGAAACTCGGGCGTACGAACGTCCACTTCATGCCCGAGCCGATGATCGCATCTTCGGCGGCGATGTGGGCGAGCGGGATGGGGCTCTGAGTGCCGCGGATCGCCTCGGGCGAGGATAGCTTGATGATCCAGGGCAAGCCGCTTTCTTTGGCCGCGCGGACGAAGCCGACTTCCAATCGTTCCTGAAATTCGCCGTTCGGCAGAACGAGTAGTGCGCAATCGATGCCAGCCAGGGCTCGTTTCACCGAGGCGGCATCTTCCAAGTCGGCCCGCACGAGTTCGACGCCTTGCTCGGCCCAGGTCGCGGCTTTGGCCGCATCACGGACCAGCGCCCGGAATTTAACCCCTTTGGCGAGCAGCGCGCGTGCCGTGGCGCCGCCGATGTTGCCCGTGATGCCGGTGAGCAGAATCATGTGGTCCCCCTGATCGAAACATACTCGGCCGCTATCTTGCGGACCGCTTAAGATGAATCGTACACGCTGCCGCCGATCGATGGCCTTTTACGATATTCTTGATCATCACATGGTCTTCGAAAATTCGACCCTGCAATCGGGCTTCCTTGCACAGTTGGCACACCGCAGTCTTGCTCGGGTAGAGGCCAGCGCTCGTGCGGTCGTTTTCGTCTCGGCGGCTTTCCTTTCGGTAGCCAATGCAGCGCCATTGACCCTCGATGCGGCATTGAAGAGGGTCATCGACACTCATCCCACGTTGCGAGCATTTCCCTTGCGCGGCGCCGCTCTCGAGACCGAGGCGCAAGTGGCCGAGCTATCGCCCGAGAAAACGTTGACGTTCACGATCGAGAATGCGCTCGGCAGCGGTCCGGTGCGCGGACTCGACATTGCTGAAAGTACTCTCACGCTGGCGGGCGTATTGGAGCGGGGCGGTAAACGCGAGGCGCGCCGGGCAATCGCTGCGGCGCGACTCGATGATCTCGGCATCGCGCGTACGGCGGCGCAGTTCGACGTCTTGGCCGAGACGGCGCGGCGTTATCTGGAACTCGTGGGCTGGCACAGCAGGCTGCCCCTGATCGAGGCGGATCTCGCGCAGCGCGAGCGCATGGCCGAGGCGGCTCGTACACGATTTCGTATCGGCGCGGCACCCGAGGCATCTGCCTTGCGTGCCGAAGCCGAGGTTGCAGCTGCCAAGGCTGCGGTCGCCGCGGGGCGTGTTGCAGCGGAGGTGGCGGCCAGGCGTCTGGCATTGATGTGGGGCGAGGAACAAACGACTGCACTCGATGTAACACCACTACCAATTTCTTTGCCCGAGTTGCCCGAATTTTCCAAGTTCAAGAACTCTCTGCCGGCCTCTCCGGATCTTGCGAGGTTCGCTTCCGAGGCGCGTATTCAGGATGCGCGAATTCGGCTCGCTACAGCGGGGCGAGTTGCAAACGTCGATTGGCAGCTCGGTCTGCGTCATTTTGCCGACACCGATGATCTCGCTCTGGTGGGTGGGTTCAGCATGCCGCTCGGAGTTTCTCGGCGCGCGGAACTGGAAGCCTCGATTACGCGGGCCGAGCGTTCGGCACTCGATCTCGAGCGTCAAAGTTTTGAGCTGCAGTTGCAAGCGGCTTTGCTCGATGCGTGGGCACAGGCGGGCGCGGCGACCGAACGCGTCAGGGCCATCGACACGGTAATGCTGCCTCGACTGCACAAGGCGGTCGAGAATGCCGAGCGTGCGTACGCGGGCGGCGCATTGAGCTATGCCGAATGGTCGGAGATCCAGGGTGCGTTGAGCGGCGCGCAGCTCGCGGCGCTCGAGGCGCGTCTCGAATGGCGTCGTGCCATGATCGAAATTCAGCGACTGACCGCCGAGCCGGTGGTCGTGTCGCAGTGAGGGGAGTGAGGGTTATGCGCTTTGCAGGCTTGGTCGTCATGGGGCTGCTCGGTCTGGTTTTGACCGCTTGCGGTGGGCCGGCTGGTGATCACAGCCATGCCGATGAGCCAGCGGGTCCGAACGGGGGCCGCTTGCTGACCGATGGTGACGTGACGGTTGAAATCCGCATCGTCGATCAGGCCAACAATCCGCCACGTTTCCGCGCGTGGGTTACCCAGAACGGCAAGCCGTTGACTGCGGCGCTGGAGCGTCTGGCAGTACGTACCGAGCGCTTGGGTGGTGACGCCGAGGTATTCGGGCTTGCCGCGAGGGACGGTGCTTTTTCCTCGACGGCTGGAGTTGGCGAGCCACATAGCTTCAAGGTCAAAGTTACTGCGCGGATCGGGGGGCGCGATCTCGAGTGGGCGTTCGATTCGTTCGAGGGCCGAGTCAGTATCGATGCCGCCTCGGCGAAGGAGGCCGGTATCACTACCGCGCCGGTCGGTGCCGGTACCGTTCGCCAGACGACGCAGGTTGCGGGCGTCGTTCGTCCGCGCGAGTCTAGCCGCGCGCAGGTGATCGCGCGATTTCCCGGCGTGGTCAAATCGGTTCGGGTTCGGGCCGGCGATCGCGTCTCGGCGGGATCGGTGCTGGCCACCATCGACAGCAACGCGAGTCTGTCCACCTATCCGCTGGTCGCGCCGATCGGCGGCACCCTCATCACCCATGCTGCGACCGTCGGTGCCGCCGTCGCCGATCAACCACTCTTTGAAATCGCCAACACTGATGTCGTGCAGGTCGATCTCAATCTTTTTGGTTCGGCGGTGCAGCAGATTCGCGTAGGGGCGAAAGTCAAAGTTCAGCGGCTGCTCGACGACGCGGTGGTCGACACCGAAATTCTTCGCGTGCTGCCCGACGTCGACGTGTCGAGTCAGAGCGTGATCGCTCAGGCCTTGGTCAAGAATGCCGACGGATTATGGCGGCCCGGCGTTGCCGTGCAGGCCGAGATCGAGTTGTCGCGGGCGGAGGTGCCACTCGTCGTGCCCGTCGAGGCGTTGCAAACCTGGCGCGACATGGATGTGGTTTTCATCCGTGTGGGCGACCTATACGAGGTACGGCCGGTGAGCCTCGGGCGACGCGATCGTCAGCGAGTCGAGATCATCGGTGGCGTCAAGGCCGGCGATGAGATCGTGATCGGCCAAAGTTATCTCATCAAGGCCGACATCGAAAAGTCCGGCGCCACCCACGACCACTAAGGCGCTGCGATGCTAGAGAGGCTGGTTCGCTATTCGATACGTCACCGGTGGGTGATGTTGCTCGTCACCTTCGCCTTGGCTGTGCTCGGGGTATTCAGTCTTCTGCGGCTACCGATCGATGCCGTCCCGGACATCACCGACGTCCAGGTACAAATCAATACCGAGGTTCCGGGTTATTCGCCGCTGGAGGTCGAGCAGCGTGTCACGTATCCGATCGAGACTGCGCTCGCAGGCTTGCCGAGGGTGTCGTACACGCGCTCCCTATCGCGCTACGGACTCTCCCAGCTCACGATCGGTTTCGAAGACGGCACCGACATTTATTGGGCAAGACAGCAAATCGCAGAGCGTTTGCAGCTGGCGTCGGCGCAACTGCCGGACGGCGCCGAGGCCTCGATGGGACCGATCGCGACCGGCCTCGGCGAGATTTTCATGTACACCGTCGAGGCGGCACCGGGGTCGATCGTCACGCCCACCGATTTACGCTCCGCGAACGATTGGATCATCAAGCCGCAGTTGCGCACCGTGCGCGGCGTGGTCGAGGTCAACACCGTTGGCGGTTTCGTACGCGAGATCCAGATCGCCCCTGACGTGCGGCGTCTGAGCGCGCTCACGGTCACGCTGGACGATCTCATCGCTGCAGTCGAGAAAAACAACGGCAACGTCGGCGCCGGATACATCGAGCGCAGTGGTGAAATCTATCTCGTGCGGATACCCGGGCAGATCACCGATCCCGCACAGCTTGGCGGCGTACCCGTTGCCACTCGCAATGGCCGCGTGATTCGCGTGCGCGACGTGGCGACGGTTCTCGAGGGACGTGAGCTGCGAACCGGTGCCGGCACGGAAGATGGCGAAGAAGTGGTACTCGGTACGGTGATCATGCTGACTGGCGAAAACAGTCGCGAGGTCGCGCAGGCTGTTCGCCAGCGGATCAATGAAATCCAGCCCTCGTTGCCTGACGGCGTCATTCTCAGGCCGACCTACGATCGTACCAACCTCGTCAATCAAACCATCAAGACCGTTGCGACCTCGCTTGCCGAGGGTGCCTTGTTGGTGATCGCCGTGTTGTTCCTGTTGCTCGGAAATTTTCGGGCGGCATTGATTGCTGCCGCGGTCATTCCGCTCTCGATGTTGCTGACTGCAACCGGCATGCTGCAGGCCGGTATCTCGGGCAATTTGATGAGTCTAGGCGCTCTCGATTTCGGGCTCATCGTCGACGGCGCGGTGATCATCATCGAGAACTGTTTGCGCCGTTTCGGTGTGGCGCAAAGCGAGAAAGGCAGTGTGTTGAGTTACGAGGAGCGACTCGAGACGGCGACGGCAGCGACGCTCGAGGTGATTCGACCAAGCATCTATGGTGTCGGCATCATCACCGCCGTTTATCTGCCCATCTTCGCGCTCGAAGGCGTCGAGGGCCGGATGTTCCATCCGATGGCGTTCACGGTAGTGTTCGCGCTCACTGCGGCCATGCTGTTGTCACTCACTTACGTTCCGGCAATGGTGGCGGTAGGCCTGTCGGGCAAGATCAATGAAAACGAACGACGATTCATGCAGCGATTGCGTGAGCGGTATGCCGAGGCGCTGGAGGTGGCACTTGCGCGCAGGGGAGCGCTCGTAGGCTCTGCGGTGTTGCTGGTGGTCGGAACGGCAGCGCTGAGCTCACGGATGGGCAGCGAATTCATTCCTTCGCTCGATGAGGGGGATTACGCCCTGCATGCCCTACGCATTCCAGGGACGTCGTTGTCACAGTCGGTGACCATGCAGCGTCAGTTGGAGCGTCGCGTTGCGGCCCTGCCCGACGTCGATCACGTGTTCAGCAAAGTGGGGACGGCCGACCTTGCGAACGATCCGATGCCACCGTCGGTTGCCGATACCTTCATCGTCTTCAAGCCGCGACAGGAATGGCAAGATCCGCGCAAGCCGCAGTCGCAGGTGATTGCCGAGATACAGCAGACGATCGCGAACATACCCGGAAACAACTACGAGCTGACGCAACCCATTCAGATGCGCTTCAACGAATTGATGACCGGTGTGCGCTCGGACGTGGCGGTCAAGGTTTTCGGTGACGATCTCGACGTGAGTCTCGGAATCGCCGAACGGATCGAGTCGGTACTCGCCTCCGTAGAGGGGGCCGACGAGGTTCAGATCGAGCAAGTGACGGGGCTACCGGTCCTCGTCATCGATCCCGACCGCGAGGCGATCGCGCGCGCAGGACTCGCCGTGGCCGATGTACAGGCGGTGGTCCGCGCAGCGATCGGAGGCGCGGTGGCGGGGACGCTCTACGAAGGGGATCGACGCACGCCGATCGTGGTCCGACTTCCGGACTCCATACGTGGCGACATCGACGCCGTTCGCAATTTGATGGTGACGACGGCGTCGGGAGTCGATGGACTGCCGAAGGCAATCCCGCTCGGTGAGCTCGCCACGGTCGAGGTGAGGGTGGGGCCAAACCAGATCAATCGAGAGGACGGCAAGCGACGAATCGTCGTGACGGCCAACGTCAACGATCGCGACTTGGGTTCGTTCATCGCCGAACTCCGCTCGCGCGTCGAGGCGGAAATCGATTTGCCGTTCGGCTACTGGGTCGATTTTGGTGGCACGTTCGAGCAACTGAGCTCGGCGGCGCAGCGGTTGGCGATCGTGGTACCCGTGACTTTGCTGCTGATTCTCGGTTTGTTGTTCATGGCCTTCGGCTCCGGCAAGGACGCTTTGATCGTCTTTTCGGGAGTGCCACTGGCGCTGACCGGAGGCGTCATTGCGCTGTTTGCGCGCGATCTGCCGCTCTCGATATCGGCAGGTGTCGGGTTCATCGCCCTGTCGGGCGTGGCGGTGCTGAACGGCATCGTGATGATCAGCTTCATTCGTCAGCTGCGACTGGACGGACGAATTTTGGCGCAGGCGATTCGAGAGGGCGCGGTCACCCGGTTACGCCCGGTTTTACTCACGGCACTCGTCGCGAGTCTCGGCTTTCTGCCCATGGCCTTGTCGATCGGCGCAGGAGCCGAAGTTCAGCGACCGCTGGCTACGGTGGTCATCGGTGGAGTGATCTCATCGACGATCCTGACGCTATTCGTTCTGCCAGCGCTCTACAGCCTGCTGCATCGCGATGGCGAGACGCGCGACTCGTTGTTGCGCGGCTGACGAGGTCGGCGGAACTCAGTGCAAGCTTTTCTTGAACCATTCGAACCAGACCACGCTCGAGATGCCGCAGCCAACGGCGGGTACCAGGAATTCGACTGGAAAGGCTGCGAACGAGAATAAATCACTCATCATGGGCACGCCGAGCGCGAGGGCGAGCATCACCGTACTTCCGAGAGTCACGATGAAAAAGGGCATATTTCGCTCGCGCAGCATCTCGAGAGCGGATTCGGTCCACGATCGATTGACGATGATCAGCGTCAGCACTGCAGCGACCAAGGTCACGAACGTCAGCGCGCGCAGTTGATCGACCCCGACCGATCCGAACCACCAAAGAAAGGTGGTGAGGCAACCGACCAGCATGCCGACTCCCTGGGCGACTCCGACTGCGACCATCCGTCTGGAAAATAGTCGCGCATTCGCTGCGCGGGGCTTGCGGCGCATGACGTCGGGTTCGGCGCGCTCGCTTTCGAATACGAGTGCGCAGGCGGGATCGATGATGAATTCCAGAAAAACGATATGTACTGGAAGCAGTAACAGCGGCCAATATCCTGTCATTACCGGAATCATCGACAGGCCTGCGATCGGGATATGCACGGCGAGAATGAAAACACTCGCTTTGCGAATGTTGTCGTAGATCCGCCGGCCTAGCCGTATACCGGTGACGATCGAGGAAAAAGCATCATCGAGCAGGACGAGATCTGCGGCCTCTCGGGCGACGTCGGTACCACGCCCTCCCATGGCAACTCCGATGTCGGCGGCCTTGAGTGCAGGCGCATCGTTCACGCCGTCACCCGTCATCGCGACTACTTCACCCCGATTTTTGAGTGCGCTTACCAGTCGTAGCTTCTGCTCCGGACGAATACGCGCAAAGACATCCGTCTCGCGTACTTTCAAAATCAGCGCCGTATCGTCGAGGGTTTCGAGCTCGCGTCCCGTTGCGGCGCTTGCAGTACGCTCGATCCCCGCCTCGCGGGCGATGGCGGTGGCCGTGGTCGGGTTGTCGCCGGTGATCATCACTACGCGTATGCCCGCTGCCCGACACTCAGCGACGGCGTCCGGTGCCTCGGGGCGCAGCGGATCGACGAAGGCGACGAGACCTAGAAAATCGAAGGCGAGTCGTTCGGGTTGCGGTAAGGGGCCTTCGGTCAAACGTGTGCGTGCAACGCCGAGCACTCGCAGGCCTCTGCCGCCCAAGCTCGTGATGTTGCGATGCATCTCGGCATGCGTCGCCGGCGGCAGCCGACAGAGTTCTGCGATCGCTTCAGGTGCCCCTTTTGCGCAAGCCCAGCGGGCGGTATTACCGAGCTCTCGGCCAATCCAGGTCACCATGGGTCTCGAAGCGGTCAGAGGAAATTCCTTGATCGGCTCCCAGACTGCCAGAGCATCGGTGCCGAAGAGTCGGGCTGCTTCTCCGAGGGCTCGGTCCATCGGGTCTGCCGCCGAGGGGTGGCTCGCGCGTAAAGCGGTAATCAGCAATTCCTCGAATTCGTTGGGTAGTGACTCGGCGGCAGCGAGCTCGAGTTCGTGAGTGTCGATGGTCATACGACTGAGCGTCATGTGATTGCGGGTCAGGGTGCCGGTTTTATCGACGCAGAGTACGGTCGCGGCGCCCAAGGCCTCGACGGCAGCAACTTGTCGAGTCAATACATTGACCTGGGAAAGACGCCAGGCGCCTAGCGCAAGGAACACCGCCAGCACGACGGGGAATTCTTCGGGAAGCATCGACATCGCCATCGCGATACCGGCGAGACCCCCTTCTTCCCAGGCATAGGTTGCACCGCCGCGCGTCAGGGCGTGCACGACGGCGACGAGTGTGGAGGCGAGGACTGCGGCGATTGCGAGCCAGCGGACGACGCGATGGGTCTCCTCTTGTAAACGTGTTCGACCGGTGTCGATGCCGGAGAGCGTGCGTCCGATGCGTGCGAGTTCGGTATGTGCGCCCGTGCGTACGACCTCGCAAAGGCCGTGACCCGAGGTGACGAGCGTGCCGGAGTAGAGCGCGTGCTCCTCGTGTGTGCCGCTCGGCGCGAGACGAACGACCTCTAGCGAGGGTCGTTTGTCGACCGGGAGCGACTCGCCCGTCAGCAATGATTCATCGACCGCGAGATGGCCGCTGCGTCGGAGGATGGCATCGGCAGGAACACGCTCGCCCTCGGCGATGATCACGAGATCGCCGACCACCACTTCGCGACTTGGAATTTTTTGTTCAAGGCCGTCGCGAATGACCCGGGCTCGGGGTGCGGATAACTCGGCGAGAGCCTCGAGAGCGCGATCGGTCCGGCGTTCGTGATAGAGCGTGAGCGAGATCACCATGACCACGGCTGCCAGGAGCAGGATTCCGTCACCCGTCTCGCCGAGTGCGAGATAAAGCGCAGCACCGACGATGAGCATCGCGAACATCGGCTCGCGGATCACCTCCGTTGCCGTATTCCAAATATCGCTCCGGGGAGGCGCAGGCAAGGCATTGGCCCCATCGCGGTGAAGCCGCGCCGCGGCTTCCTGCACGGAAAGCCCGTGTTCTGGTTCGGAATTCTTGATATTCACTCCACGACGAGTATCCGTATTCGATGCAGATTTCAATGTCTCGTACCTCCCATAATCGGTTTGACGATCCGAGTCCGCTGCCGGTCTAATTGACGAATCATGAGTTCTACTCCTGAAGGACAGATTTCGATCCCTACGCCATGGTGGCGTTCGCTTTATGCGCAGGTACTCGCGGCCATGGTCATCGGTGCAGTGCTCGGGCACTTCTTTCCGGAGCTGGCGGTGGAACTCAAGCCGCTGGGCGATGCCTTCATCAAGCTCGTAAAAATGGTGATCGGGCCAGTCATTTTTTTGACGGTGGCGGGTGGTATCGCCGGCATGTCCTCGCTCAGTCGTCTCGGTAGCACGACGGGGAAGGCGCTGCTCTATTTCTTTGTCGTCTCGAGCTTTGCGCTCGTGATCGGTCTCGTGGTGGCTAACGTCGTCGAGCCCGGCAGGGGGATGGACGTAGACCCTGCGACGCTCGACCCGGCATCGGTGAGTGGTTACGTCGGCAAAGCCGAAGAGCAGACCATCGTCGATTTTTTGTTGTCGATCATTCCCGATACGTTTGCGGGTGCGCTTACGAGCGGCCAGATTCTGCCCGTTCTCTTCATCGCCATCATCTTTGGGGTCAGCGTCGCCTCGCTCGGCGAGAGCCGAAACCGGATCCAGACTGCGCTGCATGACGTCAGCGAGTCGTTCTTCAAGATGGTGAGCATTCTGATGAAGCTTGCGCCGATCGGTGCCTTCGGCGCGTTCGCCTTCACCATTGGCAAATACGGTATCGACAGCATCGCCAACTTGGCGGCGCTGATCGTGACTTTCTACGTCACGTCTGCGCTGTTCATCGCCCTCGTGCTTGGCGCCATTGCGAAGGCGAGCGGGTTCTCGTTGTGGCGGCTGCTCGTCTATTTGAAGGCGGAGATCTGGTTGGTAATCGGTACGAGTTCATCCGAGGCTGCGCTACCCGCCCTGATGCGCAAGCTCGAAGAGGCGGGGTGTGCCAAGCCAGTGGTCGGTCTTGTCGTGCCCACCGGCTACTCGTTCAATCTCGATGGCACCAACATCTACATGACGTTGGCGGCGCTCTTCATCGCTCAGGCCACGGGTATCGAGCTTTCCCTGCACGACGAACTGCTGTTGCTGCTGGTTGCCGTCATCAGTTCAAAAGGAGCGGCGGGCGTGACTGGGGCAGGGTTCATCACGCTTGCCGCGACGCTTGCCGTCGTGCCCACGGTGCCGGTGGCCGGAATGGCTCTCATCCTCGGAATCGATCGATTCATGTCCGAGTGTCGGGCAGTCACCAATTTCATCGGTAACGCCGTCGCAACCATCGTCGTGGCACGTTGGGAGGGAGCGCTGGATCGCGGCGCGCTCGGCAACGCATTGATGGCACGGTAATCGGTAGCATTGCAGAGATGAGCGTCGCTACACCCTTGGTCCAAACGTTTTTCGACCCCGCCACCGGGACCTTCAGTTACGTGGTGGCTGACCCTGTCACGCGGCTTGCGGCGATCATCGATCCGGTGCTCGACTACGACGCCGTCACGCGCAGCACCTCGGCAAGGTCAGCGCAGGGTCTGCTCGATCACGTCTCGAAAAACGCCCTCGTCGTGCACTGGATTCTCGAGACGCATGCTCACGCCGACCATCTGAGTGCAGCGCAGTGGCTGAAGGAGCGTCTACCTGCGGCGCGCGTGGGTATCGGTGAGGGTATTCGACAAGTACAGGCCGCATTCAAAAACAAACTCGGTCTCGAAGCCGATTTTCCGACCGATGGAAGACAGTTCGATGTCTTGCTGGGCGAGAACGAGCGGTTGGCGATGGGATCACTCGAGATTCGCGTCATGAGTACGCCCGGGCATACACCGGACAGCGTGAGCTACTTGATTGGCGATGCGGCATTCGTGGGCGACACGATTTTCGCGCCGCGCTACGGTACCGCGCGTTGCGACTTTCCGGGTGGTGACGCGGGCATTCTCTATGACTCGATGCAGCGTTTGCTGCACCTGCCTGCGTCGACACGCGTCTTTTTGTGCCATGACTACCCTCCAGAAGGCGTTTCACCACAGCATCTGACCGACCCCGTCAGCCTGCGTGATCAAAATATTCATTTGCCAGACGGCGTAACCCGGGAGCAGTTCGTAGCCATGCGCGAAGCGCGTGATGCCACGCTCAAAGAGCCACGCCTGCTCGAGGCCTCTTTGCGGGCCAACGTTCGCGCGGGTCGGCTCGACGATGCTTACTTCCGCCGCTAGGGGAAAAAGAGACGAGCGGCTTCGTTCCGCCGGCAACGTCGACCGTCGGTTTGGTTTCGGCTGGATCGGTAATTTGCAACAATGCCGTCCTCGGCCGGAGGGGTCACCTCGGGCGGGGCCCAATGGCGAACGAGTGGTTTTTTCGAGGATCCATGAACGACACCCCTGCAGATCAGGTTCGGTTGCCACGCGAAACCAAGGGCAAGCGTCCGCGGTTTTTCGACGATCCGGCCATCGATCAGATGATGACCTTCATGCTCGAGTTGACGACCGAGGTGGCCGTGTTGCGCGAGCGGATGGATACGGTGGAGCGTTTGCTCGAAGAGCGTGGCAGCGTCACTCGTGCAGCGATCGAGGCTTATCAGCCCTCGGCAGCGGTCGAGGCCGAGCGCAACGCTTGGCGTGAGGCCTATCTCAAGCGCATTTATAGAATGCACCCCCCGGTTTGACCTGCTCGTCAAAGGTAATTCGCATGGTCGCACAAGCTTCCGAGATTCCGGTTCCCAACATCGAGGAACTCTTCCGGCCAACGCACGACGAGCGAGCCCGTCAAGGCATGGTCAGTTTCATCCGCAAACTGGCGATCATCGACATGCGTCGTGCCCTAAAAGAAGATTACGAAAGTCGTATCGAACCACGGCTCGATCGCGAGGGTCGCAAGCCTGCAGATTGGCAGGCGATCGAGAAAGCAATGCAGCAGGAGCACATCTTTCGCTTTTACAGCGCGGTGCGCTACAACGCCCAAGAGATGTGCTACCTCTCGGTACAGCCTGCAGTCGAGCGGGCCCTGCCCGCGATGGTGGGGCTCGCAAGGGATTTGGCCGTTCGCAATCCGGCCGGCGGATCGCTACGTCTCAATCCCGATCTCGAGCTGCCAAAGTACATCACTGCGCTCGACGTACACCTGACGCCGGGCTGGGTACATTCCGAGCACACGGCGGACGACGTTGCTCAGGGGGCCGTCGTGTCCTTTGGCGGCAAAGTTTTTACCGGACAGCATCCTTACCGCAAGCGTCCGGGCGTGGTCGGTGAGTCGATCGCGTATTGGATCGGAAAAAAATATCCGAACTTCGCACCGCGGCGCATCCTCGATCTGGGGACTACGAGCGGCAAGAATCTGCTGCCCTATTGCACGGCGTTCCCGCAGGCAGAGGTCCATGGCATCGATGTCGCGGCGCCGGTGCTGCGTTATGGGCACGCCCTCGCCGAGCACGAGGGACTCGCGGCTCATTTCAGTCAACAAAACGCGGAGCAAACCGACTTTCCGGACGGGCACTTCGACTTGATCGTCTCGAGCTTCTTTTTCCACGAGGTTGCGCTCAAGGCAACCCGCAAGATCTTGGCCGAATGCAAGCGCCTGCTCGCACCGGGCGGTTTGATGGTGCATATGGAGCTTCCGGACGAGGCTTCGGTGTCGCCCTACGAGAACTTCTTCTGGAACTGGGATACGCATAACAACAACGAACCCTGGTACACGGCATTTCGCGCCGAGGACCCGTTGGCGTTGTGTGCGGCAGCCGGATTCGACGCTGCGCGCAGTTTCAAACTGCATATTCCCGACATCGCGACCTTTGGCGAGGAGCGACATGCGCGCTTCATGCGCGGCGAGCTGCCATCACCTGCCCATGGTGCAGGCGGTTGGTTCGTGTTTGGTGCCGAACGCGGATGAGTGCAGATTCAGGTCAATCGAACAACGCGAGAATCTTGTAACCCGAGAACAGCAGTACTGCGGCGATGCCGGTGAGCAGGAACACCAGCATTTCCTTGGTCGATTCCTTCAAGGGGGCCAGCCCCGCGGTCGATCAGCGCAGCGAGCGCAGCGTGGTACGAACCATCTCGAGATGCGCATCGTCGAGTCTGCCATTCTTCGCGACTTCGACCACGGACTCGAGCACCAGAGCCGCCATCTCGGAGTTGTTGCGAGCGTGCGCGAGTTCGGCTCGTAAATCTTTGATCAACTTGTCGCGTGCATCGAGCTCGCGAATGAGCGGGTCCCAGTGCGGTGCGCGGTGGCGCTCGAGCAGTTTCTCGATCACCTCGTCGTGGTTGCGCAGATATTCGGCGTTGAAGTTGCGTAAACCGAAATTGCGCAGGCTGGGGATTTCCGCGAGCGTTTTTTCGGTGACCCGCTCGAAGCCCATGCTCCACTCGGTGTACTGGCGCTCGGTGATCGACTCTTGCTTCAGCACGTTGATGCTGCCGTGCCGCGGATCAGCGGCGATTTTCGCCATCAGCGCTTCGACCAGCGCTTTTTCACCCTCGAGGGTTTGCAGGAAGGTGCCGTTGCCGTAAAGCAGCATCCCCGTGATGCCCTTGCCCGTGTTGTTCTGGTGGCACTGCGTCAGCAGTGCGAGCAGTTCGTCGGCAGAGAGCGGCTGTGCTTCCTGACTGAGATAGGTGAGACGAATCATGGGTCGGTGTCCTGAGTAACGGAAACCGACGTTACTTGATCGGCGTGCGCGGGGGAAGTGCCCGGGTCACTCTTGCGTATCTTGGCCAGCATGCGAAGGCCGAACAGGGCGACTCCGCCGAGGAGCAGGATCAGCAAGCCCACCATACCGAAGATCATTTCGCTTGCAGTAAGCATGTCGAGGTCAAAATATTACGATCTTGCTACCAGAGTATCTGTCGCAGCAGCGGCCCGAGCCGATGAACGCCCGCCACGGCTGCCGCCGCCGCTGCGCCTCCCATCATGGCACCCGAGACGCCGCAGGACATGATGTCCTGTCCGGTCAGCCAAAGGCCGGATATCTGGGTCCGCGGCTGCAACCAGTCCTGGTTCATGCGGACTGGATCGTGATCGAGGCCGTACAGTTCGCCGCGTGCGTAGCCGCAGAACCATTGCATCGAGAGCGGCGTCGACACCTCGGAGTAGTCGATGCGGTCGCGAAGCTGAGGAAGTTTTTCAAATAAATGTTCGAGCAGGCGCTGACCGCAGCGATTCTTGAGGGCTTCGTAGTCGTCGCCGCGCTGCCCCCAGGTGGTTCCCGCCCATTTTTCGAACAGCTCATAGGGCGCCGGCGCGACGATTTCGATCGTCGAGCGTCCGGGATGTCGACGTTCGAAGTCAGGGTCCTTGGCTGATGGAAACGAAATGAAAACGACCGGGAAGGGGCCGGTCGGATCAGCAAGAAACCGCTCGACCGCGCCGTCGTAATCGTTGCCGCCGGGGTAAATCCAGAAATTGGTTTTCGGCAAACCGAGTTCGGCAGCGGTGCCTTTGAGCCCGATGTACATGCCGACGTGACCGATGCTCGGGCGAACTTGTTGCAGCCGTCGTTCGTAACCGTGCTCGCGGGCTACGGTGCCGGGAAGCAGCTTGCCGAAGGTGTTGTACACGCCCGCATTGGAGATTACGACGGGCGCCAGGACCTCGCTGCCATCGGCCATGCGGACGCCGCGGGCTTTGCCTGCGTGCAGCAGGATCTCGGTGACTGCTGCGTAGGTGAAGACCTCGCCGCCCGTGGCCCGAATCCGCGGCAATATGCTCCGCGCAATTCGCGAGGCGCCACCAACGGGGTAGAAACCGCCATGCAGATAGTGCCTGGCGATTAGCGCCTGCATGGCGAAGCTCGATTTCTTCGGCGGTAGTCCGAGATCGCCCCACTGACCGGTCAGCACGGCGATGAGCTCGGCGTCGTCGGTCAATTCGGAGAGCACCTCAAAAGTACTACGGGTGAAGAGCTCGGATTTGCGGTGCCGCAGCAGAGGGCGTGCGACGGTGGCTGCCCAGGGCGGTAGCGTGCGCGAGAGCGTGAAGTCGCGCATGCCACGCGATACCTCGCGCAGTAAGCCGAGGTAGCGATCGATGGCATCTGCCTCGCGCGGAAAATGGCTCACGAGGTTGTCGCGGAATGCGTGACGACCTGCAACGGCGTCGTAGACGCGATCGCCAATGAAAAATCGATCGTAGTGGGCATCCATAGGGGCCCACTCCAGAGTGCCTTTCGACAGCCAGTCGAAGAGGCGACGGGTCATGGTGGACGAGCCCAGATCGCCGAGGTAATGCACGCCGACGTCCCAGTCGTAGCCCGCGCGCTCGTAGCTGTGGGTGTTGCCCCCGGCGGTGTAATGCTGCTCGAGCACGGCAACCTTCCAGCCGAGTTCGCAGAGCAGCGCTGCCGTCGTCAGGCCGCCGATCCCGGAGCCGATGACGATGGCATCGTAGGGGCCATCTTGCCGGGACGGTCGATATCTTTGACCTATGCGCAGGGTGCTCGGAGCGAGATTCCGCATCACAGGCCCTCAACGGCCATTCAGGAAGCCATTGAGTGTAAGCCGCCCGCGTCGGGGATGGGGGTCGAGTTGCGCCTGCGGGGGGATATCGGCGCTGTGCAGGTTGCGACCGCGATAGATGAGTGCGCGGTTGAATACTGCGGGAGATCCGAATATCCGCTCGTAGATCGGCGTATCGCCGACGATGTAGCGGGGGTCTGGCAGGCCGTGGTGAGTGACGTCTCGTTGCAAGGCCTCGCTGAAAGCGGCGAAACGCTCGGTGGTCACCGTTTCGTAGCCCGTGCTGCGATGTCGGTAGAACCCCGTGCCGCCGCGGGGGTCGGCTTGACCCGACGGATCACCGCAAAGGTAAAGCACGAGCGCAAGCCTGCTTGGTTCGATGCCGTCGTAGTGCGGCAGACGCTGGATCGGCGTGAGCTCGGCGGGAGCGGTCGTCACCAACGAGTAGACGAGTGCCTGCACCTGAACCGAATCGCGAACGTCAAAGAATTCGTGGAATATCGGCAGTAGTGACTCGACCACGGCCGTGCGAGTGGTCGGCGCCGCGGGCGCGCGGACACCGGGGTAGTATTCGGCCATGGGGGTGAAGCTGAGCGCCGCAGCCTCGTCGATCAGGGCCGTGGGATCGGCCAGAAAATGGTCGATGATGACGACCGGCTCACGCTCGACACCCTTGGCATGAACCGAAAGCTGCCAGCGGTCACGATCAACGATCACGGTCAGGACCCGGCGGTGTTTTCACGCAACGCTGTAAATGTAAGTTGACGGTCAAGCCTTCAATCCCGTGGTTTTGCAGGAAATGTTCCCGACGCGGGGGCCAAGCGATAGCATAGTTCAGGGGAAGGGAGACCCTGAGGGTACATGTCGAGCAAACCGATCAAAGCGACGTCCATCGACATTGCCCACCGTGCAAACGTGTCGCAGGCCACGGTGTCGCGCGCGCTGCGAAACAGTCCACTCGTTCGGCCAGAAACGCGGCAGCGTATCCAGCGCATCGCCGAAGAAATGCGTTATCGGGTGGATCGTACGGCCGCCGGATTGCGCACTCGTCGTAGTCGTACGCTAGCGCTGTTGCTGTTCGAGGAATACTCGAACGATGCGCAGATCAATCCTTTCTTTCTCAACATGTTGGGACACATCACCCGCACTGCCGCACGACGCGGCTTCGATCTGCTGGTGTCTTTTCAGCAGCAAAGCGAGGACTGGCACACGGACTACGAACTGAGCAACCGCGCCGACGGACTCATCCTGCTCGGTTACGGGGACTACACGACGTCGGCGGAACGGCTGCGTCGCTTGACCGTGTCCGGTGCGCACTTCGTCATCTGGGGCCCGGTGATCGAAGATTTGCATGGGCATTATCTTGGTTGCGACAACGAGCTCGGCACCCGCCGCGCAACCGAACACCTGCTCAAGCTGGGTCGCCGACGCATTGCGTTTGCGGGCGGCGCCTCGGAGCAGTGTCCCGAATTTTT
>Ga0129336_10000493_pt1 | contig 23111 bp, 21 predicted proteins | sample CPB6_02_DNA_FD_96878 | JGI IMG/M metagenome (GOLD analysis project Ga0129336, IMG submission 96878) | Freshwater to marine salinity gradient microbial communities from Chesapeake Bay, USA - CPBay_Sum_0.6_0.2_DNA | ecosystem: Environmental > Aquatic > Marine > Coastal | place: USA: Chesapeake... | reverse complement strand
TCTGACCATTGAGGATCCATTCGTCTCCATCGAGCACTGCTTTCAAGCCAACATTGCTCAGGTCACTACCTGCATTCGGTTCGCTATAGCCCTGACACCAGATGTCGTCTCCAGAAATGATCCTTGGCAGATAGTGACGCTTCTGTTCTTCGGTGCCGAACAACAACAACGTGTTACCCAGCATCTGGATACCAAAAACGTCATTCTGAGAACCAGTTGGAGCGCCCGCACGGGTGAACTCCTCAGCGACGATCACCTGCTCGATCGCCGAAAGTCCGCCGCCGCCATATTCCTTCGGCCAACCTGGCGCCAAAAAGCCCGCTTTGGCGATGATCGCGCGCCATGACTTGAAAAACTTGTCGTACTCTTCGCCCTCGAGCGATCCGATACCCCGCCAATCCTTGGGCAGGTTTTCGGCGAGGAACTTGCGCACCTGATCGCGGTACGACTCTGCTTCTAGACCATATGACGGTTTCACGGGCTAGACGATAGTCGCCGCTCGCGCCACGGCCGCCGCGCCGATGAGTGGGCAGGAGGGCCCGAGGGCAACCGGTGTGACGACGAACCCACGAATGAAGTCAAGGCCGCATCGCAGGTCGAGTTCCTCGCTGACGCCTTCGAAAAAAGGTGCTCCGAAACCCAACGCCACCGAGCCTCCGACGACGGCACGACGCAGATCAAACAACGCTCCCACACTGGCGAGCGCACGTCCGACATAGCGCCCTGTTTGTCGACGGACCTCGATGTCGGCATCTTTTGCTGGCCGACCCGTCAGGTCGCGAATAGCCGTACCTGATGCGTGAGCTTCCAGACAGCCGCGTGCCCCACAAGCGCACAGTCGTCCATCCGGTTCAACGATCACGTGCCCAATGTGTCCGGCATTGCCCAGTCGTCCACGAACCGGCCGCGAATCGCTGATCACTCCGCCTCCCACCCCGGTCGAGACCACCATGCCGATCGCATTCCGCTCCCCTTGCAGGGCTCCCACCCAGTGCTCACCGAGGACGATGGCTTGTGCGTCGTTGGCAACGAATGTCGGCAGTCGGGTGTGTTTTGCCAAAGATTCACGCAGCGGAAAGTTTCGCCATTCAGCGATGTGCAGCGTCGACACCAATTCACCATCAGGTTCCATCGGGCCGCCACAACCCACACCGCATGCCGAAACCTCGATGGTTGATCCCTGTATCTGTTCGTTCACGAGAACGGCCAAGGCGTCCCACACACCGACTCTGGGCGTTGGCACCTGGGCACTTGACAACAGTTCGCCGTCAGGAGCGACAATTCCTGCGGCAAGTTTCGTTCCGCCGATGTCGACGGCGAGGTACCCGCTCACACGGGAATTCACGTGATCAGACGTCTCGCGTAAACCTGTCGCGGATCGACTGGGCATTCATCCGTGCGCCACGAATGGTGGCGGAAACATCCTTGAGTCCGACTTTGCTCATAGCTCGCAGTTGGCGTTCGATCACGAGCACACAGGCGAGCATTCCGAGGAAGCCGAGGAACGCAACGAGGAAATGAATCTGTAACGCGTAGATCGTAAACGCGAGTGACGCCACCACGCCGAGCGCGGCCCAGCGCAATGAACGGACTGCAGTTCGGTACAGGCCAGATGAGGACACGGCCGTGGCAAAGCGCTCGTCGGTCTCGAGCTGCTCCTGGATCTGGCGAAGAATCCGCTGTTCGTCCTCTGAAAGTGGCATGAGGTGATCAGTTTCGCACGGGTCGGGGCAATTCTCAATCCGAGCGCTCAGGTCGATTTGGCCCCCACGCGGATTCGCCCGGCAAAGGGTCGTCGCCAAGCGCGCTTGCGGGACGAATGGCCCACGCCCCGAAGCGTTCCCGAATCTCATCGATCGCCCGAGTGGTCGGTGCCCACGCCTCCTCGAGCCCCGTGCCGAACAGGGACAGCTGCTCGGCCTCGTGGTCGAAGTTGCGCGCGCTCACGCCGAGGAGTCGGACTCCCGCATCGATTTCGCCGTCCGTGGACAACTTGGTGAGCAATTCATCCAGCACCTTGACCGCAGCCGGCACGGTAGTCACCGCGTACTCGAGGGTTTTGGATCGCGTGATCAGGGTGAAGTCGGGGTGCTTGATCTTCAGGGTCAAGGTGCGCGGTGCAAGGCCGTCTCGACGGCACCTCGTCAACACCGAATCGGTGAGACGCACCAAATGGGACCGCAGCTCGGATCGGTCGACGACGTCGACAAGAAACGTTTCCTCATTGCCGACCGACTTCGCCGCGCTGTCGGGAATCACAGCACGCTCGTCGTGAGCATTAGCCAGATCGTGGAGATGTCGCGCGTGCGACTCCCCGACCACGCTCGAGAGCGCCTCGAGAGGCATCCGCGCCAGATCCTCCACCAGGTTGATTCCAAGCCGCGTCAACTTCTCCAATGTGACCGGACCAACTCCCCACAGCGCGCCGACGGGAAGTGCGCGAACAAATTCGACTTCTCTGCCGTACTCGACGACGTACACCCCCTCACCTTCGCTCACCCCAGTGGTAGTCGCTCGCGGCTTGGCCCGCTCGGAGGCCAACTTGGCAATGAACTTGCTCGTCGCCACTCCCACGCTGCATTGCAATCCGACGTCGGCAAGAACACGCGCACGAATCTTTCGACCGATCTCAACGGGAGAGCCATGAACTCCCCGGGCTCCCGTGACATCGAGAAATGCCTCGTCCAACGACAAGCCTTCAACGAGTGGGGTGAAGTCTTCGAAGACCGCAAACACCCGACTTGAATAATCCGCGTACAACCCCATGTTTCCCGGCAGGAAAACGGCATGAGGACAGAGACGTTTGGCGCGGCTTGACGACATCGCCGAATGCACGCCGAATCGACGCGCTTCGTAGGACGCGGCAGCAACTACACCGCGGTCGGAATCTCCACCCACCACCACGGGTCGACCGCGCAGCTCGGGACGCTGCAACAACTCGACAGCGACGAAGAACATGTCCATGTCAACATGGAGAATCGCGCGGAGAGTCGAAGGTTCCATTCGCCCGCCAACCTAAGCGCTCTTCGCTACCCGAAACTACGCTCTAGGCCGTGTCCCGCCCCCTGTCCGCTCTCCCCTCACCACTCGCCCGTGCTGTCGCCTTTGTGGCCGTCCTCGTGGCCGGTGTCGCCGGGGGTCTGATTGGTTACGCGCTCGTCGATATTCAGTGTTCGGGAAACTGTGCGGTTCCCAACGGAATCGGTCTGTTCTTTGGAGCGACGCTTACCGCGTTCGGCATGGGTGTCGTAGCAGTCCTCGTGCTTCGCGCTCTCGGCGAGTGGCGCGAAATTCAGGACGCTGATAAGTAGATGACCAGTACGCGCGGCGGGCTGGGAGACGAACTGGTTGATATAGCGACGCGACTCGCACGCGAAGCCGGCGACATGGCCCTGGCTGGCCGCAAACGTGGCTTGAACGAGGTTTCGACAAAGACTTCGCGCACCGACATGGTCACCGAATACGACAAGGCTTCTGAGTCACTGATCTTCGCGGGCCTGCGAACGCTCCGACCACTCGACTCAATCGTCGGCGAGGAGGGTGCCTCCCATGTCGGCTCGAACGACATCACCTGGTTCATCGACCCCATCGACGGAACGAGCAATTTCTTGTACGACATTCCGATGTGGGCAGTCTCCATCGGGGCGCGCGAAAACGGAGAGGCGATTGCGGGAGCCGTGTACATCGCCGCTGCGGGAGAGATGTTCGCGGCAACACGTGGCGGCGGCGCACGTCTCAACGACTCACCGATCGGGTGCAATCTCGATGCTCGCCTCGATACCGCGCTGATCGCCACAGGGTTCAGTTACGCACCGGAGTCACGGCCGGTCCAGGCGCGCCGCGTGGCCAACATGATCGGTCACATCCGCGACATTCGACGCTTTGGCGCAGCTGCGGTGGACATGTGTTACGTGGCCTGCGGACGACTGGACGGCTACTTCGAGGAGAACCTGCACGAGTGGGACATCGCTGCAGGCGACCTGATTGCTCGGGAAGCTGGTTGCCTCACGGGAGATTTCCGTGGCGGACCCATCCGCCCGGTCGAGACCATGACCGCTAGTCCGGCGATTTTTGAGGCCCTCGGTCGACTGATCGTCGAATCCACCGTTGCCGATCAGCAATGATTGAGCCATGACGGTTCGGGTGCTCACCGTTGAGGACGACGAGAGAATTCGGCAATCCGTCAAGTTGGCCCTTGAAGAAGAGGGGTGGGAGGTAGAGGAAGCCTCCAGTGGCGAAGACGCCATTGCAGCATTTCTGCGCAAACCCGCCGATGTCGTGTTGATCGACATCATGTTGCCCGGCATCGATGGGTTCGAACTCTGCCGTGCACTGCGCAAGTCGAGCGACGTCCCCGTGGTGATGGTCACCGCGCGTTCCGACACTCACGATGTGGTGGCCGGCTTGGAAGCAGGCGCAGACGACTATCTCACCAAACCATTCGCGCCGAAAGAACTCTCGGCGCGCATCCGTGCTCTGCTGCGACGGGCCAAGCCCTCCGCGCATGGCCACTCGCGATTAGTCTTCGGAGATCTTGAGGTCATTCCCGACGAAGGCAAGGTGCTAATCGCGGGCAAGGAAGTGATTCTCACCAAGACCGAGTTCAGACTGCTGTGCGAACTTGCTGCGGATCCGGGCGGGGTGTTCAGCCGAGAACTACTGCTCGACAAAGTGTGGGGCTACGACTACTTCGGTGACGGAAGACTCGTCGACGTGCACATCAGGCGTCTACGAATGAAGGTGGAGTCTGATCCCGCCAACCCTCGTCACGTGGTGACGGTACGTGGGCTCGGTTATCGCCTCGAGTCGTGACCAGCCTCGATCCGGAGATCCGCCCCACCCGCTATCGCCTCACTCGTTGGCGTCGCATCATCCGCAACACCTATCGACGAATCAGACCGCGGCGCATCGGCTTGCGCAATCGAATCTTGTTCATGTTCTTCCTCGGCTCGTTGATCTTGGCCGGCGTGCTTGCCTTCACCACCTACGGCCTCACCCAGTCCAATCTGCTGCAGCAACGTGAGACCACCGGAGTCAACCAGGCAATCGCCAATGCACGCCGTGTTCAGCTCGACCTGACGATCGACCCCGACGGCTACGCGACTGCCATTGATCAGGTGGGAACCGCACGAAGACTCCTGTGGGCAGGAGATTCATGGACGAACTCGAGCTCTCAGTTCACCGAAGAGATGGTGCCCGAAACCTTGCGCACCCTTGTCGTCGACGATCGAGTCGCTGCGACGATGATCGTCCCCTACCGCGACGGACAGGCGCTTCTCGTTGGCATTCCGATCGACAATGTCAAAGCCGCATACTTCGAACTCGACACCTTGCGTGACGTCCGTGACGCACTGCAGAGCCTTCGCTTGGCGCTGCTCGTCAGCACCGCGATCACCGGACTGGTGGGTTTCGCACTGGGACTCTTTGCCTCACGTCGCGCCGTGAGGCCGCTGGCAAACGCTGCGCAGGCGGCGCGTGCGATCGCCGATGGACGTCTCGACACCCGACTCGAGAGCACAGACGACCCCGATCTGCAAGCACTCACCATGGCCTTCAACGACATGGTGGAGACGTTGCAAACACGGGTTGAAAGCGACGCCCGCTTCGCCTCGGACGTGAGCCACGAATTGCGCTCCCCGCTCATGACCTTGGCGGCCTCAGTGGAAGTCATGCAGTCGCGCCGGGAAGAGCTTTCGGAGCGGTCGCGCGCAGCACTCGATCTCCTCACGAGTGACGTTTCCCGTTTCCAGCGACTCGTGGAGGACCTCCTCGAGATTTCCCGATTCGATGCTGGCGCAGTACGACTCGTGCTCGAACCACTCGACCTACTCGAGTTCGTCAAGCAGGCAGTATCGGTGAGCTCATTGCCGAAAACCGAAGTGATCTCCGCTCCCGAGCTCGCCGGCACCATGATTCGTGGTGACCGTCGACGCTTGGCTCGCGTGATTGCCAACCTCATCGACAATGCTCGCATTCACAGTGGTGGAACACCGAAAGTGCTGCTGCAGGCGCCTCCTCGCGGCACACCACCTTCACACGTGTGGATCATCGTCGAAGATGACGGTTTTGGATTGATTGAAGGCGAAGAAGCAAAGATCTTTGAGCGATTCAGTAGAGGCGGCACCGCGGGACGTCGATCGGGCCAAGAGGGCGCGGGCCTCGGTCTTGCGCTCGCACTCGAACATGTATCGATGCACGGAGGTCGAATCTGGGCCGCCAATCGAACCGATGGCATCAGAGGAGCCCGGTTCTTCGTTGAACTTCCACTTGCCACTTACGCTGAGATTCGCCCATGAACCAGTTGCGAGCTCAGTTCACCCGAAACCATGTTTCACGACCGATCAAACTCGGTTTGAGCATCGGGGTCGGATTACTGGTAAGCACGCTGTCTGCTTGCGGGATCCCCGATGATGATCGGCCGCGCGAGATCGATCCGGCTCTGCTCGAAAACATCACCGACCAAACATGAGCCCAATCACTTTGGGCAAAGAAGCGGTCGTCGCCATCGACGCCGGCACCACCGGCGTTCGGGCACGGGCTTTCCTCGGCGACACCACGTCGCCCTTTTCTTCATATCAAGAGTTCACCCAACACTTTCCGAAACCAGGCTGGGTCGAGCACGACCCTGAGGAAATTTGGAACGCGGTAGTTGCCACCCTCACCGAGGTGGTTCGAGAGCTTCGGTCTCGCGGGCTCGCCATTGCGGCTATCGGCATCACCAACCAACGGGAGACCGTGGTGGCGTGGGATCGTGCCACAGACAAACCACTCGCACGCGCGATCGTCTGGCAGGATCGCCGCACCGCTGATCGCTGCACGGAATTGACACCCCATCTGGATGCGGTGAGAAACGTCACTGGTCTCGTTCTTGATCCGTACTTCTCTGCGAGCAAGATCGAGTGGCTCATTCGCCACGGCAACATCAAGGTGACTCCCTCGACGGCGTTCGGCACGATCGATTCGTGGCTGATTTGGCGACTTTCCGGTGGCCGTTCGTTCGTCACCGACTCCACCAATGCTTCACGCACAATGCTTTTCGATATCAGGAACAACAAATGGAGCGACGAGATGTGCGAGATGTTCGGCATCTCGGTGGACCATTTGCCACGTGTGGTGCCGTCGAGTGGTCGCTGCGCCGAGACCGCTGTACAGGGCGATCTGCCCGCTGGAATCCCCATCTCTGGCATTGCCGGTGATCAGCAGGCCGCGCTGTTTGGGCAATGTTGTTTCGTCTCGGGTAGCGCCAAGAACACCTATGGCACCGGCAGCTTCCTCCTCATGAACATCGGTGACACCTGCCCGCCACCGGCGCCTGGAATGCTCACCACCGTGGCGTGGGATCTTGGTACTGGCTCGCTCACCTATGCGTTGGAAGGCGCAATCTTCGTCACGGGTGCTGCCATTCAATGGCTACGTGACGGGCTGAGGATCATCGATCGTGCATCAGACATCGGTCCCCTCGCTGCAAGCGTCGCCGACTCGGGTGGCGTGGTCGTGGTGCCGGCATTCACGGGACTCGGTAGCCCCTGGTGGGATCCTCGCGCTCGGGGTTCGATTTTCGGCATCACACGTGGAACAACGCGAGCCCACATCGCTCGGGCAGTAGTGGAGTCGATCGTGTATCAGGTGCGTGATGTCGCTGAAGCCATGACCGCCACATCCGGTGTCAACCTGGCAACCCTCAGGGTCGACGGTGGCGCCGCCGTGATGGACATGTTGCTCCAGCTGCAGGCAGATCACTTGGGTTGCACAGTCGTTCGGCCGAGCGAGTTGGAAACTACCGCTCTCGGCGCAGCACTTCTCGCGGGACTTGCCGAAGGGCTGTGGAGCGATCTCGAACACATTGCCTCCTCATGGCGACTCGATCGCGAGTTCACTCCGTCTCCAAATGGATTCGAAGACGTTCTCTATGGCGAGTGGAAACGCGGCGTGGATCGCAGCCTCAACTGGTCACGAGACTGAGAAATCGATTCGCCAACAAGCCGGCAGCGACCAACACTGATGCTTGTGGCGGCGCAGGCGGGATAACGGGAAAGACACTCGCGTCCATACACCACGCGTTCGTCGTCCCCCGTAGCTTCCCCGACTCATCGAGTGGAAAGTCCTCTTGAAGCCCCATGGGGAGAGTTCCACATGCGTGCCAGACACCATCCCCCACCTGCTCTTGCCACTCTTCACCGTTCAACATCGAACTCATCGGTGACGTGAACTGACTGAATGAAGGTTGGCTGAGCAACCAATGAGCTCGACGAACTCCTGTCCTCAGCGCCTCAAGATCACGCGCGTCGGAAAAGAAACCGCGGTCGATCAAAACCGAGTCTCGACTGACAAACACTTTTCCTGACGATCGCGGAGTCATCAATGCAACGAGTAGTCCACCCGAGCCTTTGACTCCTCCGTTTATCGACATGATCGATACGCCATCCTTGTCGTGAACTGCACCGGCATAAGTCGTACAGATTGGATCCCTTTCAATTGCATCCGACGAATCGCGCCTATCCCGGATGAGGGGAACGAAGAGCGCCGGATGATCGAGCAGCCGAATTTCGTCGCCGATAACCCCGCTTCGAGCGGCAAGCACTGACGAGGAGATCGCGCCTGCACACAAAATGACGTGATCGGCAGTCAACTCCTCACCCTTGCTGGTGACCACCCCCATCACGCGTTCTCCGTTGAAATTCAGATGAGAGACCGTCACTCCGGTGTGCAACGTGACTCCGTGTGTCACCAGACGATCCCACGCGGTGAGGCGCACTCCGTTGCGCGTAGCGAGCATTGTTGGTCGCACTTCGGGGTGAGCCAAACGTAACGCCCTATCGACAAGGCCGTCACACGGGCTCTCCTCTCCGATGAACGAAATTTGCTCGCCATGAGCGTCGGCGAACACTTCGAGGCCCATGTGCACGAGGGAATTCCAGTAGCTGTCGGGAGCGTGCGCGAAGACCATGCCGTTCACTCGCGAGCCACCGCCGGGTCCCGTGCCCTGCGGGTATGGCGACCCTTCGAATCCAGAGCGTTGCATCGCCAAGGTCGGATCGTGGATCACGCGGGAGCTGGCACCGCGCTCCAACACCACCACATCACAATGCTTCGCAAGACGAGATGCGACGACTGATCCGCCGACGCCCGCGCCGATGACGATCACCCGTGGTCGGGGCCCGTCACCAGCAAAGGTCATGCCAACTTTTCGACGAATGACTCCAGTTGGCGCAAGTTCCGACATTCGTACACACCATCGGTGAACCCGCCATACTCGCCCACTACCGAATCACCCGTGTTCCAATAACTCTTCGGCTCGGGGTTCAGCCAATACACGTGTCGACCACGCTTCTGCATTTCTTTTACGACCCAAGATTGCGTTGCGTGATAATTGTTGCGTGCGTCGCCGAGCAAGAGAATTGTTGTCTTCGCGTTGATGTCCTTGCCGTAACGATCCCAGAACACCTCGAATGCATGCCCGTAGTCACTATGGCCATCCACCCACACCACGTCCGCCTCCGTGTTCACCCGATGAATCGCCTCACCGATGTCTTCGGTCGCCTTGAAATACTCAGTTACCTCATCAATGCCGTCGATGAAGACGAAAGAACGAACCTTGGAGAACTGACCCTGGATCGCATACACCAGCATCAGAGTGAACCGCGCGAACGCGGCAACGCTCCCTGAAATGTCGGCGATCACCATCAACTCAGGTTTTGCCGGACGCGGGTACTTGAACTTCGGATCCGCCGGCACACCGCCGTAGCTGAGCGAATGACGAACAGTGTTCCGAAAGTCGAGCGGTCCGCGTCGACCGTGCTTGCGCTTGCGTGCCAAACGGGCGGCCAACTTTCGCGTGAGCGGAGCAAGCGCTTTTTTCAACGACTGCATCTCATCGCGGCTTGCGTGCATGAAGTCGACATCTTCGGGTAATGGTTTACGCAGCGTCTTGGCCATCGCCTCTGCTCCGCGGTCCGCCACGAGCCGACGACGTATTTCCGCTTCGACTTCCTGTTTGAACCGATCGATTCGATCTTGGTACTCGTCACGCTCGAGGCGCTCTTCGAGCGGAGTGATCTGCTCCTCTGCTTGATCCTTGGAGGCCTGCATCAACTTGTCGAGCATGTTGTCGAGGTCGAGATTGCGCAGCGTTCGATACAGGTAGTACGTGCCGCCCACTGGACGACCCGGCTCCATCCCGGCGAAACGTTGCACCGACTGTCGCGCAAGGGCACGCATCATCGCCTGGTCTCCGCTCATCAGCGCATTCATCAGCATCTGGGCGATTTCTTCTGGGGTGAGCGCATCCATCGATCCGCCGCTCTGCCCACGTCCTTCGCCCTGGCGCTGCATGTCCTGTTGATCACGCCACAACTCAGGCTCGTCAGCTTCGCCGTCGCCGACGATTTGATATTCCGGTCCGCGTAGCGAGAAGTACACCTCGAAGATGGTCTCGAATGCCCGCCAGTGGGCGTTGCTCTTCACCAACGTCGCACCAAGGGCGTACTTGAACGCTTCACGATCCTCGAGTGGGATCGCCTTCACGGCCTCCATCGCATCGAGGTTCTCCGTCAAACTGACCGGCAAGCCGGCGTTGCGCAGCTCGACAATGAAGCCGGACATCAGGTCGAGCATCTTCATGAGAGGCTCGACTTAGTCGACACTCAGTTCCTTCGCCGCCTTGGCGATGTCGGTCTGGTACTTGAGCAGGATGTGCAAGGTTTCCTTTGCTTCCTGCGCATCGATGTTCTCGATACCAAGCAACATCAGTGTTCGAGCCCAGTCCAATGTCTCGCTCACCGATGGAGCCTTCTTCAAATCAAGCTGGCGTATCGAGCGCACGATTCGGGCCACCTGATCCGCCAGGCTGGAGGAGATGTCGGGAACCTTCGTCAACACGATCTCTTTTTCGCGATCCATGTCTGGGTAGTCGACGTGCAAATAGAGGCAGCGGCGCTTGAGAGCCTCCGACAGTTCGCGAGTGTTGTTGGAGGTGAGAAATACCATCGGGATCTGCTTGGCAGTGATGGTGCCTAATTCCGGAATCGACACCTGATATTCGGAAAGAATTTCGAGAAGAAGTGCCTCGGTCTCGATCTCGACACGGTCCACTTCATCGATCAGCAACACCACGGGGTCGGCGCTGCTAATTGCCTCGAGAAGAGGACGGGTGAGCAGGAACTCTTCACTGAAAATGTCGTCGTGCACCTCGGTCCAAGAATCGCTCGACTTATCGGCTTGAATGCGCAGCAACTGCTTCTTGTAGTTCCACTCGTACAGCGCCTTCGACTCGTCCAAGCCTTCGTAACACTGCAATCGAATGAGCCGCGCATTCGTCATTTCGGCGACGCTCTTGGCCAACTGGGTCTTTCCCGTTCCGGCGGGCCCCTCGACGAGGATGGGCTTGCCCAGACGCTGTGCCAGATACACCACGCCAGCGATGCCTTCGTCGGCCAAGTAGTTGACCTTTTTCAATCCATCACGAACTTGCTGCACCGACTCGAAGCGATTATCCATTTGGACAACCCTACCCCTTGACCTACTCCAGTCGCCCAGGGACCTACGATGATGCGTCGATGAGTGGGCTCGTGCGGTCGAACCTCTTGGTCGCGAGCGGCACTGCCACCTCGCGCATCACTGGTCTTGCACGAATCATCGTCTTTGCCTCGATAGTCGGGCAAACCGCCGTGGCCGACATCTTCGAGATCGCCAACAATGCGCCAAATGCCGTGTACGAGCTGTTAATCGGTGGCGTCCTCTCTGCATCACTGGTCCCACTTGTCGTCTCGATAGTGCGCCGCGACTCGACCGCCTCCAGCCATCGCGACCTCGACGCGGTGTATTCCACCTCCCTGGTTCTGCTCGCCGCGATCACCGCAGTGGCCGTACTCGGCGCTGGATGGATCTTTCGAATCTTTACCTTGTCGCCGTCAGCAGAAGTCGATGTGGCAGCGTTTCGCTCTGCCGGCACGTTGTTGACTCGTATCTTCGTCGTCCAGATCTTCTTCTACGGAATGACTGCACTGAGCTCTGCCGTGCTCAACGCACGTGGACGATTCACGATGGGCGCATGGTCACCTGCCCTGGCGAATCTCATCACCATCGGCATTCTGTTCCTTGTGCCGTTAACCGGTGCCGACAACCCCCCATCGATCGCCAACATCTCCACCATGAGCGCGACGACATGGACCCTCGGGCTGTCCACCACATTGGGCATCGCCGTAATGGGTTTTGTGCAGTGGGCGACGATCCACCGCGCAGGTATCCGCATCTCGTTCAGACCAAGCTTCAGAAACGAATCGGTAGGCGAACTACTTCGTCTTTCCACATGGTCGGTTGGCTACGTGTTGGCCAACCAATTGGCTCTCGTGGTGATCAAGAATTTGGCCTCTCCCGGCAGTGGACTCGTCGATGCGTACACGAAGGCGTACGTGATCTTTCAACTGCCCCATGGTCTCCTGGCTGTGTCCATCGCCACTACCTTCCTGCCGCGCCTTGCCGAGATGCATCGGGCCGGAAGAAGCGAGGAGTTCGCAGGCCGCATCTCCCAGGGCATTCGAGCCACGATTCTGCTCACGCTTCCCGCGTCAATCGGTGCGGTGGTATTGGCTGAGCCGCTCGTCTCCCTGCTCCTTGGCCACGGAAACTTCAATCTCACTGCAATCGAGTCAACTTCGCGCGCGCTGAGTGGGCTCGCCATCGGTCTCGTCGGATTCTCCACATACCTGTTCGTCCTTCGCGGCTTCTACGCCAAAGGCGACACTCGCACGCCCTTTTTCATCAACCTCGCCGAGAATGCCATCAATATCGCATTGGCAATTGCACTCGTCGATTCACTTGATGTGTTCGGCCTCGGCATCGCCTTCGCCATCGCCTATCTCTTCGGTGCAGTGATCGCAGCAGTGGTTCTCGCAGCGACCACGCCATTGTGGTCGATCACTCACCTGGCGCGACCACTTGGACGATACGTCATGGCGGGATCGGCGATGTCTCTTGTCACGTGGGTGACGTCGCAATCGCTCTCCGCTGAGGGCGCCCTGCAATCGCTCGCCACGGTGCTTCTCGCAGGAGTACCTGGAATCGCCGCGTACCTCGTCGTTCTAGTCGTGATACGCGATCAAGACTTGCGCCATGTGGCACGTCTCTACTTGGAGAGAAAGACCACCAAATCGTCGCGGTGAATGAGCTCGCTCGGCACACCCTCGGGCAGATCGACGCTCTGTAGTCCGGCGGCTGCGCCGGCCTGAACTGCATCTACCGAGACCATTCCCCGCGCGATGACTTCGCCCGAATCTTCATTGCGAATCTCCACCGTGTCACCAGCGACAAAGTCACCGTGCACTTCAGTAACGCCAGCGTGCAACAACGACGTGTTGCGTTGCACCAATGCGTGGCGTGCACCTTCGTCGACCAACACCGCACCGGCAGTTTGCGCTGCAAAAGCAATCCACAATTTGCGCGCAGACAACTGACGATCATGAGGAAGGAACTGCGTTCCCACCGAGCGATTACCCGCAACTGCAAGAGCAAGCACATCGGGTTTACGCGCCTCGGCAATCACGGTGCGCACACCCGACCATGAAGCAATCCGGGCTGCGGAAAGTTTGCTCGCCATTCCCCCGCTACCACGAGCCGTACCCGATGCACCGGCATTCACCGAAAGCAAGGGGTCATCCGCGGCGACGACCTCTACGAGCTGAGCATCGGGATTCTTCGTGGGATCGTCGGTGTACAAACCATCGATGTCGGTGAGCAGTAGGAGCAAGTCGGCTTGCACACTGTGCGCCAACAGTGCCGCAATTCGATCGTTGTCGCCGAATCGAATCTCGTCTGCGGCGATGGCGTCGTTTTCATTGATCACCGGTATGCAGCCCAAGGAGAGCAAACGATCGACGGTCTCGCGAGCATGCAGATACTGGCGACGGTCAATGAAGTCGTTCGGCGTGAGCAACACCTGCGCGGCGATCAATCCATGGTCGCGAAACTGCGTGTTGTAGCGCTCCATTAATCGGCTCTGCCCAACTGCAGCGAGTGCTTGCAAGGTCAGAGTGTCGCTCGGACGCTCCTTCATGCCGAGTGCATCCACGCCTCCTGCAACCGCACCACTCGACACCACCAACACCTCATGGCCCTCTCGTCGCAATCCGGCCACCTGCGCGCACAGCGAGGCGATTGCGCTCTCCTTGATCGCACCCGTCTCCGAAGTCACCGACGACGTGCCAATCTTCACGACGACTCTCACCACGTCACCACTTTCATGAGGCCTCCGGCACATAATCGAAACTGAACTCGCCGATGTGAACGGTGGCCCCCTCAACGGCACCGGCTTTGGCCAGCAAACGCAGGACGCCCAGGTGCTTGAGTCGCTCTTCGATGTAATTGAGCGCATCTGGCGTGGTGACGTCGTTCAATGCCACGGCACGCATCACCTCGCGACCGTGCAGACGGAACTCATTCAACGCCAGCTTCTCCACTTGCGTTCCTTCAGGCACGGGACGCAACACCACCGTCGACGGCACGGTCTTCACGAGACTTCGGGCTTCTGCCACTTTGCGAGCCAATTCGCCGAGCACGGGCCGCACGCTTTCTCCCGTCACTGCGGACATGACCAGTGAATTCGATGCTCGACTCGACCACGCTGCTTTGGTCTCCGCGGTCGCCACATCGATCTTCGTGCCCACCGTCACCCGCGGACGCTCCAACAACTCCGGCTGATACTGACCGAGTTCACGCAAGAGCACACGTTCCTGTTCATCCGCAGACATTTCGTCCATCGGTGCAAGGTCGATCAGAATGCACAACACGCGGGCTCGCTCGATATGACGCAAGAACTGGTGCCCCAGACCCTTACCCTCGCTCGCTCCCTCGATGATCCCCGGAATGTCGGCAATCACGAATTCCGTCGCATCATCCAATCGCACGACTCCGAGGTGCGGTTCGAGCGTGGTGAAGGGATAGTTGGCAATCTTTGGCTTGGCAGCCGACACCGCGCTGATGAACGTGCTCTTACCGGCATTCGGAAATCCGACGAGTGCGACATCGGCCATCAACTTCAGTTCCAACTTCAGCCAACGCTCGGAGCCGTGCTCGCCCTGCTCGGCAAACTTCGGCGCACGTCGACGGTTGGACAAAAAGCGGGCGTTGCCTCGTCCGCCCCGTCCACCCGGCGCAGCGCAGTAACGCGCACCGTGGGCGGAAAGATCAGCCAACACCTCGCCCGTGTACATGTCCTTTACGACGGTGCCCTCGGGAACCGCCACCAGCAAATCCTCGCCGCGCCGACCGTGGAGGTCTTTACCCATTCCGTTCACGCCGTCGCCTGCACGCCGGTGGGGGTGGTCGCGAAAAGCCAGCAGCGAGGCAACGTTGTGATCGGCAACCAGCCACACCGAACCTCCGTCGCCGCCGTCACCCCCATTGGGCCCACCAAAGGCAACCGGGCCCTCACGGCGAAAGCTGACGCAGCCAAATCCGCCGTCGCCACCGCGAACGTTGAGTTGGGCTTCGTCGACGAATGCACTCATAGGGGCTTGTCAGGCTACTGCTGCACCCCACACCTAACTTGGAGACATGTCATCGACCAACCCTGGCACCAACCAGAGCCGCGCTGTCTCGTGGGCCAGCACCATGCATGGGCACGAGCACGAGGCTGGGGTTCGTTTCGCACATCGCGACTCGTGGGCGGGTTCGGGCACGAATGATGTCGTCGACCGCGAACGACGCGAAGCCATCGAGCACGAGCAACTTGCGCCTCTAGCCACCCGTTCGTTCGGTGCAGGAAACCGCGCCATCGAAGAAGAGGCCGACCCCTTCCGCACCTGCTTCGAACGAGATCGCGATCGCATTCTCCACGCCAGTGCATTTCGGCGTCTGGCTGGAAAAACCCAGGTGTTTGTATTCCCGGAGGATCATCAGCGCACCCGCCTCACTCATGCACTCGAGGTTGCACAGGTTGCCGTCGCCATTGCTCGCGCTCTCGGCCTCAACCAAACTCTCACCGAAGCCATTGCACTCGGCCATGACTGCGGCCATGGCCCCGGCGGCCACGCCAGCGAAGATGCGCTCAGTCCCTATGTGCAAGATGGCTTTGACCACGCTTCATGGGGCGCAGACGTCACCCTCGCACCGCTGAATCTCTGCACTGAAACGCTCGATGGCATTCGCAATCACTCCTGGTCGCGGCCAGCGCCGCAAACGCCCGAAGGCGAGGTGGTGTCGTGGGCCGATCGCATCGCTTACGTCTGTCACGATTTCGAAGACGCAGTTGCCGCCTCAATCGTGACCCCCGACATGCTTCCCGATTCCGTGAAGGCGCGCTGCGGCACATCCCGCTCGAGTCAATTACGTGCATTCATCGGAGCCATGGTTTCTGCGAGTTCACGCTCAGGCCGCATCAGCATGGAGGCTGACGTCGCGGAGGCACTCGCCAACTTTCGCCAATTCAACTACGAGCGCATTTACATGCGCGATGCGTCCCGCAAACAGGCAAAGTCAGTGATCGATCTGCTCCAAGCTCTCGTCGAGCACTACGTGAAGTCGCCACGACTCCTTCCCGACCAGAGCGGACTCGTTGTCGAAAGTCCAGCCGCACTGCATGCTGCAGTCGCCTACGTTGCGGGAATGACCGATCGATTCGCGTGTCGACAAGGCGAGCTACTGCTCGGTTGGGGCGTAGATCGATTGCCCAAAGGAATCGGCGTCAACTAGGCCGCCTCGCGGCCGGTGATCAGTTGGCGGGAAGAACGTCAACGACCTTGCGGCCGCGACGCTGACCGAACTTCACGCTCCCTGCTTCAAGAGCAAACAGTGTGTCGTCCTTACCCTTGCCGACGTTGACACCAGGATGCACCTTGGTGCCACGCTGACGCACGAGGATCGTGCCGGCAGTGATGCTCGTGCCATCGAATACCTTGACGCCGAGACGCTGCGCATTGGAGTCACGACCGTTCTTGGTTGAACCGCCACCCTTGGTCTTTGACATCGTTCAGCCTTTCGCGATCTTGGTGATTTCGACGAGCGAGTACTTCTGGCGGTGCCCGAAGCGGCGACGCTGATTGGTGCGGCGCTTATAGGTGAAACCGTTGATCTTCGGACCAGCGGTCATCCCCACCACCTTGGCGGTCACCTTCACCTTGGAGAGTTCTGCAGGCGTCGACAACACCGTGGCGCCATCGACGAGGAGCAACGGAGTGAGGTTGACTTCCTGACCTTCGGCTGCGTCGAGCAATTCGACACGAACCTGCTGGCCCTGGGCCACCTTCTGCTGCTTCGAACCGGCGTCAATGACTGCGTACATAACGGTTGATGAGCCTAACGGGCGGCCCGGGGGCATCCAACCGCAAACGGCTGATTCACGACTCCAGACATCATGCCCCTAGTCCAACATCGACAGGTCGAGGGTGATTCCTCGGCCCTCGCATTCGGGGCACGTGCTGGCGAAGCTCGTCAATAGCCCCTCTCCGATGCGCTTGCGCGTCATCTCCACGAGACCGAGTTCGGAAATCTCGAACACCTGGGTGCGAGTCTTGTCCCGGGCAAGGGCGTCCTTGAACGCCTCCACCACCCGTCGACGGTTCTCCTTGACTTCCATGTCGATGAAATCGATGACGATGATTCCGCCGATATCCCGTAGGCGAAGTTGGCGGGCGATTTCGTCAGCGGCTTCGAGGTTGTTGTGGAACACCGTCTCTTCCAGGTTCGACTTGCCCACGTTCTTACCGGTGTTCACGTCGATCACCGTGAGCGCCTCGGTGTGTTCAATGATCAATGAACCGCCGGAAGGCAACCAAACCTTGCGATCGAGTGCCTTGTGCACCTGTTCGTGCACGCGGTGCTGCTCGAACAATGACAGACCCTGATCGGCAGGATCGTAGAGCTCGACACGATCGGCGAACTCGGGGTTGAACGCCTGCACATAGTCCTGCACCTCTCGGTGCAACTGAGAATCGTCGATCACGATTCCGCGGTACTCGCTGCTGAACTCCTCGCGGATCACTCGTACAGCAAGTGGCGGTTCGCGGTACAACAGCGTGGGGCTCGAAGCCTTGGTTGCCGCTTGGCGAATCTGCTCCCACTGTTCGATGAGTCGAGTGAGGTCAGTGGTGAGTTCGTGCTCGGTTGCATTCTCCGCCGCGGTGCGCACGATGATGCCGTGCTCCTCGGGTTTGATTCGATCGAGAATCGAGCGCAACCGACGACGTTCCGAATCGGGCAAACGCTTCGAGATTCCGTATGTCCGGGAATCCGGAATGAGCACCACGAAGCGTCCCGGCAACGAAATTTCCTGCGTGAGACGACCGCCCTTAGCGCCGATTGGATTCTTTGTCACCTGACACAGGATCAATTGGCGAGAACGAAGAACTTGCTCGATTCGTGGGCTTGGACCTTGCTCGACAACGTCTTCCTTGTCGAATTGCACGTCACCGCGGTACAGCACCGCATTCTTTGTCGTACCAATGTCGACAAAAGCTGCTTCCATTCCCGGCAGAACGTTTTGCACCCGGCCGAGGTAGATGTTTCCGTGGATCTGGGTCTCGTCATCCGCAGGACGCGAAACGTAGTGCTCGATCAAGCTTCGCCCTTCGAGCACTGCAACTTGCGTGAATTCTGGACGCACCTGTACGCACATCAGGTAGCGACCAACCGCCTTGCCGTTGCGCTCCTTGCCACGACGGCGCTCCATCAGTTCGGCATCGGAATCCGCGGGGGTATCGCTTCGACCCGAGCGACGGGAACGATTGCGTCGTCCTCCTCGCCGATTCTTCTTCTTGCCCTCACCACCCGGTTTTTCCCTGTCGGCAGGCCTCTCCGACTTCGCAGCGGCAGCCATCACCGGTGCAGGACGAACGTCACCAATTTGCGGCTTGCGAACGAGCGCGTCGCTCGCAGCCTGTGGCGACACCATCCGACCCTCGCGCGGTGGTTCGGGAATCTCTGCCGTGGACTGCTCGGCAGAATTGACTGACTGCTTGGCTGCCCCCGACTTATTTCGGTTACGCCCGCCACGGCGTCCACGACGACGCTTTTTGACCGGACCCGACGACCGTTCGGGCGTGCCCTGACGCTCGGGACCTGTGGTCCCCGCGTGCTCTTCGCTCATGTTGTGCTCGTTCCTTCTCTCATGCCGAGCGCCGCCAACGGCCTTGCTCTCGGCATCAACGCGCCTCGGCGCCAAGGCCCCTCGGGACCGAATCGCCATCGCGTGATCGACCTTCGATCGGACTAATCGCCCGATCACTTCCCCTCAGGCTATCGGCGGGGTCGCCCGCGGGGGCTGACCCTCCCTAGCCCAATCTGCGCATGTGGATGCTTTGGGCCAAGCCCACCATGACCGCCGATGACACCAAGTGGGAGCCGCCATAGGAGATGAATGGCAGGGGCAATCCACTCACGGGCACCAGACCGAGGGTCATGCCGATGTTCTGGAACACCTGAAAGCTCATCATCGCAAAGATTCCGGTTGCCAATAGTTGGCTGTAGCGATCGCGGGCACCGCGGGAGATCTTCCACATTCTCCACAGGATGAACCCGAACAAGGCAATCACGATGCCCCCACCGATCATCCCGAACTGTTCACCGATCGCCGAGAACGGGAAGTCGGTGAACTGCACCGGGATGTACTTGCCGTTCGTTAACGGACCATCCAGATAACCCTTACCGAAAAAGCCCCCTGTTGAAACTGCTCGCTTGGCAAAGCGCACTTGCAGCACGATCTCCTGAAGATCTTCGCGTAACGAGTTCTGATTCAACCACGCATCGAATCGACGCAGCTGGTAACGAAGTCGCGGAATGGCAAGAACTGTGGAGGCCACCGTGAACACCGAGAGGCCGAGCACGAGTAGCAAATAGCGCCGCCGGGCATTCGCCACATACATCATTCCCGCGATTCCTGCGAGCAACACGGTGGCGCTCCCCAAGTCCGGCTGGATCAACATCAGGCCCACCGGAATCAACACGACATAAAGCGACATCACGAAGTGATGCCAATCCAACGAGTCGGGCTGAGCATCGGCAATGTACGCCGCCACCACGACCAGGACTATCGGTTTGGCCAGCTCGGCAGGTTGCAGGGAAATCGGGCCCAAGTCGAACGAGAGACGTGCGCCGCCTCGAACCGCCCCGGCTACGAGCACCAAGACGAGCAACACCAACACTCCCGCGTAGAGCAATGCGGCCTGAGAACGAACCCAGTCATGTCCGATCGTCATCACCACGGCCATCACCACGGCCGCAAGGATGACGAACACCACTTGGCGCTGGGTGTACACGAATGGATCGAAGTTTTGGTCGATGAGACGCAGGTGAGTGGTCGAATAGACGATGAACAGACCGATCACCGCCTGCGCGATTACTGCCCCCATCAAAGCCCAATCGATGTTGCGAACCGGGTCGGCAAGACTCTCCCCGATGCGTTGAGCACTCGACCTGCTGATGGACGTGCTGCGGAACCTCTCGAAGGTGGGCATCAGTCCCTATTGTCCGATCGTCCGCCGGCAAGGCACAACGGATTTCGCAAACCAGCCGGCGGTGCCACGAGGGTGCTCGCCAAGTTGAGTGGATCCGCTGGCGTCATGTCGTCGAATCGGTAGTTGCCAGATACGGCTACGAACATGCACTTGACCACTGGAGCTGCTGCCTGCGATCCGTAGCCAGCCTTTTCCAAGTATGCGAAAGCTGAATACGGCTGTGATGCATCGAGACTGAATGCGCCAAATGCAGACGAGTCATTCCACGGAAAGTTGCCAAAGCCCTGCGCGGTTCCGGTCTTGCCAGCAATCGGTATGTCGCCGTACGGGTAGCCCTTGAAGAGCAGTTCTCCGGTTGCCTTGTGATAAAAATCGTAATTCACGCCAGGACCACGAATCACACGCTGCATTCCGCGAACCAAGGGGTCACGAATTTCGGGCGGCATGTTCAGGGTGGACTGTGGCTCGAGATTGTCGAAACGCTGAACGACGTCAATCTTCGTCAGGTCGGCAAGTCCAGGCGACTTGTCCGGCGTGCCTGGCTCGAGGATCGCCTTCACCACATGGGGTTGCATCAGCTTTCCGCCGTTGCCGATCACCCCGTAGGCATTTGCCATCTGCAGCGGCGTGGCAGACATGAGGCCCTGGCCGATCGAAAAAAGGATTTGGTCACCGACGTAATACGCCTCGCCCTCTTCTTTGGTGATCGCCCCGGTTTCCGCCATCCGCTGCTTTAACGCTTTACTTGGCACGGTGCCGGCGAACTCGTTGGGCAGGTCGATGTTGGTTGGCGAACCGAACCCAAACAGTCGTATTTGTTGCTCGAGGATCGGCTGGTAACCCCGCTCCGTCAAAATTTGCTCACCCAACTTGTAGAAAAACGTGTCGGATGAAACGGCTAGCGCATCTTCGACGTTTACGGGGCCGTACCGACAGGGTGCACCCGTGGCGCGACACACAGCATTACGAAAGACGCACTTCACACCGTCCTGGCAGCGGCTACTTGGGATGCTCTCCAAGGTGTAGGTGCCACGATCCAAATACTCGTACTCTGCGCCGCCAATCAATTGTCCCGTGTTTAGGCCTGCGTACGCGACGAATGGCTTGAACGAAGATCCAAGGTTGTACCGGCCGGATACTGCTCTGTTGACGAGGATCGAGAGGTCGGGATCCTCCGTTACTGGAAACAGTTGTGCAAACTTGTCACTCGAAATTCCCGAGTTAAACCACCGAAGATCAAACCGCGGATACGAGGCCATCGCCACCACCTGTCCGGTGTCGTGGTTCAGCATGACGGCCGCACCAGCTGGCGACTTGTATAAAACCGGATCTGGACGCGCGGGGTCGATCGTTCCGTCCTCGAGTCGGTAGTTGCCCGCTTCAACTCGTCGCCGCAGGATCAACTGCGATTCGAGCGCCTGTTCCGTGAACTTCTGCATGTCCATATCTATGGACAACCAAAGATCGTTGCCAACGATCGGTTCTACTCGCTCAAGTAGACGCAACAATTTGCCCTGCGCATTTACCTCGTATCGCACATAACCGGGAGTGCCGCGCATCCACGTTTCGTACGTTTGCTCGACCCCATAACCACCGACTCGTTCATTGGGTTCGTAGTCGATACTGCGGTAGTAGGCGAGATCTCGTTCGAGAATCGCACCCAGGTAACCGATGATGTGACTTCCTATGGCACCGTACGGATAGTTCCGTCGCCAATCCTCACGGATGAACACGCCCGGATAATCCTCTGCCCGCTCCGAGAGGTACAGCGCCACTTCCTCCGAGACGCCATCTTTCAACGGCAACGCTTCGAGCGGTCCATAACGCTTGTCGTCGTAGCGCTTGAATAACTGCTCCACCGTCATCTCGAGTGGCCCCGACAATCTGCGGAACATCTCGAGCCGGTCCTCGGGATCCTTCAACACCTCACGGTCGATCGTCACAGTGAGGAGTCGACGATTGTCTGCCACCACCCTGCCCCGCACGTCAAAGATGCGACCTCGCTCGGGCAACAACCGAATCGTGCGGGTGCGTACCGCCAACACCGTTTGCTCATCCTCCGAGGCCTGGACTGCCTGAAGGAACCACATTCGGGTGGCCAAACCACTGAGGAGAATTACCGCCACGAGACCGAGCACCGTGATTCGAGGAATTCGCGAGCGCTGTGTCGCCATCGTCAGTTACCTGAGTTCTCTCTCAGTGTCCATCTTGAAAGCCCGATCGCCAAGGGCGCGAGCAGAAGATTGAACAGACCAACCACGAAGGCAACGCGAATGGCTCGAGGCTGCAACCACCCCTCGAAGCCGATCAATGCTTGGAACAGCGGGAACAACAACTCCCCCGCCACACTCACCACGCCAACGGCGAGCACCCGGCTCCACCAGGTGGGTTCACGCAAGAAATACAGCAACGTCCCCGCAAGTGCACCAGTCACACCGAGCACTAATCCGCTCAATCCAAGTGGAGTTGCAAGCACTCCGTCATACATCAAGCCAACGACGAAGCCGGCAATCGCACCAACTTCTGATCCGTACACCACGCCCACAGCCGCAACGAGAAGCAACATCGCCTGGATCATCACGCCAAACGGTCGCATGTCGTTGAGCAGCGTCGTTTGAATGCCAAGTAACAGCAGTGTGACGAGGACGAGCCTCGTCCATCGGTTCG
>Ga0129336_10000492_pt1 | contig 23128 bp, 41 predicted proteins | sample CPB6_02_DNA_FD_96878 | JGI IMG/M metagenome (GOLD analysis project Ga0129336, IMG submission 96878) | Freshwater to marine salinity gradient microbial communities from Chesapeake Bay, USA - CPBay_Sum_0.6_0.2_DNA | ecosystem: Environmental > Aquatic > Marine > Coastal | place: USA: Chesapeake... | reverse complement strand
TCGGGGATGATGACATCAGAGCGAAGAGTCGCCATGATGAATCCTCAGGGAATTTGCTGTTTGCGGGCGTAACCCAATAACGGAACGGCGTAACCATTCGCGTTTAACGGTTACATCTTAAGCAGAAGCCGCTGCAGTTTTCAACTTTTCGTACAAATCACGATCCGTGCGGAATAGGCGTGATTGCTCGGTGAGATTGAAGTTTTCGGGCAGGAAGGGGTTTTTGATGCCCACGGGTACGTCGGCACTGCTGACTTTTGTACCAACAGGTGCGCCAGAGCCTTTGACGTTGGATGCCTTGAACAGGTAACCGCGTTCGGCCTTAAGGCGTTCTACCCACTGATCCATGGGAATTTCGTTGTAGCCATCAACAGCAATAGGGTTACCGCTGTCATCAAGCTTCAATTGATCGCGCACCAAGCGCAACGCATCGTGTGGGTTGTGGGCACCCTGCTCAGCAAGAATTGCAACGACGCGATTATCAAGTTGATTGACCGTCAGTTGTGATTCAAGCTCGGCAATACGCTTTTTGTAGCCGTCTTCACGCTCTTGAAATTGCTGAGCGTATTGTTTCAAAGCTTCGTCGTATTTGCCTTTCGATTCAAGCTCTTCCTGTTCCTTTTTTCGCTTGAAGTCAACAAGTTCTTGAACGTTCAACCCGTCGGGCAGGTTGGGCGTTTTTTCTTTGGCCTCCTTAAGCTTGCCAATCAGCTCAAAGTTTTTGCGTTCTAGGGCCTCAACACTGCGCTTAAGCGCGTCAAGATCATCACCAGATGCAGTCGGCGTAGCTTCCTGCAATTGCTCTTCAGACATGAATAACCCGTAGGGTAACGATCAGAGTGTATAGGTAGGTTTACACCTTGTCACGTCATGTCACGGCGCGAGTGGGATACACCGGTACGCGGACCATGGAACCCGATCATCCACCACTGTTTGAAGGCAGTGGATCTGCACATGATGGAGTATTTAGCGACGGGTGACCCATGGCATGCGAGAAATGCGCAGGCGCTGCGGGCGTATGTGACTGGCCTAAAGGATTGGATACACCATCAGGAACGTCAGTAGGTCACCATTTTTCCTTGTCAGCCCAGAATGCGGCAGACATCTTGCCCTTGGCGATGTTCTTGGCGTGCCTGGCCTTAAATGATGCCCTTCGTATTTTGTCTGATTCCGATTCTGATTTTCGTGGTGGTGAGCCTGACACGCCCTGCTGACCGAACCTAATCAGTTTTACCTTGTCGCCTTCCTTGGCCAAGACAGCGTGCGACTTGGTTGGATGGTCAGGCGTGCGTTTCGGCTTGTTGTAGCCGTCAAACTTTTCGCCGCGATACTCAATCATCGTCATCCTCGTTGTCGTCTTCATCATCATCCTCGGTGCAGGTGATGACTTCTACGCCCTCGGCCAGTCTGCCCATTAAGGCACCAAGCACCTCAGGGCTATTTGGGCAAGGAAAGACAAAACGGCCCTCAATCATGCCGTCGGAGCATTTGAGGTAGGTGCAACCGCCTTGCCAAATCTTGCCTTTCATTTTTTCGGCTTACGTTTTTTAGCTGTCTTTGCAGCAACCTTGAAAGCGTCTTTATCGGGATAATCGGCTTCGCCGGGACGTGCTTTGCGTTCTTTTTCTCCAGCCTCAATCCGCTTGCGTTTGGCAGCAATGTTGGCGTACAGGCCAGGCTTTTTGCGTGCCATCACTTTTTACCTTTTGGCTTGCGTGCCTTGCCAGCTTCGCTCAGTGCAATGGCGATTGCCTGTTTACGGCTTTTGACCTTGGGGCCTTTGCCGGGGCCAGGCTTGCCGGATTGCAGGGTGCCTTCCTTGTATTCCTTCATCACCTTGCCGATCTTCTTTTCGGCCTTGGTCGGCTTTTTAGCCATTGTTTGAACCGTAGCGTTCTTGCAACACTCTAAGTGGGACTTCTGATCCATCTTCACGCACCATTCGGCTTAATGCCTGTTGTGGACCAAACTTCTGGCTGAGGCGATCAAAGTAGGCGGCGCGTGATTTGCCGAGCACCTCCTCCTGATACGCCTTCGGTTGTTTTTGTAGCCACTGGCCGTAGTTGGTACTAGCCGAAACTTGACCGCCTTCCGCAGCACGCTTGCCCTCACCGATTACTTCCTCGGGCGGACGCAAGCCAAGGGCGCGGTAATCAACGACTGGAATAGTGGTTGACCTGCAGTTGAAATGAACAGGCGGTTGCGGTCCTTTGCCGTAAACATATTCCTTGCCGTCAAGGCTGCGGCAGATCGCTGAGGTGCGGCTATCCAGCGTGGCAACGTAACGGTATTTCTTGGTTACGTCCTGATTGGCTTGGTAAACGTTTTGGCTGGCTGTGTTAGCTACCTGCTGCACGCTTGTACGCACAACAGTTAAAACCTGATGGTCAGCCATCTTGATCAGCTCGCCACCGGCTAGGGCTTGCTGTTTTGCGGTCTTGGCCAGTTGCCCAAAATCAAGGTTGCCGACAAGACGCCGTGCAATTTGTGGCGTGGGTTCACCGGCAAGGATGCCTGTTCTGATCGTGGTGTTGAAACGTTGCGCCTGCGATTCGGCAAGACCGCGAAAGGCTTTCTCTACGACCTGACCGTTTGGCAATGTGATCGCTGCACCTTGGCCAGCCGTCAGGTTGAAGCCACCCGTGCCAGGCAACGTGAAGTTGATATCCGTTGGATCAACAGTGGCGACAGTAGCGGCAAAGTTCGGCGCCACCTCAACTGTGTTGACTGCCTGCTGAGCAATAACGCTTGGCTCAATGCCACGGGCACCAGCCTCACCGCCAGCAACGGCAAGACGCAGTTGATCGGTCACAAATTCTGTTTGAAGCTCGGCTAGGCCCTGTAGTTCGGTGGCTGCGTATGCCGTGCTGCGTTCCGCCCAGCTATCCAGCGATTCCCTCAGTTGAGCCAACAAAACACGAAGTCGTTGCGCCTGAACTGATGCCGGACTGACGATGCCACCGCCTGCCGTGGGTACGCCAAGGTCAATACGTTTTAGATCGTCAACGGCACTGAGGATGATGCTGTTGTAATCACGAACGATCTGACCGGCAACAGCGTTGCTGAAACGATTGAGATCAATGGCGTTGCGATAGATATTGGCAACAGGATCTTTGCGGTTAATACGCCGCTTGAATTGCTCAACGTTGAGCAGGCGAGGTGTTACGCCTGATTGCGTCATTGTTCAGCAATAGCGTCATCGTTGTTTTCAGCCATCATTTCTTCGCCAGTTACATCTTCAGCGCCAAGGTTTTCAGGGCCACCAAGCTCAATCAAGCCACCCGATTGAGTGCCCTCCAGTTCCTCTTCTACGTCAAAGTCATCGCCCAACACTTCACCTTGCGCCAGTTGATCCAGCAGTGTTTTTTGTGTGATGGTGCCTGCGGTGTAGAGCTGCAACAGTGCAAGGATTTCGGCGGGTTCAAGGCGTGCGCCCACAAAATCCCGATTGACATAGCTGCTGCCTGATTGCTGTTGACCAAGGTAATCAGCGTGATACCGCAGGCAGTTGTCAATCAGATCTTGAACCTGCTGTGCGATGACCATCATGGTGCTGTCGCCTTGGCTGCGGTCGATCCGCTTTGCTTCGGCAGTTTCAGCACTGAGCTTTTGACCTAGGACAGCAGACAGGCCAAGTTCATTGATCTGTCCAGCAAGCTGTTCAAGACGACGGAATTGCGCTTCGTAGCTCTTGCCTTCCGGTTCGATGTACTCAGCACGGCCTTCAGCAGGAAAGGCGATGGCTTCACCAGGGCCAGCAGATACTTCCTCGGCAGATGATGGGAAGCCGTAGAAGGCAAGCATTGGCACGCCGCTGATATGCAGCATGTTGTCCAGATCGCTCTGGATTTGGTAAGTCTTTAGGTTCAGCTCGGCAATGTCTTCCAGCGGCGGGCGTGACTCAAGCAGGCCAACACGGTTGGAGTAGGCGACGGCAAAGGGAATGTAATCAAGGCTGGTGGTGCCTTCTGCCACCATTTCATATTGACCTTTGGTGTCTGATTGGCGGTGCAATTCGTATGAGCCAGGACGTAAGACGCGAATTTGTTCTAGGTATTTTTCGCCAAAGTCACCGTCGGGTACAACGATCAGCTCACGCAGACGCAGCATCGTTAGCTTCTGTGCGCCATTTGTGATTTCAGATCGCCAGCCAAGAATGTCACGCGGGGTGTAGGTCACATAATACGGGCGAAGCGATGCAGTATCAGTGATGTTCTGCAGTTCGTCTTCTGTTTCGCTGGGGAAATCAACCAACACGCCAGCGTGGCCGTAACGCACAATCTTGCGCGTCAATTCGTAGATAAAGATATTGAGATCGTTACCCTGCAGGTCTACATCAAACAGTTGCTCACGGATCAGATCAGGTACGTCGTCAAGGCGTACAGGCTTGCGGGTCAACATGCCGGCCAGCATCCGTTCAAGGCGCTGGTAATACGGCGGGCAGACGCTACGGGCTAGGCGGTTGTCGTACGACTCGTCTTGCTCGCGTGGTTCTTGAGGCAGGTAACGCCGATGCTTGCGGCGCATACCGTAAGTACCTTCCATCAGATCTTCAATCAAGATCCAATGCGGTTCCTGCGCAGCCCAAGCATTATTGGGGTCTTGCACCTGCGTGGCTTTGCGCGTCAGAAGCCGGTCGTATGCGTTGAAACCGGAGTACATGATCTGCCGCGTTTAGCCGTAGTTTGATTCTATTGCGTAAATGTAAGCTGGGCCTCCGATACCGCCACACACGGCGTTCAGCCTTACGGTTTGAACCGACCCAGCAAGGTGAAAGTTTACGCGGCTTGATCGGCTGAGGTTATTTCGTCTTCAAGGGCATCGCCCGCATCGTCAAGGCCGTTGTCGTAAAACCATTGCTGCAGGGTGGTGAGCATGGCTGAGGCGGCTTCGTTGAAGTCGTAAGAGCCGTTGTCGTGAACGGAATCAAAAGCGGCTTCAAGGTCGTGCCAGAGGGGTGCGGACATTGTGATTGTGCGGCGGCCCTACGGTAGCGGCAAAAGAAAACCCCCTTTGGGGGCTGGGGATCAAGCAAAAACAACGGTATTGACAAATTCGCGTAGTTCCTGCTCGTCCATTTTTAGACCAACCCTTTTATTGGCCCATGCAGTGCCATTGCCGTCAACTTCTACGACTTGGTAAGAACCAAACGGATCAGCCATGATCCAAAGGCCAGCGCACTGACGTTCAAACTCTTGATTGGCGGCGCAAACGAGATCCCAAGTAGTTGCTGCTTTCATGACCTTGTGTGTGGTGGGGTCGCCCCCTGTCCCTTAATTATGGGGTATACCCCTGCCGCTTGTCAACAGGCAGAAGAAAACCCCCGCTTTCGCAGGGGCTCTTTTGCCCGACGCAGGTGAATCTGAACCATCCCTCGGATCGCCAGCGGCGGTTGCCCGACTTCAGTTTCAGTTGGCTGGCTTCCCTCGGGACAGACGCAAGGCGTGTGTTAATCCGACTTCCGACAGCACCCAGCAGGGGACTTCGCTGGTGGCGTCAATATAGCCTGATGCCCGTGCCGCGGCCAGCACCCTGATGCAGCGGGTTGAACTCGCGCCACACCAGATACCCCAGCGCATCAACCATGTGATCGTGCCCAGCTTCCTTGTCGGGGTCGCCTTTTTCCGTGTAGCTCTGTAGCTCTAGGCATTCGATCAGCCGCCTGCAGCCTGGCGCCACACTGAAACGCACCTCGCCCTTGGCGTTTTCCAGCAGGCTCTGCACCGCAAGCACCCGATCACGAACAGGCGGGTTGGCCTTGCCCGACTGGTTACTGAACCCGTGGCTTTCAAGGATCTGAATGTCAGTCCGGCTGGCGTTGGTGCTGCGATTGCCGCCTGAGGCATCGGGGTACACATAGATACGTCTGTCGGGGTAGTGCCGTTTGATCTCGCTGGCCAACGCGTCTGTATCGTGCGCTCCGCTCACTTCGTCGATCACCAGCAAGCTGTTGCCAATCCGCACACCGATCACAGCGGACATATTGCCCACGTTGAAGTCGACCCCAACACGCAACGGCTCACGGCTCAGGTCAGGCAGGCTGGCAACCACATGCTTGGCACGATCAAAGCGGTCATACACCTGGCCCGTATTTAGGTTGACCCATTGCCCTTCTAGGTAGGACTTGATCAACTGCGGCGGATAATTCGCCATCAGGCTGTCGATAAAGCCATCGGGCAGGTACGGGTTATCCATGGTGCGAGCACGGATCAGAGCGGTGTCCTCCCCTGCGTTGCGGTCGAACGTATCGAATGCCCAGCCGTAGCCTTCAGGCGTGGTCGCGGCGTAGAACTGCTGCACGTTGCCAGCACGAAGACGGGCAAGGGCCATGCGTGTGGCCTGCTCTGCTACGCGCTTATTGGCGGTATCGGCTTCGTCAAAACCAATGGCGCAAAGGTTCTGGCCACGGATGCGATTCCATGTTTCCATCGTGCGCAGCAGGATCGTGTGACTGCCTTCCGCGAAGTGCAGCGTGTATTCAGGTAACGGGCTGACGCGAAAATCAAAAGGTATTTCCCACTGCTCAAGCAAGTCATCCATCGTGCGCTGCAGGATGTCACGCAACATCGGCGCCACAGGTTCAAACAACGCGCTGACGTAACCGATATTTAAAGCGGCCATATGCACAGCTTTTGCAACTAGGCCATGCGTCTTGCCAGCACCAAAACCGCAGACGAGGGCGAGCTTGCGGTGCTCGGTGTCTTCTAGAAACTTTTGCTGATGGGGAAGAAGGTTGGTCTTGACGCGATCAATCGCATCGGCTGCTGTCGGTAGGTTTTCAGCAAAACCCGGAATGGCAAGGATGCCACGGGATTCAACAGCAGCAAGAACGCTCACGCGATGAGCTTGGCCAGCTTGGCCATTGTGTTGATGCAGCCAAGGGCGATGTGCAGTTGACCAGCTTTACGGGCTTCCATGTGCAGCGTGCTGGTTTGGCTTAACAAATCGGCCAGCATTTGGGTAGTGTCATGTGACCAGTCTTCCCGTATTTGCTTACGTGCAAGCGACAAATAACGGTCAACCGTGTCTTCTTTAACCCCCCACGTTTCCTGAGCGTACCGGAGGCAGTCGGAACGTTTACCGCCCGATGTAAGGATGCGTGCAAGACGACTTACGCGGTATTGAGTTTCAGCTCTAGAGGATCCTTTTGCAGCCATTAGATGTCATCCTCGGTATTTGCGAAATGATTATCTGAAGGATGGCAGATGGCAGTGTTGCCTGTGAAGTCTTCCCAGCGCTTGACGATCACGTCGCAATAGGCGGGGTCGAGTTCCATGAGGCGTGCATGACGGTGCCGGCGCTCACAGGCGATAAGGGTGGAGCCTGAACCGCCAAAGAAATCAAGAATGACGTTCCCACGCTCTGTAGTGGTATCAAGCGCCAGCTCAGCAAGGGCAACTGGTTTTTGCGTTGGATGAACGTAATCAGTGGCGCGATCTTTGCCGATGTCCCAGACGGAACCAATACGCTTGCCCGTAAGTTCAGCCCCACGATTAAAGACAAGCGCAATTTCGTGATCAGTTAAATAAGTCTTCTTCAGGTCACCGATCCCGCCACCGCCTTTGTCCCAGACAACCATGTTAGTGAGAGGAGCAAAGTCTTTGGTGACAGCAAGCCACTGATCAAGAACCTTCCAAGTTGTCCACACAAAGCAGAATCCAGACGAGAATGCAGTGGCAAGTGGTAGCCAGTCGGTAATGATCTTGTCGTCATTTTCCAGCATTGCAAACTTGGCTGTCTTTGTTCGCATGTTGGATTGATAGCTCATGCCATATGGCGGATCAGTAAACACCATGTCGGCCTTCTGCCCATCCATGAGGCGTTCGACGTGCTGGATGTTGGTGGAGTCACCGCAGAGGAGGCGGTGGTTGCCGAGGATCCACAGGTCGCCGGGCTTGGTGATTGGGTCTGTTGGTGGTTCGGGGGTCTCGTCAGGGTCGGTGTTGCCTTCTACGGGGTCTAGTTTTTCGACCTGCTCTAGGAGCGCCTCAACGTCGTCGTCTTGAAACCACGGGGTTATGTCGTGCTCTTTGCTGAGCTGCTGCAACATTTCCGCGTCCCATTCTGCTAGGTCAGCGGTGCGGTTATCGGCAAGGGCAAGGCCGACCTTTTGATCTTCGGTGAGGCCGGTGCGGCGAACGGCGATCAGCTCATCGGGTGCGGCGTCAATGATGCGTAGGCCGTCAATTCCCAGGTTGATGGCGGCTTCAACGGTGCCGTTACCGGCAAGGATGCGGTTGTCCTCGTCGATGACGATGGAGCGTGCGGGGCCGTAGCGCTGAAGGGACTCCTGAAGAAGGGATGCGGAGGTCTGGGTGCGCTTGCGGGCGTTTTTGTGATCTTGCTTTAGGTCTGACAGCGTAGCCATCAGGCGTCTCTGAATGATGCTGGAAGTGTATAGGGATTTGGTCAATAACGCACGCTATTGAGTCGCAAAATGCGACGCGTGGGACGGTATCGAGCCTGTGGAAAACGTTGCCGAAATAAAGGTTTGATGAGCTTGCCAGCCCGTTTTTAGTGGCTAAGGTGTACCCGTTGTTTCCCGGGAAATCCCGGACGCACCCGAAGACCTCCGATGCGCCTTGAACTGCAAATTCCGGATGATTTGGCCGAAGACCTGCTTCGGTTCAAGCCCAAAACCCTGTCCCTGCCTATGTTTTGCGCCTTTTTACTGGAGCTGGGGGTTGACAGGGACGCTAGATTACCCGCGTACTGTGTCGGTGCGGGGACACCACCTCTAGGTAACTCCCAACCGAAGCAAGTTCAAGGATCTACGCCTCAGCAACCTTCCAGCGAAGGGAAGGCTGTTTCGGCTGTTGGTTCAGATGGCTGTTTGGATTTGGTTTTCTTGCCAAAAGACTTGGACACAAAAAAAGAAATAGGCCAGAAAAAGGTCGCGAAATCGGCAAAGGTTGAGTATTCCACAGGCTTTGAGGAGTTGTGGAAAACCTATCAGTCAGCGCCTGATCGAGTCTCATCTCAGTCCAAGCCGAAGGCATTTGCTGAGTGGAAGCGCATCAAAAAGGTTGAAGGCGAAGAGCGGTTGCTTGGGGCGGTCAATAACGCCATTGCCGTGCAGAAGCGCAAGATGGGTGCCGGGGAGTTCGTAGGCAGCCTTCCTGACCTATTTCGTTGGCTTCGTGACGGCAAGTACGAGGTGTACTTGGAAGAGCACAAGCGTCAGAGCGGCGGGAAGTATTGGGATGAGGGCAACCGCTGCTGGGTTTATGACGACTGATCCTGTCCTTTATTACTCATCTGAGACTCACCATGAAACTGTACGCACCAGAAAACAAGGGCAAGTACGTCTGGCAAACCGCTGATGCCAAGACCAAACAAGTGAGCTACAGCGTCACCACGACCCGCACAGCACCGCCTGATGCCTGCTACGGGCACCCGATGGGGAAATACGACGATCAGGGCCTGTACATGACCTACTGCCCGAACGTGGGCGCTGATGACCCCAAGAGCCCGCTGGCAGCGCGTTACGTCGTGCATCCGCTGGCCGCGTCGGAGCGTGACAAGGCTGACAAGGAAAGGCTATGGAGCCACATCTGATGCGTCTTGCCTTTGACCTGACTGAAGTACGCCTGCTATTGCGCCGTGGCATTGCCGCTGGCCATTGGCGGCTGGAGGACTTGGATCAGCCATCGCCGGGCTGGGTCATCACAATGGAGGATGCCAAGCGCATTCCCGGCTTTACACCGCCTGTCTTTCGTAATCCCCTCAGAGATGAGCCCACACCAACCGAACGCGTCCAAGTCACAGACCCCAGAGACTTCGCGCTGGCTCCCACCCCTGCCGATCCTGTTCAACGAGGAGGCACACCGCTACCAATGGCAGCCCACGGGTCAGTGGCTGAATCATTCAGTGACGCAGGTGTGCAAGGGCGCGAAGGACGCGTGGGCGATGAAACGGATTATGGAGACGAAACACATCTGGGAGCCGCGTGGGAAGGCGGTGCATTTGGCGCTGGAGACGTTTCTGACGACTGGTGAGCCAGGGAAGTATCCGGAGGAATACAGCGAATGGGTGGAGCCGCTGCTTGAACATTCCGTTTGGAATACGTATGAGGCGGTGGCCTGTGAGTATCGGCTGGCGGATTTGGAGCGCAACATTGCGGGCAGCTTTGATTGCTTGCTGCGGCGGAAGGATGACCATCAGCAGCTTGTGTTGGTGGATTTGAAGACGCAAGGCAAGGCCGATGCCAGCCCGTATGACGTGAGCCCACAGTTGGGTGGGTATTTAGGGATGCTCAGCCTGCACTGGCCGCAGCTGTACGTACAGAAAGCTGGTGTGCTGTGGAGTAGGCCTGGCAGTACGACGCTGCAGAAGGTGGATGTGGATGAAGCGGTAATTGAGTGGCAAGGCGCTCGTGATGCGTTTTTGATGCTGAATCAGCCTGAGTTTTGAGGCGGGTTGCCACGTTCTCCGTTTAGGGGTATACTCCTTATGGCAGCGATGCCACCACGACACGAAACGCCATGACCAACCTCAACCGTGCCACGAAGGCGCAACTGATCGACCTGCTACAGCAGCAAGCCGACACCACCTCAACCCTTGAACAACAGGTGAACGAATCCAAGGAACAAATCACCGTTGCTCTATGGATTGCCGCCGTGAGCTTCTGCCTCGGCCTTCTGTTCTGATCTCATGGCCCCTTACGGGGCCTTTTCTTCACCATGACCAACCCCAGCACACTGCTCGGCGTCATCGCCAGCACCAAAAAGGAAATCGCCCGTCATCAGGAAATTTTTGATCGCCTCATGGATGATCTTGCCCTGATGTACACCGCAGGCGATCTAGACGACATCAAAGACGACGAAGGCAACCTTGCCCTTCACGGCATCAAGGTATCCCGCTGCACGCGCACGAGTTGGCAGTACAGCAATGCCGTCAAGGAACTGCAGCAGCTAGAGCAGTTTGAGGGCGTCGCCACCAAGCGGGAAACAGAATACTGGAGAGTGACGCTGCCAAAGGCAGAGTTCTGATGGCTGGCTCTCCCGTAGACGACCGTATCGACGCCATCTTGGCCAAATACGACCTATGGGATCCAGAGCAATACACAGATGCTGTGGCAGAGCTGGTGCAGTACCTGCTAACCGTTGATCCGAAAGACGAACGCAAGAGCCTGTATTACCAGTCCATCCCACAGAAAAAACACCTTGAAAACTGCCTAATGCGATCCGATGACTAGCAACCCTTATGGTCTGAGTTGGCAGACACGCTTTCTGTTCTGGTTACTTTCCAAGCGCCCTGACGTGCAAGGCATCACACTAAGCACGCCAGTTGAACACCTCAATCGTTGTCTGACGCATACGAAATGAAGTTTTCCGTGCAGGGCATTGAGCCGGCACCGCAAGGCAGTAAGCGCCACGTTGGCAATGGCCGCATGGTAGAGGCATCAAAGAAGGTCAAGCCGTGGCGTTTTGCCGTCAGCCAGGCTGCCCTTGAAACCGGCGAGGCGTTGATTGATGAACCTGTCAGCGTGCTGATTACCTTTCTGTTCAGCCGCCCCAAGGCGCATTACACCAGCAAAGGTGAAATCAAGCCCAAGGCGCCGTTTTACAAGTTCACCAAGCCTGATCTTGACAAGCTGTGCCGCTCAACCTTGGACGGTATTACCAATGTGTTGATCAAAGATGATTCGCAGGTTGTGACGTTAATAGCTACAAAACAGTACGCCAATGAAGGCGAATTACCAGGAGCCCTGATCACCATCAACAAACTGTGAACGCATCAAAGTACGTCCGCACCTGCAAGATTTGCGGCACTGCGTTTGACATCAAAATTATGCGCAATGGCAGGCCGTCAACGCGAAAGACTTGCAGCCAGAGCTGTGCCAACAAACCACGAACACCGGTTCGCCTGTGGACGCAGGAAGAAACAGATTGGCTGATTGATCACGTAAATACGATGCCGCTGTCACGGCTTGCGCGGTCGTTTAACTTATGGGCACGCGTTAATGGATTGCCTGATCGCAGCAAGAATGCGATTGATAAAAAGCTGAGAACATTTGGCTATTCAAACCGGCCAACAGTTGAGTTTTATACCTTTATGAAGCTCAGCCAGATGCTTGGGCTTTCTAGGGACACGGTTGCGGGCTGGAAGCGCCTTAAGGACAACCCGATTGAGACTTACAGACGTGATAACAAAAAGCAGACGTTTAATTACGTGACGACAAAGATGTTCAAGGATTTTGCCCGTAACCACCCGTCTCGCCTTGGCGGTGCCAATGAGGTTGGCCTGCAGATGCTACTAGAAGACTCACGGTGGGCCAAGGAGATTCTGCGCGCCTATCCCAAGCGGCCAGATCGGCAATGGCCAGAGCATCGGGTGCGTTGCATTGAAACCGGCAAGATCTATCCAAGCTTGGGCGCTGCAGCGCGTGATGTGTTTGTGGTCAGGCAGTGCATTGCTAGGTCGGTCAAGCATGGATACAAGGCCAATGGGTACACGTTTGAGCTGCTGTAGACAGCCATCCCATTTAGGGATATACTCCATGTAAGGGCCGGAGCCCTGCCCTCACCGATCACCACACTGCCAAACCCCTATGACCGATTACCCCAATCTCGGGGGCATCATCACGCAGCAAGACGTATCAACCAAAGGAACAGGCTCTTACGCCGCTGATTACGTCAACTGGTGTCGTGTTGCCCACCTACTCCATGATCATGCACCGGGTTGGCAATTTGCTCTCAAAGCTCACCCAGAAACCGGCCATGTCTGGAAATCTCCCGACGGAACCGCTTATGTGGTCGGGTGCTTTGAACACGTCAACGGATCCGATACGCCGCCCTTCCCGCAGGCGATCATGGATAACCGCAACAACGCCATCGCGTTTGAAAAGGTCACTGCCCGTGATCTCACTGATGCTCATCGGCGTTGCCTCTGCACTGCTGCAGCAGCGCAATTTGGCCTCGCATGGAAGCTCTGGGCAAAGGAACCCCTAGAAAATCCGCACCGGGAAGAACCGGGCAAGCCAGCCCTGCAGCAGGACACTCAACCCAAGACCAAAGCCAAGGCCGAACCCAAGGCTGAATCAAAGGTTGTTTTTCTGACCGATGACGAGGTTGAGGAAATCAAGGGCTGGGTCAAGGGTTACGAAAAACGTGATGATTTGATTACTGCCTTCAAAAAGCAGTTCAAGATCATGGCGCCGCGTATCGCTGATCGTATCCAGTTCCCTGAACATAAGGAGTTCATTGCCAAGTACATCGCTGACAATCCCGCATGACAGGGCGACGGCCCAAAACACAAGAGGAAATCAATCGGAGGAAGAACCGCACAATTGTTGCGGCCAAACTTCCGCCTGATACCTACCGGCAACTGAAGATGTACTGCGCCAAATCAGGTCAGAACATCAATCAGGCGCTGCGCCACATCATCTCAAGCTTCCTTACAAACAATGGCTGACATTGCCTTTACGGCGAAGTTCCGTATTCAGGAAAATCGCAATCGTAAAAACGACAAATCCCCTGAGGAACAAATCGTTGTTGATTTCACCTCTGAGCAGGCCATGGCTGCGGCCAACTATTTGATGAGCATGGCTGAACAGGCGGAAGCCAAAGGCCAGACCATCCGTATCTACACCGGCAAGGATGAGTACACCGAACAAACCGGGTTCTCCCTGTGGGGCGGCAAATGGGGCAACAAAGGCTCCTTTAGTCCGCTGAAGCCCGAATCACCTGAAACTTCTTTCTGATGGATTCCATGATCATCCTTACCGATTCTCAGGTCGTTGAACTGAACAACCGCATTGGCCAGATCCAGCGGTTGATTGAATCTGCTCAAGTCATTAAAGCCAGCGGTGCTGTACAGCCCAAAGCTGTAACCGAGCACGATCAGCCTCAGGCAATCACGGGCAAGCGTCGTAAGGCCAAGCGCAAGCGTGGTGCCCTCAACGCTGAAAAGGTGGCTGATATCAAGCGCCGTCTCGCTGCGGGCGGTGAATCAGCGCAAAAGATTGCCAATGATTACGGCGTGCATGTCACAACCGTCAATCTGATCAAATACGGCAAGACGTGGAAGAACGTTCAGTTGTCTTCTTGATATTTGTCTTTTATTAGTTGTAGTTCTAAAGCTGCAATACGGTTGGTTGCCTGCTGTAACAAGGTCTGCTGCATAGACCAGGCGCGATACAACTGAGCGGCAATGGGTCCGGCGTTTGGAGTTTTCTCTAGGCGTCGGGCCTCTTTTTCAATTTGAAAGGCGTTGGCTGGCTCCGGTCTGACCAGCATCCAATCCCATGCTTCTTTGTCCATTGGTGTGAAGCGGTATCACGTTCACGGTAGACAAGGCGTCAAGATCACGAATTACAACAACCCACTTTTCGGGGTTTACTCCGCCCAAATAGCCGCTACCATTCACCCAACCGGAGCGATCCGGCCAACCGACAACCCACACCACACCATGAAAAACCGCGTTTACGGAATCCTGCAATTCCTGATTCCGTCTCTCATCTTTGGCGCCATCATTCACGACGGCATCACCCTTAAAACCGCTCATCACAGCGGCACCCAGCACGCCATTCACGCCACACAAAAATGAGCCTTGTTGTACTCAGCGCCCAGTGCTCTGGCATGGTTGCGCCCGTCATCCCAACTGGTCAAAAGGTCTACAAAATGTCGCCCAATTCCCGTGGCGTCAGAGTTGAACGTGACCTGTGGCGTTTTAACGCGGGAATGCCCTGTTACGTCCGTGGTTGGCCTCAAGTTGAAGCCACGGTAATTAGCAAGGTCGAAGGCTGCTCTTGGCCTACCTACCTCGTTCAGAGCTTTGCTACTGGCGCCACCTATCAAATCTCTCAGCTTTACCTATCCAAACGCCCCATTGAAGCCCGCTGATCATGCAGCCACAACCCCGCCGTTTTTACTTCACCATCCCATCCATCAATGTTTACGATTGGGTGATCGCTTGTGGTTTAACAGAGGCAAAACAACTTGCCTTTGAAACATGGGGGCCGGTCTACAACGACTTGCGTTGGATCACACCCGACAAGCACAGTGAGGTGAAACTACCCACACTCAATGGCGCGTACCAATAAAACAAAACTCACGCCTGCCAAGATAATTTACATCCTTGAGTCAACTCAAACCAATCAAGAGCTGGCTGATCAATTAGATGTAACTCGGCAGGCGATTTCCTTAATACGCAACGGAAAGTCATGGACAGACATTGCCCCTGAAATTCCACGTATTCCAGTCCGCGTTAAAGAATCAGTCCGCCGTGATTACGTTGCCCGCGCCAAACTCTGTACAAACTGCATGGAATTTCGACACGGTGAATGTTCCTACGGCTTCCCCGAGGCCATAGATGAACCATCCTTTGCAGCAGCCTGCCACCTCTACCAGCGAAATCCAAGCTGTACTGATTGAATGCCTCGCTGAATACTGGGCGTCACGGTTCAATAATCACACGATTGACGACTGTGCCCGTATGTACGCTGCGCTTCAGCCGTTTATTCGCTATCAAACGGCAAACTGCCCAATAGCCAATGGCACCGATCAAAGCGGAAGCCAGCCGATATGACAGCCCCAAACATCACTGCTACGGAGCTGACTGGGTTGGTTACGGTGTCATGTCTGCCTTTCAGCCTTGGTGCTGGGATGGCAATTCAGTCTGGTACGGCCCGCTCTGCGATACCCGTTCAGAAGCCCTTGCAATCGCCAAAAACTATGCCGACCGCCATTGAACTTGATCAGCGCCGTGCCGACTTCATGGACATGATCTACCAACGCGCCGGGCGTAACAATCAGCTTTACACCGGCCTATGGGATGAGTTTTCGCACGAAGTCGCCAGCAACCTACGTGATCTTGATTACAACGTTTTCCGTTCTGATCTCATCCGTGCTGTTGGTGGTACTGACAGCGAGCTGGCTAATCGGTACGCTGATGTTGCTATCACCCTTCTGACAACATATTTGGCACCGCCAAAACCCTGAACATGGCCATCAAAGTTCCTTTCCTCAATCGCTTTGAAAATTGGTGTTTCAGGGTATTAGCCAAAAGCCCTCGTGTCGGGACACTGCAAATCCGTTTGCGCCACACACCTGTTACCTACATCGTGCGTGACCTAAACGATCCGTTCCGTGAAGGCCAGGCGCCAGATGAAATGCCACCGGATCATTTCAACCTTGAACGCCTCTTCCATATGCCTTCCTACGGCGAGGAAGACTGATCGTGATCCACCTCTTCAATAACAGACTGATCCTTGAACGGCACAAGCTGTTTGAGAACTGGCGCTGTCGTATACGCCTTGGCCCACGGCCAGAGCAACAGGTAGAGGTGGATCTTCACACCAAGGAATTGCGGCTCGCGTTTGTGCGGGCCAACAATATTTACCAAGCCTTCCGGTCAGGCAAAAAGCTTGAACCATTAGAAGATCCTGAACCTACAACGCCTCGTTGCTGGGATTGCATTCAATGGGCACCAACCTTGGCCCACAATGGAGGAAACGGCTGCTCGCTTGGTTTCCCTGAGGCCAAGAGCTTCCCGAACGGTCGTTTTGCCAATCAATGCAGCCTGTACAACGATGGAACCGACAATCTTGAGCCGGACTGATTTTGAAGACGGTAGTTACATCGAAACGCTAGAACCTGCAGGCGGTGGCGAAATGTATTACCGAACTTGTTACAAAGGTGTTTGCCGTTATAGCTCTGATCTTTGGCAGGCGCAGGTTTATCAGCACCAGATGACTTCGCCTTAATCTCTGCTAATCCAATCCATAATCCTTGCCTCCCCAATCTCCGACCAAAACGGCAAATCCCTGTACCAAACCCGCCATTCCTTATGTCCCTTTGACATATTGCACCCAAAGCAACATGCAACCAAGTTGTTCATTGCGCTAGTGCCACCCTTGATTCTTGGGATCACATGGTCAAGTGTCGGGGAGCGCCCCAATGGCTCAAAACAATACGCGCAGTGATAATTGAAATGCAAAAGCACCTGATCACGGAAACGGCGTTTTGCTTCGTGCTTGCGTACAAGCTCTGTACCGTCGATGTGTTCAACCACCAGGCGACTGCTTGGTTCTTTAAAGAGTAGCTACTACAACGAAAATGACCTACTACGTCAAGCTTCCTGACGGAACACGAGTCGGACCATTCCGCACAGTGCAAGGCGCTCGCAAATGGTGCGCTGATCGCTATGCCGATGAGTTCAGTCTGCATATGCTGCAGGATCCCGATGTGCCTTGTTTCCTAAGGCGTGAGCAGGGGCCAGATCACTAGGCAATAAAAAACCGCCCAGCTTGGCACTGAGCGGTCGTCCCCATGTCTCCTTTTACAGGTTAAACACCAACGTTTGGGGAAGTCTTAAATGTTTCCCAAGATGGCATTACGGTTTCGTGTCGGTTGTAGTGCCCAACCTCAGCGTAAGACTTTTCAGGATCATCGCTGAGTGGCATAAAGACCATTTGACCAATCAGCAAGCCCGGCCAAACACCAACACGATGCTTTTGCCGTACATTCTTCAATTCAAGTGTTAGCCTGCTGCCATGCCAGCCAGGATCACAAAATCCGGCCAACATATGCTGAATACCAGAACGCGCACGGCTTGATTTCAGTACAAATTGAGCGGCAATCGCTGGGCTATCGGGCAAATTAAAAATCTCCTGTGTTTCGGCAAGGATGAATTCACCAGGCTTAAGCCAGTACGGATCCTCTTTACTGTGTGTCTTAATGCTGTGCCTGATCAGCTCGGGGGTTTCAGCCACCTCAATCATGATGTTGTCCCCTAGCGCCACGTCGTAGCTGGCAGGGTTTAAGCGATCAGGATTGAACGGATGAATAAGCGCGTGAGATTGGCACAGGGCACGGATCTCAGAATCAGGCAGCAGCACGAGGGTTGGCGGTATTATTGGGGTGCTCCAGCGGGTTGCCGCCCCTAGAGCGTGACCAACTCACCAAACTGAGCCGATGGAAGGCATCTTAGAGCTTTGGAAGCCCGTTGTCGGCTACGAAGGCTTGTATGAAGTATCGGACCAAGGTCGCGTAAGAAGCCTGCCCGGCAAAAGGTGGAATGGAAGAACTTGGATTAAAAAACAAGGGCGTTTGCGTTCTTTGGCTATTGGCAAACACGGTTATCCGGTTGTCGACTTAAAGCATTTGGGAAAACGCAAAACATTTACAGTTCACACTTTGGTTTTAACGGCTTTTGTGGGGCCGAGACCGACAAAGCATGAATGCCGGCATTTGAACGGGAAAAGAAACGACAACAGGTTGTGCAATCTTGCTTGGGGAACCCCGTCTGACAATGACAACGACCGAAAGCGGCACGGCACATTTGTTCAAGGCGAATCTCATGGCGCCGCAAAGCTCACCAACGAGAAAGTTTTGCTGATACGCGATTCAACCGGCAGTCAATCCAGCATTAGCGCAGAGTTTGGTATTTCCCGGTCACTTGTTTCAATGATTAAGTCACGCAAAAGATGGGCTCATCTTCAATAATTCCATCTAACTTTTGGGCGTCCCGATCTCATTCCCAGATGAATAAATCCCTTTGGTGCACCATATCCAAGTGAATAAGGCCAATGAATATCGCACCATCGCTGCAAATCGTATACGTCAACCCCTTCAATAAAAAAATCAACCGCGCCGACGTCCGGAGCTGAATACAAGTGCTCACTACGGGTAGATCCACCAACAGACGCATTTATTTGGGGATTTCTGTAGCCGCTGGTAATCATAATGGGCTTATTGCCAAACGCAGCGCGAGCCTTTTCAAGAAAATTACATAGAACAATCGCCGTATCGCACTGATGTTGCTTAGTAAAACGTCTGGCCTCTTCGTTTAATGCCAGCTCGCCATAGACAATGTGTGGCGTCACCTTAAAGCTAAACGGCTTATCAGGCGTCAACTTCACATCATCCGTTAAAGGCTTCACGCCACGGCAAAACAAATCAACCTCTGCCTTGCGACGCCGCACCAAACCCTCAAGAATCTTGCCGTCGCCTTTGTTCCACCGTGGCAGCTCTTCCATTGCCACCTTGACGGCATCCTCGCCGTTGTTCAGGCGTTTACGCAGCGTGCTCTCCTGCAGCGCACCAATGCCAACATTGAACGTAAAACTAATCAGGGCACAACGCTGGTTATTGCTCAGCTTTACCTTGATCCAAGTATCAACAGCACGCGCAAAACGATCAATATCAGACAGCAACAACGCCTCTGCATCTGCCTGCGTAATTTTCAGCCCAGGCTTTACGTTCGGGCCAGTGTGGCCATAACCAATCGTCCAAACACCAACAGGACACAGATAAGCCTCAAGCCTAGAACCTTCAAACTGCCGAATTAGATCTAGTGCTGGCTCCAGATCGCTTTCGTCCTGTTTGCCGCTTTGGCTCCACGTCTTGAACCATTGCTGATCACGGCCAAGCAAATGAGGATTAGCCTTGTTGATCGCCGCCTCAAGCTCAGCAACCGCTGCCATCTGATGTGGCAAGCCCTGTTTGTAAAACCTGAACAGGTCAATCAGCCGAATAGCGTTCTGCGTCATTTCCGCCGATTCCTTCGTTGTCTAATGCGCCGCTTTTCAGGGACGGCGCTCACCGCTTTGGGAACAGTGTTTTGGCAACAAGGATCAGTGCCTGAATGATCCCGTTTGCACGGATGCCAGGGTACAGGCTCAATGCCTCAGAGATTGCCGCAACAGCAATGGCGATCACAGCAGCAGTCGTAACGTCCATAACTGGAGTGTCTTTCCTTCAGTGTACGGCGATCATTTGCGACTGCCAACCGTCATCTCAATATGCCTAACCCGGCTTTCAAGATCAGATAACCGTTCCTTGCTGTCGTTCTTCAATTCTTGGATATCAGCGGCAACCGTATTGACCGATTGATCCAGCTTGGCTACTTGAATAAAAAGGCCACCTAACCCGATCACAGCTGTGGCCAGCAATGCCGGTACAGCCTGATTGATCAAGTTAGGTGGTTGCGGTGCGGCGGCGTGAACTTCCTCGTGGTGTTCCATTGCGAGGCATACCGCCGACCTTTTTACTAATTTAGCGTCCTTGGCCGACTAGCTTTTTCTTGCCGCGACGGCGTGGGCGGCTGTGCTGGCCGTAACCTTGCCGAGTCGTTTTGGGGCGGCCTGCTTTGTGCTCGACGCGCCCCAGTGCGGTTTTTGACTTTACTGCCAACGGAAATGTAGGAATCTAAGGCGATATTACCGACCTATCACCGTCAAAGCACGGGAATTTCATACTCGGCAGTTGTGGCCGCGTAGTGTTTCCAAATAACGTCAGCGGTGTTACCTGCCCAATTTGCGGCCTGCGTAACTGGGATGCCAGCCTCAAGCCAGCGACTGATTGCAACATGGCGAAGATCGTAAGGGCGATACCGTTTCTTGATAAGGCCCGCTTCATGTAATTCGTTCATACGTTTAATGAAGTAGCTCTGGAACGCCAGTCTGTTCCAAGGGAAGATGTAGTCATCTTTTTGTCCTACGGCAGCAAGAATTTCTTTGGCTCTTGCATTTAATGGCACCCAGCGTTTCTTATTTGTTTTTGTGCTGTTTTTATGTCCATGAGTAAGCGTGTAATTGCTGTGCACCAGTACGCGGTCACCATCAACATCTGACCACTTCAGCGCTCTAACTTCGCCGGTGCGTAAAGCCGTCTGCAACATAAACTCAGCGAACCACGCCCAGTTCACATTCCTGTAAGTCCGCTTGGCTTCTAATGCAACAAGCACCAAGGCAACTTCATCACGTGGAATCACAACAATTTCGTGGTTGCCTTGCGGGGCTTTAGGCATCCTGAAATTTGCAACTGGATTGCGCATCAGTAGGGCAACATCCTCTGCTGATGCCCAACGATACAAACTGCGCACATACATGCACACACGGCGTGCAGATTTCTCTGGTTTTTGCTGAAGCAACCATGTCAATACACGGCGACCTTCAGTAAAACTTTGCACAGGACAACGCGCCAGCCATTTTGTGACCTGGCTGTAGTCGCTAGTGAGACTTGTAGGACACAACGAAACGCTGCGTTCTTCCTTGAACAGCTCCCATGCTTGCGACAACGTGTGAGCGCAAGACGGCGCAGCAGATTCTGCGCGATACAATTCAGGCATCGGTCCAAGTCGGTGGGTCGATCAGGGGTCAGGCAGTTGGCGCTGCGCTGATCCACGTCATTCCTAGCACACTACTGGTCAGCCCTCGGGTTAATGGCTAGAAGGCAGTAGGCAAAGAAAAAAGCCGATGCACTAAGCACCGGCTAGGAATCCTGTAGTAAGCATTGGCGCTTATGGTCAGTTACCCCAGGGCACGCCAGCAGCTTTAGACGGATGACGCTGCTCGTCAATTTGACCCTGCAGTGCGGCCTCAATTTCGGCCACTTTTTCTGCGCCGCCAAGGGCTTCCTGTACCCAGCCGATCACAGTGGGCTCATTGAGTTGATTGTACGGAATCAGGCTCTCAGGACGCTGAAATCCGACAGATCCATACGCCGAGCTGGAATACGTGCCGTCATTGGCCGAAATTCCATAATGTGCAACGAACACAAAGCCGTCGTCGGTTTCGCGTTCAAGGGTGTTGATACCCCACGTAAAAGTGGTGGTCATGATGAAGGACCGGACTGGTACAGAGTAGGCGGGTTGCAGCCGGTTGGGGAGGGTCGGCTGTCCACCCTAGCGAGTAGGACTACGCGCCCTCAAGGGCTGCAACTTTTGCCTCAAGGGTTTCGATACGTCCGAGTGCTTCCTGCAGCGCAGCCGTCAGCAGCGGCACCAGCTTGGACTGGTCGATGCCTTGGTAGACGGGATTGCCATCATCATCGACAGCATCCTTTTCACCAGTCACGCACTCAGGAACAACGGCCTGAGCTTCGTGGGCGATGAAGCCGTCAACGGTTTTGCCTGGGTCCGCAATGAAGTTGAAACGGTGAACCTGCAGTTGGTTGAGGCGATCAACGGCACCAATCAACGGGACAACGTTTTCTTTGAGGCGGTAGTCAGAAGAAGTATTAAATGAGGTAGAAGATGTAGTAACCTGTATAGATCCAACAACTGTTCCACCCCGACGAATAGACATTATAAATCCATCATTGCCTCTATTAAGCGTTAGCGGCTCATTCCCCGCAGCACTCATTACGCTGTAGTTATTTGGATATAAAGTGATTCCGTAAGAGGTTGTTGATGGAGCAAGCGTGCTGCCTGAAGTTCCAATATTGACGACACCATCGTTTGTAATCCTCATCCGCTCCGTCGGGCTGCTCGCTCCGTCGGCGGTAGTGGAGAACACTAGGCGACCTGGCATGTCACCCGAACCGGGGAAACCATCGACTAGGGCTTCAATAAGCGCAGCAGACCTAAAGTTAGTGCCGTCATTACCTGCAAAATTGATTCGGCCCAGCATCTCGTTATTTCTAACGAGCGTATTGGTTCCTTTTGTACCAGAAAGAGAAACTCCTAAAGTAAGTGACGACGGATAACCATCTGCGCTGTAGTTAAGCAGGCTTAAACCTTGGTCGTAGTTGCCTGCGCTATTTTCAATTTGGCAAAAAGGAGTTGAAAGATTAGCGCCGGTATAAACATTGCTACGCGCACTAGACGTGCCAACTAAAAATTTGCCATCTGATGTCCAGCGGCCTCTTTCGGATGAGTTGGTATAGAAAAGGATCGGGTTTGTGGATCTTCCCGATAAAACCATCCCCAAGCCAACGTTAAATCCAATATCTCCAACGGTTGTTCCATTGTTCTGGAAGCTCATAACCGGGTAACCATTTGCCGCATTCAGCGTCATAGGTTGATCCGGCGTCGTAGTGCCAATCCCTACTCTCCGTGACGCATCAATAGCAAGAGCTGAAGTTCCGTCTACTTGTAACTGTATGCCGTGAACACTTCCTGCAGCCGCAACAGCGTTAATTGCTAATTTTCCAGTTGTAAGCGCATCTTGTTGAATTGTTGCATAGTATCCAGAAGAACCAGAGCCTCCACCTAGGCGAACAGTACCGACAAATTGACTTGAAGAATCAACAACATGAAGTGTGTTGCTAGGGCTAGAAGTCCCCAGACCTAAGCGGCCACTGGAGTCCAGGCGCATGCGCTCAGTGGGAGACGAGGCGCCGTCAGAAGTTGTACTGAAAACAAGGCGCCCAGGAAGATCGCTTGAGCTACTGGACGCTGC
>Ga0129336_10000491_pt1 | contig 23134 bp, 42 predicted proteins | sample CPB6_02_DNA_FD_96878 | JGI IMG/M metagenome (GOLD analysis project Ga0129336, IMG submission 96878) | Freshwater to marine salinity gradient microbial communities from Chesapeake Bay, USA - CPBay_Sum_0.6_0.2_DNA | ecosystem: Environmental > Aquatic > Marine > Coastal | place: USA: Chesapeake... | reverse complement strand
TGCATACGTGCCCCGGTGGTCGGCCTTGTGGTCAATCAACCCTGTGTAGTGTGCCGGTCGGAGCGTCTGGGTGCATTCGCCCCAGTCTGCCCGCTTATATCAACTTTTCGGGGCACTGTCTAGCGCCTCTGCAACTTTTCTTTCTGCCGTCTCAACTCGGCGCATAAGAGTGCGCCTGCTGATGTTCAGACGCTGGGCCTTCAACCACAAGGGGCCAGTGCTCACGTAGTAGGCGACAAGGGGTTGCTTCCACGCTTGGCCGAGCCGAGCGACGGCCTGCTCGGTCTCGAGGATGTCGTCGGGTGCCAGCCCTGCGCCCGACCCCTTGCCACCTGTGTTGGCCCAGGTAAATGCTGATGCGGTCGGATATCCCGTGACCGGTCGACCCCTGCACCATCGGCCCCACTGGCTCAACTTAACTCGTGTGTATTCGATCATCGCGCAGCCTCCGGCTTTACTTTCGCGTTGTACCGTTCCCAAAGGTCGCGGATGACTTGTTCGGGTTCCCGTGCCTCTATCCACTCGCCCCTCGGTTGCCAGACCGCTCGAGCGATCTCCTGCGTCTCGGATAACTTGCCCGCTTTGGACTTGATCTCGAGCCAGCACACGAAGTACACGATCTCGCCAGATGGCCCGACTTGTGGCAAAGGCCGCAGCGCCAATTTGTCGGGAATTCCTAGCCCGGCTTTCGTGTAGTCGATGAGGGAGAATCCCGCAGCCTTGACCGCTTCGGATATCTCGCCGTCGTTTAAGTCTTTACGCATTGCGTAGCGCATGGCTCATTACCGCTTTGCCGATGATTTCTGGGATTTGCGGGACGACGGCATTTCCGAGGGCTTTAAGTCGGTGTGTCCGAGAGGGAACCCCATGAGCCACTCGACCCACGGCGGGTTCAGATGCCCACCAACGTGACCCTCGGCTGATACCCGCTGACCAAGCGTCTGCTGTGATGATTTCTGGCGCGAAGGTGGCGCGCGGCCGGTCATCGTGTCCTTCCAGTCTTTGCTGGTAGGCGTCGGCCAAATCGCTCGACATCCGGGGCTGTCTCGTAACATCGACGGACACAGCTGGTTTGCTTTTGTTGTCGGTGTTGCGATAAGCGGTGATCCAGATGCGGTCGCGGCGGTGAGGAGCGCCAACGGCTGAAGCGGGTATACAGTGCCACTCCGCGTCATACCCGATCGCAGCGAGGCCCCCGAGTACAGCGTCCAGTCCTCGATTGCGAAGGGCTGATACGTTTTCGATGATCGCGTAGCGCGGGTGGATTTCTTCAATGAGCCGGTGGAATTCATACCATAGGCCGGATCGCTGCCCTGCGAGGCCTGCCCCCTTCCCGGCATGGCTGATATCTTGGCAAGGGAATCCCCCGCAGATGACATCGACGCTAATTCCGTCTTGAGCCAATCGGTCTGCGGTAAGTGTTCGGACATCTTCATAACATGGGACTCCAGGCCAATGCTTTTCAAGTACAGCGCGACAGAATGGCTCCGTCTCGCAGAATGCAACGGTTCGCATACCAGCACGCTCTAGGCCAATGCTGAAGCCGCCAATGCCGCTAAAAAGATCGAGCACGTTCATTGCTTATTTCGTGCCCTTCTTCAGAATCTGCCGCCGCCCATCTCGCGTCATGCTCAACATTTGCAGCCGGTCATAGTCGAGATCGAGCATATCGCAGATCCAACGCATCGAACCGACCCCAGTCTCGCCGCTGTAGACGTACTTCTTTGCGCCTCGGTCATAGGATCGCCGGTTAAGGTCAGCGATTGCCGAGTACAGTACCGACGCCCACAGCGCCCGATATGGCTGATCGTTCACCAGTTCGCCGTCTGTCTGGCTAGATCGATTGCTTGGCATAGTTCCTCGATGATAGGTCTAGTGGTCTTTCGCAGCCGGTGCAGTTCGCGTTTCTGTTCACGCCTGCGGTCTCGTAACTTCTCGGCGTTCAGCCAGTAATACTCGCGCTGATACTCTGTCCGCTTGTTGCCGAGCCTTACCGCCTCCGAGGCCGCGCGCTGGGCCTCTGGGGTTAGGGATTGGTGGAGGTGGTAGTTGTGTGGCTTCCCCCCAACCGACTCTATTCCGCATATTGGGCAATTACGGCGCATGACGTGTACACGCCTCCTCGGCTTGCTCGAAGGTCTGAAACAAGCCCAGGCACTTCGGAATGCGCCGTCCGTCCTCGTTGTGCGTCCAAGCCACGTATAGGCCTTCTGGGCCGTTTTGGTCTTGGCGGATGGCGTAGGCGCGGCAGGCGCTGACGTGGCCCCAAAACGGGTGAGAGAGCCACTGGAGAGGCTGGCGTAGGCGGAGGGCGGCTTGTGTCATGGCGTGTCCTCATCCGTGGCCCAACTTGGACGGGTGCCGACTTGGCCGGAGGGATCTTGGTAGTGCAGCACCCGCGCGCCGAAGGTCTGCTGGAAGGCCAGCATCATGGATAGCGCCTCCGGCCCTTCGTGACGTAGTAGACGCTCGCCGACCGCCGTGGTCGGGGTAGGCTCCGGCATCTTCAATCGCTTCACCAACTGGGGGGAATGTCTCATCGTGCCTCGCTAACTGGGGGAACAACTGGGGAAAAACCTAAACGCGCGTAAGTCATTGATTCTTCGTCCCCCCAGTTGATCCCCCTATATACAACTGGGGAACTGGGGAACTGGGGAAAAAACCCCCAGTGTCCCCCCCCAAGTTGCCTTCCGACTGGGGGAAAGACCTGGGGAAACTGGGGGAACTGGGGGCAATTAAGTTGCTCAAAACGGTACAACCTCATCCGCCTCGGCCTTCTTGTCGCCAACTTTGAATGCCGAAATGTACCGCCCCTTCGCATGATCCCTAGCCGACACTTTGACCAGGCTACCCTCGGACACCCACTCATCAAGCACACGCCGAACCATCGACCGCGCCCCCGCGTCGTGAACATCCAACTCCATATGCTTCGCCACGATCTGCCCGGCCCATTGCGCGCTGCGAACATCCGCCCGCACCAACAACGGGTCGCGCTGATACGTCGCGTCGATGTCTGCCAGAATGACCGCCTTTTGCCCCGGCGACATCTGCGCGTCAGTCGGCGGGTTCCACTCGTCGACCACGCCCACCTTGTCGCCGTCTGGATACACCGCGTCGCCGTTGCCGAGGTCGATGCTGACCAGTTGCCGCCACAGCCGCTCGTCCGTCGGCGGTCTCATGTTGGCTTTCGGATTTTGAAGCCAGAAATACCGCCGCCGATCCTTCGCTTCGATCCCGTACCGCTCCGCCTCGGGTTGCCCCATCGGCGAGGCAATCCGCACGCTACGACACGCCCCGAGCAATGCCGACGCCCCGCGCACGTCCTCGCTAGACGCCTCGTTGCCGTTGCCCTTTCGGAAGTGATGCACGATCTCGACCGCCAGGTTCGCCTGCTCGGCTATCGCGCGCCATTCCCACATAACCTTTTCCATCGCCGGGTTGTTGTTCTCGTTGACCGCGTGCGTCGAAATGAACGGGTCGAGGATCATCGCGTCGATCTTCTCATCGAGCGCACAGCGGACGATCTGCTCACGCACGGCAGGCAGTTGCATTACTGTGCCGTCCGCTTCCTCCGCCACGATGATGCGGGTATCGCGGCCAGAGGTGAGGTACAGATTCTGCGCGACCTCCTGCGGGTCTAGGCTGTAATGCTTACAGATCGCCACGAGCCTGCGCTGCAATTCGTCCAGCGGGTCTTCCCCGTTGTGAATCCAGACCTTGAGCGCCCCGGTCGGCAGTTGCCACTTACCGCGCAGCAAGTCCCGCCCGAGCGCCATGCTCACGGCCTCGACCATCGTCATCGAAGACTTGCCGCCACCGCCCGCGCCTGCCGTCATCGACACCATGCGGCGCATATAGTGGAAGCCGTACAGCCACTGCCGAGGCGGTATGCAATCGGCATCGATAGGTTGCCAGCGCCGCGCGACGATGCTTTCAGCGTCCGACACTTGCGCCGCTTTGGGCGATTCGGTGGCCGGTTCCGATGTCCTCTGAAGCCCTTGAGCCTCGGGCACGTCCGACCAGTCCGGCTCGCCTTCTTCGCGTGGCGGCGGGCCGAGCCGCACGGCCTCGGATACGTGGACATAGCCGCCCGCCTTCGCTGCGCTGAACACGCTACCGAGCGTCACGCCGCCCGCCCGGTCGAGGTGGAACGACTGCCATCGGTGCTCGATGTCGGCCCGCCCTGCGTAGTTGTGCGGCAGCGTGCCAGTCAGCCCGCCGCTTGCCCACGCATCCCAGAGTTCCAGTCCATCGTCAGCGCCGCCGCTCGCGTGGTGCAGCGCCATGCCGACCATCAACCATGCGTCGTATTGCTCTGGGTCGATATGCGCCAGCGCATCCGTGACGCGCGGCAGATCGCGTTGGAAGTCTTGGCTAGTGCCAAGCCTCGGCGGCAGTTTCGCGGCCACCTCGGACGGCAACTCCAAGTCCATGCGCCGCTCGTCGATCAACCCAGCGGGCAGCGTGGCAATGTCAGCCAGCGGGCCAGACTGCCCAAAATGCAGCGGCCACCAAATGACGTAGCCGCCTTCGGCTCGAATGTCCAGCCCGCCCCGACGCACCTTGCCGAGCGTCACGCTGGCCCCGCCTCGAATCTTCACCCCTGCGGGCGTCTGGAACAAGTAATGCCGCCCACCGCTTCCGCCGCCGGTCTGATGCACCCGCGTGGCCGTAATGATCGACTGGTTTTCGGACAGCCAGTCTTGCGCCTGGTCGTCTGCCACCCGCGCGTCGAAGTCGAGCACGGCTAGGTTGGTACGCGATCCAGTCGGCACGCCCACGAGCGCGTCGGGGTAGTTGTTCCACCATCGCCGAATCATCGCCTCATCTTGGCTCGCATCCTTAAAACCGTTTCGAGTCAGCGGAGACTTGGCCTTTTGAATGCGCCCGGTGGTGTCTTTCTCATCACGCCGACGGCATGGGAATACCGGGTAACGCTTGGCGAGGTCGAGTACCTTTTCGACGGGCACGATTGCAGTGAGTTCGGGTTGTGTCATGGGTAGATATCCGGCCTAAGCGCCTTTCGTGATACCCCGCTCGCAGCCTCAAGCGCAAGCACTCTAAGCGGCGGGACGCGGCCTGTTTTGATCCAGTATTGCACCGCCTGCTGTGTAACACCAAGTTTACGAGCGGCGGCAGTCTGTCCGCCTAACTTGTCCACAGCACGGACAAGGGCGACGGTTTGGGTGGCTTGCTTCTTCATGGCACAAAGGTAGTTTGTTCGCCTAGTGGATGTCAAGCATGGCGGGTAACAAAAAGTGCTTGTGTTATGTTTTGGCCTCCTGTACAGTCTCTCACATGGACGGCGCGGTGCCGGGCCAGAAGCGATAAGAAGGAGTCAATCATGGAAGTTCAAATCATCGAATCGAAGCAAGTTGATTACGCCACCATCGGCCGCCACGTATATGCCACGATGAAATGCGGCAAACACTCGATGTCTGTATCGATCGGCAAGTACAGCATCACTGCTGTGATGCACAACGCATCAAACCGTGCGTTCAAGCAACTTGGCAAAACATACCGCAACTTTGACGAAGCCTTGAGCAACTATAAGTCTTCGGAGGCTCGCGCCATGATCGAAGCCGCGCGCAACATTTGGAATACCGCAGAGGTGGCGGCATGAACCGCCCCTCCCTCTGGCCGCAAGCAATCGCCATCCTTTTTTTGTGCCTCGCCGCCTGCGCCATCGAGCCATGCGACGGGCATTCGTGTGATGAAGAAGTAACCATTAAGGAGTTTAAGTAAATGAGCATTTTTGTTAGCGCAACAAGCGGCGGCAACTATCCCGAGCGCAAGCCCATCGAAGCCGGGGCCTACGCCGCCATCTGCGATATGGTCGTCGATCTCGGGGTACAGCCCTCACCTGGCGGACAGTACGCGCCCAAGCGCACTTTGCTGCTGCGGTTTCAGATCCCGAGCGAGCGCGTGGAGTTCACCAAAGACGGCGAGACCCGCAGCCTGCCCGCCGTTATCAGCCGCACGGTCGGCCTGTCTCTTAATGAGAAGGCCACGCTCCGCCAGTTGCTGCAATCGTGGCGTGGTCGTGCATTCACGCCGGAGGAGTTGAAGAAGTTTGATCTGACCGCCGTCCTCGGCAAGCCTGCATTCATCAACGTGACGCACTCGACCAAGGGTGACAAGACCTACGCCAATTTGACCAGCATTATGCCCCTTCCGAAGGGCATGGCCGCACCGGCTCTAGAGGGCGAGGCGCTCTGGTGGTCGTCGGATTCGCCGAATCTAGACGCCTTCAATAAGTTGCCCGCCTGGGTTCAAGAAAAGATCAGCAACCGGATCATCGAGCAGCCTGCTATTGCGAAGATCGCTGCTGCGAAGCCTGCTGCCGTAGCGCCTGCGGAATTCATCGACGATGAGGTGGCCTTCTGATGGCTACCGCGCGATATGGATATAAGATGGCAGACGGCACGAAGGTGCCGAGCGTCACTACCATTCTAAAGATTAAAGACCCCGGCGCGCTGATCAACTGGGCCTATAAGACAGGCCGCGAGCACGGCAACCTCGAAGGCAAGGGCCAGTTCGCACCGGCCAACCTTTACCAGGGCAACGATGCCTTGCAGATCGGGACGTGCGTTCACGAGATGTGCGAGGTGTTCGTAAAAGGTGGCGATCCGACCGCGCATCTTGATGGAGTGATGGAGAAAGCCGAGACGCTTGACAAGGCAGCATTCCGCGCGCAAGTTGTTAGCGCTTACTCGGCTTTCGAGTTTTGGTGCAAGGGCACCCAATTGGAAATCCTCGAGTGCGAGGTGCCGGTACTGTCAGAGACGCACCGCTACGGCGGAACGCTCGACTTCATCGGGCGGCTAAATGGTCGCTTGGTGCTCGGCGACTTCAAGACATCGGGCGGAGTCTACCCCGAGTATCTGATCCAGTTGGTTGCGTATGCGAAGGCATACGAGGAATGCAAGGGCTTGAAGATCGACGGCGGATACCATCTGCTGCGCTTCAGCAAGGAAAACGGCGACTTCGGCCATCACTTCTATCCAAGCCTGGACGACGATGCGTGGCCTGCGTTCCTGCATCTGCGGGCGTTGCATGATTTGAACGAGCGTCTTAAAAAGAGGGCCGCATAATGGGCGAGCCAATGTACACCGACGAAGACGAACTGTTTCAAGATTTGATGCACGACCCAGTAGATTCGCCACGTCACTACCAGTTGCGAATCGGCGGCGTGGACGCGGAAATGATCGACGTGATCCGCTCGATCCTCGGGCAGCGTGGCACGCTGGCTTATTGCCACGGCTCGGCACTCAAGTACCTGGGCCGCGCGGGCAAGAAAGACGGCGCACCGACGGCGCAGGATTTCCGCAAGGCTGCTTGGTTTGCGACTTATGCCGCGCACATGGCGGAGGATTTAGAGGAGGATGATAAGTGAACGCTGTTCTTCAATCATCAATTGTTTTTAATGATCCTGTTAGCAATGCGGAGCAGGCTTTTGTTGGCCTAGAGTCAATGGATATTGCACAAAAAATTGATGCAATAAATCGTATAAAAATGGCATTGCAAAAGCACTCACCATTTGCCGATGAGCCTGTGGATTGCGTGCAATGGGTTCCGGCAGAATTGGTTACCGCTAACGACTACAATCCAAACACGGTTGCTCCGCCAGAAATGAAATTGCTTGAGCACTCAATTACGGAAGATGGCTACACACAGCCGATAGTCTCGTGGCATCGTGATGGTCAATACGAGGTTGTTGACGGGTTCCACCGGCATCGAGTTGGCAAGGAAAGCAAGACGGTAAACAAGCGCGTGCATGGATACCTTCCGCTTGTTGTTATCAATGCAGAACGTCAAGACAAAACAGATCGAATTGCGTCAACTATTCGCCACAATCGCGCGCGCGGCAAGCATCGTGTAGAGGCTATGTCTGAAATTGTTGTTGAACTTAAGCGCAGGAATTGGACTGACGAAAAGATTGCGCGCGAACTCGGCATGGATGCGGACGAAGTGTTAAGACTGTGCCAAATAACTGGCATTGCAGAGGCATTTAAGGATGAGCAGTTCTCCCAGGCATGGGAGGCAGATAAAACAGATGAATCTGCTGTTGGCGCTGAAATCATTTCAGATGTAATTTCTGACTTTCAGCCGAATGATAAGGGCAGGGTTTTCCACACTTGGGAAAAATGGGAATGCTTCCGCGCTGGGTTCTATGCGGAGCGCCCAGTAAACATGACCCATGAAGAAGGCGAAGAAAAGTATGGCGACTTTCTTGCAGATTTGTCGGCATTTGAATCTGCTCTCCATGGCGTTACGACCCAATGGAAGTTTTCATGCGAGCATTATTTAACAAATGACCGCATGAATCGTATTGCTTGGCTCGGGCAGGCTTCCGTGGCGTATGCTCTTGGAATACCGTCATGCTGTCGAGGCGGATATCACCGCCTGGATGAAACACAAAAAGCAGCGGCAGATGATATGGCTCTTAAATACTTGAACTTGTGGCTTGCTGCAAACGGCCACGAAGCAGTAACTCACGAGCAGGCTGGCGGAAGAACCGAGGCGGAGTTGTACTAATGGCAACCATTAAAAAGCCAATAGGCATTGATACATTGCAGGCCGCCCGTGATCGGGTGCGCTACGTGTTCGATCATTTTGAGGCAGTGTATATATCCTTTAGTGCTGGCAAGGATTCCAGCGTAATGATGCACCTAGTGATGGAAGAAGCCATGCGTCGGAAGCGCAAGGTTGGCGTGCTGCTGATTGATCTTGAAGCGCAGTATGAATTGACAATTCGCCATGCAGAGCAGATGTTTGATATGTACTCTGAACATATTGAACTTTACTGGGTTTGCCTGCCGCTTAAATTGCGAAATGCGGTTAGCAACTTTGAGCCAGTATGGTGCGCGTGGGATCCAGAGCGCAAGGCGGACTGGGTGCGAGAACTTCCGAATAGGCCAGGAGTAATTTCTGACCCAGCCTATTTTGACTTCTTCGAGCCTAGGATGGAGTTTGAAGAATTCATCGAACTGTTTGCAGTGTGGTATAGCAAAGGAAGGTCAACTGCTGCATTTATTGGGATTCGCGCGGACGAAAGCCTAAACAGATTTAGAACTGTCGCAATTTGGAATAAGCAAACTCATTTTGGCAAGCGATGGACAACACAGGTTGTTGATGGCGTGTTTAATGTGTATCCAATTTATGATTGGAACGTAAAAGACATTTGGCGGTATCACGCAAAATATCCAGCCAAGCCACACAATGAAGTCTATGATCGTATGCATCTTGCTGGGCTGTCATTGTCTCAGATGCGGCTTTGCCAGCCGTACGGAGATGATCAGCGCAGAGGGCTTTGGCTGTATCACCTAATCGAGCCTAAGACTTGGAGCCGAGTTGTTGCGCGAGTCAATGGTGTAAATAGCGGCGCTTTGTACATTGAAGAGCACGGGAACGTGAACGGATACAGTCGAATTACGCTACCACATGGGCACACATGGAAAAGTTTTTGTAACCTTTTGTTATCCACAATGCCCGAAATCACTCGGAATCACTATGCAGATCGATTTAATAGTTGGCTTGTTGGGTGGCACAAGCGTGGGTATAGAAATGGGATTCCAGATGAAGCGCCGCGTGAGTTAGAAAAAAAATACTGGGCACCATCATGGCGCAGAATGTGCAAAGTCTTGTTACGCAATGACTGGTGGTGCAAAGGTCTTGGAATGACTCAGCCTAAAAGCGAAGCGTACTCAAAATACTTATCAATCAAAAGGGGAAGAAAAGCATATGGCAATTAACCAATCCTCGCAGGAAGCCCTGCACGCAATTGCCGATCTGCTCGGCACAAGACCGAGCGCTGCAATGGTCGTGGCCGCACTCGAGGCGGCATACTCGCTTGGCCGATGCGACCAGGTGCTTGAGGCCACCAAGGTGGTGCAGCATGAACTGGCTTCTTGACATCATCCGCAGGGTGCGGCGCTCACGCCGCGAGGACTGGCGGCACGTACCGCCGCCGAATTGGGCCTGCTCACGAAAACGCGCGGGAGGGCTTTACTGGTGAAGGTAGAAATCTGTCCAGAGAGCGCGGCCGAAATCACTAGGGCCGAGTTGCAGTTAACGCTGCAACTATTCAAGAAGGATTTACGCCAGCGGAAAACGGGCAAGGGATCGGCTGTGTTCACGCATGACAAGGCGGAAGACATCGAGCAGATTAAGCGGCACGTGGAGGCTACGGAAATGCTCTTGCGGTACTACGGAGGTTGATATGCCTGTTGGTGGAATGCCGCCGCCATCTTTGCGGCAATTGCTTTTCGTGTTGTTGTTGCTGGCCGGTGTCGTCTGCATACCGCTGGCGGTGCTTGGCTGGCTGATTGTGACAGTCGTGGAGTTGCTGCGATGAAACTCTATGACGTACCACGAGACTCGCGCATCCAATTGTCTGACGGAACGGAACTGAACTTTAAACGCATCGACGGCATGTACTCGCTGTGCATGACCGATGACAACGAGCCGGTGCATGTGGCCGCGTGGACTGAGGTGGCGGTGATGAAGAAGGAGGCACCGCAATGAGTGACCTAAACTTTGAAGGACTATCAGACAAGCAATTGCGGCTCTTTGCAATCCGTTGTGCAAGGCGTGTGCAGCACCTTATGACTGATCCACGATCTATTGCAGAATTGGATGTTGCAGAGCGTTACGCGAATGGCGAGGCGACGGATGACGAGTTGTCTGCGGCGAGGGATGCAGCGAGTGCTGCAGCGAGGGCTGCGGCGTGGGATGCGAGTGATGCGGCGTGGGATGCTGAACGCGCTGAACAACAAAAGATTTTGGATGAGATTCGACAGGAGCAACCGCGATGAGTGAATTACAGATAGGCGACATTGTGCAGATTGACCCGTCGATGGATGGATTTGGCGGGTGTTTGGCAGTGGTGAATGAAGTCAAGAACAGCGGTCGAGTAATGGCCTATGTTCAAAACGCAGGTCAGCCGGGTCAGGCGTACATCATCTTGAGCAAGGGCAGATACGAACCGACAGGTGGCCGTGCTGTATGGGCGGTGTCATGACCCGCGACGACATCATCCACATGGCGCGAGAGAGCCAACGTGAACGTTTTAGTGATGGTGGCTATTGGTTTAGCATGGAAGTTAGAGACCTTGCAGTCTTCGCCGCCCTCGTTGCCGCAGCAGAGCGCGAGGCGTGTGCGAAGGTGTGTGATGGGTGGATGCATGCCAATGGAAATGATTGTGCCGCCGCGATTCGGGCGAGGGGGGAGGCATGAAAGACGAATGGGATTTGGAAGTCGAGCGTATGCCGTGGCGCTTCAATCCGCCGAAGCCAGACTTACGCGCGGCGCTCTTGCAGTTACGCTCATTAGGATTTAACGCAGAGGCCGACTTGATCGCGGGCGAGGTGCTCGGCGTGCAGAAAGCAAGGGCCAAAGAGGCCGAAGCGTACATTCTGCTCTCGGCTGCGTGGCCTGCGTTGGTGCGTGCTGGCCGCACGGAATTGGCCGATCAGATTTCGCAGTTTCTAGCCGACTAGCGCCGGACGTGGTAGGGGCTGGCCTTTTTGAAATGGTCGGCATTGCACTGCACGGCTTGATCTATAGGCCGCGCGATCTCTGGATGCGCGCAGTGAAACTTCGAGTTGCGATACACGAAGAAGGCGCAATTCTGGCAGAGTTCGGGTTCGGCCCACGACAACTCGGTGATGAGTTCACGATCCAGCACGCGCATGGCTATACCGGAGCGCCTCTGAACCAAGCCTTGCCCGCATCCACCGCGACGATCTCCGGCTCGAGCAGTCGCCCTTCGCAATACGTCAGCACCACAAACCCCGACGCCCAATTCAGCGGCCCGGCTTCTACGTAGGTGAACTGCGGGCCTTTCGGCTCGGCCATTGTGCCGCAGTCCACGCCGAAGCGTCGGCCGCGATAGTCAGCCCATGGGGTGTATTGCAACTTGTGAAGGTGGCCGTGCACGTAGTGCGTGCCAGCGCGCAGCGCCGAATTGTAGGCCGCGTGTATTCCACCGCCCACCGGCCGATGTCTAATGACCGTCCATGCGTACTGCTCGGCATTCAGATGCACGGCCCAGCCCGCGCGCCAGCGTGGCAGATAGTCAATCAGCGTTGAGCCTGGCATCTCCTCGAGTTCGGGCACGTTGCTAGATAGGTAGTTCTCGAAGCGCGCGTCGTGGTTTCCGATGGTGCGTAGCAGTTTCGCCTTGCCCGCCGCGCGCTCAATCTCAGCGCACCGATCCTGCACAGCGTGCAGTTCGTCCTTCAGTTCGGGTTGCTTTTCCCACATGATGCGGGAGTGCCGACTGATCCGCGCGCCGTCCAGAATATCGCCGTTCAGCACGACGATATCGGGCTTCAATGCCTTCGCCAGTTTGCAAAACGCCTCGTGCGCTGGCGTAACCACGCCCGGCCAGTAGTGGCAATCGCTTGCAATCATCACCACGCCGTCGTGTAGTTCAAGGTGCATTTCGGATTCGTAGCGCCGCGCGCGCTGCTCTGCGAGCCGGTTGGCGGCTTGGCCTGCCTCGGCCTTGATGCCGGTTGTGCAAGTCGGAGGCACCTTGCTCGGCAATGCTATGCCGTGGCGCGCCTCAAGCGAGCGCCTGCGCTGGTGGACACTTCGCACCGGCAGAGACAGTGCATCGGCTACTTTGCGGGGTGATCCGTAACGCTTCCATGCGTCGATGAATTCCTCGTCGGTGAAACGCTTAGGCATTTATTCCTCAAAGGTTGTGAGGGACTGCTGGAGCAGATGGCCCAGTTGATCGACGAACTGCTCGTCCCTAGACAGCGGGTGCGCCATCATGTCGAGCATGGCGTGCGTCCATTCGTGGCAGAAGGTTTGCTGTAGAGATGTCATCGGCTGACCGCCGAGGATTTCGATTCGTAGGCGATCCGGTATCCAGATGCCGACGCAATCCTTATGCTTCCATCGGCTGCGTGGAATGACTCGCACTGTGATCTTGTGTCCTAAAAGTTTGAAACTCTTAGGGATGCCGGTTTTCATTTTTTGTCCTTATTGGCTCAAGAACATTGACCGCTCATCGTTCCGTCGCTTGACCAGCCCAGGCAACACCTTGCCCGCTGCTTTTGTCCACATGAGAAACGCATCGGCCGCGCCCTCGACGTCGCCTCGGTTGTAGCGCATACGGATGCTGCTGCGCTGAAGATTGCCTAGACCGACGTTGAAGGCAAAACTTACCAGAGCGTCGAATTGGCCTTGATTACCAAGAGCAGCAGGGCAAAGTCGGGCCACGCCACGCTCAAACCGCGCAAGGTCTTGAGCCAAGATAGCGTCCACCTCGTCCATCGTGAGTGTGCGATCCCACCCTGCTGGTATCGGTAGACTGCGCCGCTCTTCATGCTTCACCGCTGCGTGTGATGGGTCAATAACGTGGCCTACGCCGACAGTCCAGAGCAGCGCCGGGCACCGATAAGGCCGCGTGCGGACGCCCTCATGGTGCTTGACCATCTTGATGGCTGCAGCCGACGCTTTCATTTCTTAAATGCTTGTGTCCCAAACCAAAAGGCAATGATGCTCGAGAGAATCAGCATCTCGTCATCGCTGAATACGTTGTCCATTGCGACCGCAAACGGAATGCCCGTCGTGTAGGCGTACCATACACCGGCCACGTTGAGCGCGACCAACTCCAGCACAAAGATGTACGTCACAACCGGGCGCACGCTTGCGCGAAGGTTAATCATCCACTGACTCGCACCCTTGCCGATTTCGATGTCGTGCTGGTACAGGGCTTGACGCTCTTCGCCAGCGGTCTCGGTCTGGATTTGCTCAAGTTTGATTTCCTCAACCCGCGCCTGTGCAATCAACCCGCGCTCAGCCAGCGCCAACTCGCGCTCCTTTTGCGCTGCGACCAAAGCAAGTTCGTGCTTCTTGTCTTGCTTGTCCTGCATCATCCCGAGGATTTTGGGCAGACCGCCCGCAAGGAATGAAAGAAAGGTGCTAATCATTGTCATCATTTGTTGCGCTCCTCCATCAACTTGACGCGCACCTGAAGGTCGTGGATGTCCTCCATGATGTCATCCTTCATGTCCTGCCTACGGGCTGCGCTAACCGGGCTGTCTGTCGGCACGCCCTCTGATGTAATGAGCGCGGGCATCTTCGACTCAATCGAAAGCAGACGATTATTGAACGATGCAATCTCAGTGAGCAGCCAACCCACTGCGGCCAGCAGTACCGGAAAGAGCATATCGATCACTTTTTGCATATTCACTTGTCGGCCTTTTTATTTATCAGATCCCAGGCGGATTTCATCTTGTCTTCAAGAACCGCCACCCGTAGGTCAAGTTTTGATAAGACAATAATCAGCGTGATGAGTGCAAGAATGACGGGCCACGCTCTAGTAAACATCTCGAATATGTCCATAGTGCCCCCTACTTTTTACTGTTTGCAATCTTCTCTTTGATAGTCAGAGAATGAGAGATGATTGCAAACAATCCGACGATAATGGCCGTAACGCCAGCAATAAAAGTAACGATCTCATTCGCGCTTGAAAACCAACTGGTGCCCGCTGCTGCAATCGAAACGCCTGCGGCAATATCCGCGCCTCTGTTCGTGTTCATCATGGCGGCACTCCCCCTCCACCCAGTCTCGTAATCGTTACCGGCACGTCCGCCGTTGCGGTCAGCGGTGTGCCACCTGTCGAATCTGTAACCGTGCAGCGGTAGATACCCGAGACAAACTCATCTTCGTTAAGCGTGGCGCTGAATGTCGTGGTTGCCGCGCTGGCGCTTGTGATCGTAAAACTGTCGCCAGAGACAAACGTCCAGGCGTAGGTGTACGGGGCCGTTCCACCCGAGGGCGTCACAGTTGTAGATGCCGTTGTCAGCGTTGCGGCTGTGCCGGTCTTGCTCAATGTGCTGGGCGAGGCGCTCGCGGTCATTGCAATGCGCGTGATCTCTACCGAGACGATTGCGGTTTTCGTGGCTGCTACCGCATCGGTCACCGTGCAAGTAAATACGGCGCTATAGGTCGAGCCGCTCGCAAGGCTTGAGCCGGTAAAGGTGGTCGTGGCAGAGGAAGCAGAGTCCGCCGCAATTGATGTCGAGCCGCTAGTGCGAACCCATGAGTAGGTATAGCCTGGCGTGCCCCCCGCAGCCGTGACAGTCACAGAGGCCGTGGTAATCGACGTGCCGGTGTCTGTCTTGCTGACAGACGATGGGGCGACGGTAGCGGTCAGCGAGCCGGGGAGAGAGTCGGCCGCAGCGGCTACGCCATTGGTTGCTGGCTCGGTGGTTGAGGTGTTGCCAGCGTCCGTCCGCACGCGCACCCAGTAGTACCGGGTCGTTGTGTCGTTCTTCGGGATGAACACCGACGTTGCCACGCCCGACCAAATGCGGACAGCCGATGAGAATGGCGTAATCGAGGTGTGCTCGTAGACTTCATAAACCGAGCCGGTAGGCAGTACAGCCGGGGCCGTCCACGAAAGGTTGAAGCCGCTTGCCAAGTTCTTGGCCGTGAGGCCAGAGGGCGGGGCTGGGATATATGTCGATGGCACCGGAGTGCTGACAGACGTCGGGGTTTCGTAATCGCCCACAACCGGATCGCTCCAGTCGCTCGAGTCTTCCTCGCGCACGACCAACTCAACGAACCCAGCCGGGTTGAACTGCCACGATTCGCAGCGGACGTACTTGTTAGTCCAGCCGAGTTCGGCAATCGTGATCTGCCCGACATCGAACGGGCGAATCTTGTAGGCCGACATTCCCGCGCGGATCGTCGCTACAGTGCCATTGCGGCTGCGGCGCGAAAGCAGGATGGCATGACGCTGCGCCTCGTACTCGTTGGTGCAGGCTGCGAAGTCAACATCTAGCCATGCCTGCTCGCCGTCGGCGCTCACGTATGACGTGTTAATAACCGGCTGGAATTCCATCTCCTGCCAGTTCTTGTCGCCGTTTATAAACTTACCGCGCACCGAGTTATATCGCTCGTTATACGCAAACGCCGTCGTCACGCTTAGTCCGTTGTCCACCAAGTCCGACTCATCGAGCATGAACGATGACGACTGCCACGCGCCAGCAAACATCCGCCACAGACCGCCAGAGTAGTAACACACGCCCGACATTGCGTCGGCTAGTTTGCTGATGTTGTCCTCGAAGCGATCCGTTGCACTCAAGATAACGTTGCACGTATACCGTTTCTGCGTAGCCGGGCCGGGTATGTTTACGAGTTCGTCGCAGATGTCCGCAGCGTCAGCGACCAGCACCCAATCGATGCGGTCTGTATCCTCGCCAAGCCCGAGTCGTGTGGAAATCAGATAGTCGGCAAGGCAGAGCGCAGGGTTAGACGAATAGGTAAACGTGGACGGATCATCAAGACGCTGCGAGCCAACGCCGCCCGGCTGCGTGGAATCCAGACGCGGGTCATAGACTCGCTTGCCTTCCACGAGCGCGGTCACTTCCGGCTTGCCGGTCTTGTACACCGTCTCATCAAACTGGTACGTCAGCGCAAGATAGCCAACCTCGCGGCCACGATGGCCCGAAGTCCACTCGGTGAATGCTGTATTCAGTTTGTAGTCAGCCGTCTGCTCATTGGTTCCGCGATACGCGCGCACCCATGCCTTTCCGTTCCACGCGCCGCTCGTAACCTTTCCATCGTCATCCGATCCGGTGATCGCCGTGATGGTGCCGATGGCCGTGCGATTGAAATAGATTTGGCCGATGCTGTTAAGTTCGTGTCCAGACAGCGCAAGGGCTTGATGCAGGAATTCGTTATTCGTTCCGGATACCAGCGGCGGTATGACATTCATTCCGGAGACAAGCATCTCGCCGTAAATGATTCGGCGTGTTTCAATAGTGCCTGAGTATTCAACATCTTGCCGCGCAGCAGGAGTGCGTAATTTAGGCGTTAGTGCCTTACTGATTGCAGCAGTTGCGGCAAGCGTAAGAATTGTTTTAGTTATTGCGTACAGGACAGGGTAATTTGTTGCAAAGTATGCAACCGCTAATACTGCTTGAGGCATTACCAGACCCCCATAACCGAAGCCTTCGGCAATGTCACCGGGCCATCTTGCCCAAGTGCCGCAACCGCGCGTCCTGTGCAGATGCCCAGCATCTCACGCCCTTCGTTCTCTACCAGCACGACATCGCCGCGCATTGGCCGAGTGCGCCGCATCTCGCCGAGGTACTCGCAGACCGCAGGGCCAATGCCGCCTTGCGTTTCGATGTACTCGAGCGCGCTCGCCTCGTCGTGATAGCGCGCGGCCAGTGCTTCAGCGTGGTGCGTGTCGTGCATCGCATCGTGGACACGCGCGGCAAAGAGGCAGCAATCATCCACGCCCCACGAAAACGCGCGGCCCTCGTGCGCCTCGATGGTTTCCCACATTTTATCGAGCCAGTCTGCGCGTTTCATTTTTTCGCCGGTTGTCCACCAGTGCCACGGCCGCTGCCGTCGGCGCCTGGAAATCCGCCGCCGTAGGCTGCGTCACGATTGCCCCACTGAGACACAAAGCCGGGAATCGCATAGGTGAGGTCGAAGAACTGATCGCCGGGAAAGATCACCTGTTGATCTTCGTCCGTGTACCGCCCGATGCGCGGCTCGCGCCGCAGGCGGTACTCACACGTCAACTTGATCTCTGCCACGTTCTTGGCAATGTTGAGCGACATTTGATTCATGCGCCCTTCCCAGACGACTTCCGGAGTGTCTACGAATGTCCTGTCTGTCTCGTTCAAGAATCCCAAGTAAATGACGACCGCGCGATTCTGGTAGTTCTCGGTCATCGTGGTGGACACAAGCGAGGCATCAACACCTGAAAGCGTTAGGGTTATAGCACGCGCGATAACCTCAATGCTTTCGTCAACAATGTCGATCCCGCCAAACTGCCCGATCCCGTAGAAGGTTTCGGCTGCGGCCTCAAGGGAGATATTCTCGGGCACTTCCGTTTGCAGATTGTCGCCGTCTTCCATGCGGAGCAGTCCGGCAAAGGTGATCTCCCCGACGCCATCGTGGACGCGGACAATGCCGGAGCCGAAGTCCAGTTCGGCAAGTACCACCATGCAGACCGATGCTTTTTCGGCCTCTGCGGCATTGTCGCCGCTGACTATTCTGCTCACGCAATGTCCTCGATCAGTGACATCTCAACGTCGCTGATGATGCCGGGGCGGGTCGCCCACGACACCCGCTCATCTGCAAGCATAAACCGCCCCATGGGGTTACGGAAAACCACCGGAGCATTGTCAGCCGGGGAGGTTCGCAGCGTCGGCTCGAACATGAGGTAGCCCTGCCCCGAGCCGTTCGAGTTAAGGTCAGCCGTCAGCCGCTTGAGTTCGCCATTGATCTCGACCCAATCGCCCGCCAGTGCAAGCCCGTTGGTCGAAACAGGCAGACCGTCGATGTTCAGCCCTCCGCCCACTTGGCTAGCGCCATTGACTAACCCGCACCGGGCGACCGACCCATAGGTCAGAAACTGGAAGTCGTTAGCCGCGCGTCCCGATATGTAGTCGTAAAACGAAACGTGGGACGACGTGCCGCACGCGGTGAAGGTTTCGACGTACTTGCCCGCCGCAGTCCGCAGCGTGCCAGAGAGCAGCCCGGACGCGCCCTGCGACGTGCCAGCCATAGCCGCCGCGCGCACGTTGCCCTTGCCGGCGCCGAGCACGAAGCGCACGGCATACGGGGCGGAGGTTACCGTGGTGAGGGCGGATTGGTAGGCGTAGCGGTCACCAGTCACGCCCGTGCGGGTAAGCCGCAGCCCGAAGTGTGAGTCCGCCGACAGCGCCAACTCGGCATCGCTCGAGGCCCACCCGGTCGTGTTGGTCACGGCGGCATTGTTGGTCAGCAGTTCGGCATTGCTGAATGAGCCAGCAAACGCGCCAGCCGGGTCGGAGAGGTGCAGCCGGTTGGCCCGACCGCGCAGCGCGGCAATGAGGGACAGCAGCCGCCGACGCTTGGCGGCAGAGGGCGCGCGGAAGATCAGCCGACACGACCAGCGATTACCGGGCCGTGAGTACGTCCGCGTGGAGCCGGAGAGGGCCGAGGAAAAAACCGCCGTGTTGTCGATCAGCGACCACTCGACATCCGAGGCGACCAGATCGGGAGGCAATACATAGTCAGTCATCGTCCCACCCCATATCGCCGGTCAAGTTCCTCGAAGATGCGGCGGTTGTTCTCTTGCAGGATGCCCGGCAGCGCCGATTGCAGATCGGCCGTCGCGCCTCGTGCGTCGATATTGTACACCGGCGCGACAGTCATACCGCCCATCATTGCGCCATTCGGCACAATGCCACCAGATGAGCCTGGCACAAACAACTCTGGGCCACGCTCGCCGACGATATACGGACGGTTAGCGGACACCGGGCCGCCAGTTGCTTTTTTCTCTAGCGCGCCATACATCTGGCCGAAGATACCGGCTGTTCCTTTGAAAGGGCTTAAAAACGCCAGCAGCAATTGCTGCGCGAGAAGTTGCGCGACCATCTGCCGAATCATATCGACAAAGCCTTTAAGCATTCCGCGCAGTCCGTCTTGGAATGGATCGAACAAGAAAGCCGCGAAAGATTGCTGCATCTGGCGTGCGGCTTCTTCGGCAAACACAGTCAACTTTGATACGCCTTCCTCGGCGCTATCAAATATCGTTTCGCCAAGTTCGCCGCCTCTTTCTAATTCTTCGGCAAACTTATCGCGCATATCAATAATGCCTTGCTCAATATCGCTTTCAATTTCTGAAATATACTTTCCGGCATCATCAACGCCATACAGAGCGCGCAGCGCATTCGGGATTGTTTCTGCCTTAGTGCCAGCGGCAGCACTTGGGCCAGCCTTTGCAACTGCTGCTGTTGCTGCGCCCGGAATCTTTCCGCCAGCAACTGAACCCTGCACCATTTCAGAAACAAGCGCGGCGCTCGCTGCTGCGCCGCTTCCTCCCATGACGCTCGCTAGAAACTTCAAGATTGTATCTGGGCTTTTTACAAAACTTGAACGGCTAATCGCCGTGATATTTTCTATTACTCTGGCAGTTACTTCTACAACTTTTGAAAATCCAGTTATTAGCGCACTAGTTAAAGTCTGCACAGAGGAAACGATTGTTGGGTCTTTCAAAGCCATGTTTAGTTTTTCGATGGCCTTGCGTCCCTCCTCTGTCCCCTCTGCCGCTTTCGTTAACTTGCCAAATGCGCTAACAAGTACCGACCCGGTTAGAAACCCAAAGGCAAAATTTACCGCCTTCGCCGTCACCTTCGCGGTACGCTCGAGCGTCTTCATGCTTCGCATCGCCGAATTGATCGCGGCTTGCGTGCGATCAACTGCGGTGATTGTTACTTGTGCTTGCGCCATGATCGCTCCTGGTCGTCCGCTTCCATCTTGCAAGCGGCTAGAAGGTGATAAAAGTCGGCCTCTGTCATGCTGAAAATCTGTTCTGGAAGGACGGACAACCGGAGGGAAAGGGCATACACCGCCCTAAGTTGTCCGTCCTCCATCATTTTTTTTCGGCATCCTCCACGCTTTGCGGCGTGTCGTTCATCGCAGAAACGATCTTGGCGATCACCTCGGGGTCGTAGTTATTCAGCAGTTCGATTCGCTCGGCCTTGCTGAACACCCGCCGACCCTCGACATCTCGCGCTCGGACAATAAGCGTTGTCGCCATTGCCTCAAGATCAAGCACCGTGGCATCGCCTTGCTGCTTTGCGAGCAGGAAGATTTCCCGCCGCTCGGCTAAGGTCATATCAGGCCAGTAGTAAATCGTGGTATTCCATTCTGGAACCACGATTGGAATCAGAGTCTCCGGCGTGCGCCGGTCGGCAAACTGTGATTTTGCCTGCTCTTTCCAGTTCATAAATCCTCGCTATTATGACGTCGCCGCCGTGAGTGCGCCGTTGCCGATGAAGTTAAAGGTGATCTCAGTGATCGCGCCGCGCTGGACATTGCGGGTGATCTCAGTCACGAGCGCGCTGCCGCTGTAGCGTGTAGCGCCAGCGCCGACACCTTCCGGTGCAAGCACGACAGAGACGTTCGAGCCAGGCGTCAGTGCGACCTGTCCGCTCGTGTCGGTCTCATCCCAGAATGCCGTGATGGTGCCGTTCCACGACTTGATCGCGGTCACGTTGTACGTCTTGTCGAGATCAGACAAAGTAGTGTCTTCGGCGTACTCCGCCGTCTGCGTGAACGAAAATGATGTGACCTCCGCGACCGTGTTGGTCGAGACGCGCACCAATCCCTCTGAACCATGATGATTTGCCATAACTCCTCCTAACTAATAATAGTGCCCGCGTCGGTTTCTGCCGTGCGGTACACAACCCGAAACTGCATACGTGCCGAACCAATCGGGGCATCCCCGCTGAAGTCGAGCGATATCTGCGTGTCGATTAACACGCAGTCCTTCACCACTGCGCCGAGCGTATTGTCCGCACCGATGGCGTTCTCTACGCTTTCGCACAGTCTGTCGAGCCGGTCGTCCAAATAGTCCGCATCTCGCGCCACGCACTCAATCACAACATTCAGTTCGCGGTCGAACTTTCTGGGATACGTGAGCGTCGTCTGCGCGACGGTTTCGGTGTTGGTATATACCAGCGCCATCGAAACCGTGTCGGCTGGGATCGGATAGACACGCGACTTACTTACCGTGTCGGCTACTGCCGCATTCGTAAGAATCGTGACGATGCTATCTCTGATCGTTTTGCGTGCGTGCGCCATTATGGGTTGCCCGTCTCAAGTAGGATAAAGCCGCCGTTCTCTTGCAGCATATTCGTGCCGTCTTGCAGCAGAAGATTGTTTTCCTCTGGTGCCTCAAGCCCGGTCGTTACCTCAAGCGTCAGCACCGTTACGCCAGTGCCGTCTGCCTTGAAGTTGCGAACGATGTACTTGTCACAGTCAATAAAAAGCAGATCGCCAAGTGCAGGCTTGCAGGGTAGCGCCGCCGTGGGGATCGTAAAGATCGGCACGCTGCTGCTGAATCCTGCCTCCGCGACATCGACGATCTGGTAAGCGTTGTCGAATATACCGACGATGCTAAACCGTGCGCCCTTGTTCTTGTAGATGGCCGCCACGCCCCAATCGGCTGCGGCAAACATCGAGCGCCTGTCGAAGTCGCTCTCGAAAGTCACGCGGGCGCGCTCAAGTCTGTAGTGGCCTCAAGTACCAGCACGGTCACGCCAGTGCCATCCGGCTGTATTTCGCGAACCGTGTAAATGTCCTGCCCGTCGATGATCTTGTCGCCCTCCGCCGAGTCTTTCGGCATTGATGCGCTCGGGATCGTAAGCGTCATGCGCTCCGATGCGAACTCCGGCTCGGCTACTGCGACAGCCTGGTATGGCGAGTCCAGAATACCGCGCACGTTAAACCGCGTCTTTCCGCGTCGGTAGATAAGGTCGGTTGCAGCGTCCGAAAAGAACGCTCTGGTATCTGAACTGCTATAAACCGCCATATCTCACCGCCCACATTTCGCTAGTTGCGGTTGGCCCTAGCCGCGATACGTCGCCAGAGAATATCGACCTAAAGAGCCGATCCCACTCGTGATACGGCCTAGCAGACGGGTGAAGATTCACGCCGTCCCAGTACGTCGGATAGTCCGCCGCAGCAATCACTATCGTTCCACGACACACGCGCTCAAGTTCTTTCAAGCCGGGAATTATATCCGGCTCAAGAACGTGCTCGATCACGTCAATGCACGTGACGACATCAAATGAATGATCCTTAAACGGCAGTGCAGTAATGACCGCGTTATGTACACCATCGCCGCACAACTCCGGAACGGCTTCAGTGCCCATCGCATCGAATCCCATATTACGCGCTGCGGTCAGTAGTTCGCCGCGCCCGCAACTGACATCGAGAAGTGAACCCGACAACGTATCCAGCACAGAGACCACCGGAAAAAGCCGGTCGTCTGCCATGCCATAGTGCGAGTATTTCTTATAGACCTCGCGGTACTTCTCAATCTCTCTTTGGCGGGCGTCCACGTTTCTTTTCCGGTGAGAATACTTCGGTTAAAAAGTCTTGGCGAACATACTGCACGGCCATCTGCCGCCCAATGAGCCATCGCCCAAAGCCATCATCGACATCTACCACACGACCGCGCTCTAGAGTTTGGCCGTTGTAAAGTCTTGACCGGATCATTTCGACTTTCATAAACCTTGAAACACCTTTGTTAGACAACCGGACGCCACACGAACCTTCTCGGGTTCTTTCATGTAATCACGAACCTTGACCCACG
>Ga0129336_10000487_pt1 | contig 23288 bp, 34 predicted proteins | sample CPB6_02_DNA_FD_96878 | JGI IMG/M metagenome (GOLD analysis project Ga0129336, IMG submission 96878) | Freshwater to marine salinity gradient microbial communities from Chesapeake Bay, USA - CPBay_Sum_0.6_0.2_DNA | ecosystem: Environmental > Aquatic > Marine > Coastal | place: USA: Chesapeake... | reverse complement strand
GCTTTGGCCCAGTTTTGTCTGGAAGGACCCAATTGCCCTGTAAACGCTATACGTCGCTCAATGCCACACGCTCGACCACCCAAGGCCCATACGCTAGTACTTTCTTCGCGGACGCGGTACGGAGGCTCCAGCGGTGTTTATCGACGCTCGCTACCGCAGCTGCGTTGGGTGTCCATGTCGCTCGCCTGTTACCTGTACCGCTTATCGTTATGTTTGCATGAGCTACAACCTGTAGGTCGGTATTGTTTCGACTCTCAATACACACTTCCAGATTACCTTGGGCTGACAGATCCACAGCGGCGTCGTTTGCGTCAAACACATCGACACTGATGGGCGTGCGGTCACCAACTGCAACACTGATCGTCGTACCAACGACACGTTCGGGGGCCAAGGCCGATAGCGGGCTCACCGTGATTGTCGATGATCCTGATGGGCCCTGCTCTAACGCATTGGTGGTGAACCTGTAGACCGCACCATCTAGTTCGACTGTGGTATCTAGCTTATCAGTCGTCGCCTTGATCGCAGCTATTTCCGTATCAACAAAATTATCGATCGTATCAATCTTGCCCTCAACGGTCGTTAGCTGTGTTGTCGTTGCCAATCCCGCCTGTATCTCGGTCACAGCACTTGCTGCGATGGCATCACTATCGATTACGTCCGTTTGAAACTCATGAACATCAGCAGCAACGTGATTGCTTCCTGTCACCTGCACCGTTCGGTTGCTGTTCGCACCGATCAATATTCGATCTGCGTTCTGCGTCGAGTTGTTGAGTTGCGTAACATCGACTTGCAATAGATCGCTACCGCTAACGAGCGAATCATACACTTGCGCGACAATCACATCGTACCTGTGATTGCTCATACTCATCGCAGCATTGTTCACGATGATGTCTAGCCTACCGAGCGTATCCACGTTGCCCGTTGTCAGTGCTACCGTGTAGTAGCCATTCGTGCTGTGCGTGACCGTTGCACCTGTCAGCACTGCGACCGAGCCATTCTTGCTAATTGAGAAATCGGCTAGCACCGCCGTTGTCACGGCAACACCATCGGCATCAAGCACAGGCCCGCAGGTTACAGTAGCGGTTGTATTGACCTTCAAAAGTTGCATTATGGCATCCCCGTTAAGATTCTTCGGCGTTTGCTGCCCGATGGGAATTGATAATAGGTAAATTGTTTTGGTCGTGGTTGTAGGCCGATGCCACGTTTGCTGGCAAGTTGACGGATTTCGGGAGGGGTTAGGGCGCGATTGTACACCCTTGCGTCATCGATTTGGCCGTTAAAAGGCGATGAATAGCCAGCATCTGACCTGCCCGAACCAATTCTGTGTGAACCTGTTATTGCTACGTTTGGGTTTCCTAAACTGGACTGTACGCCATTGTCTATCTTTCCATTGACGTAAACATCCATCGTTGCGCTTCTGCGCACGCCACAAATATGTGTCCATGACCCCGTTGCTGCTGATGAGTTGCTATCCGCATAAATCAATCTTGCTGAAGAATCTTGAACAGCGGTTGAGCGAATCTTTCCGGTTGACAATACGTCTAAAAAAACGCCTGAATCAACCAGAGAACCGTTATAAGCACCAAAGATTGTTTGGCGTGTTGAAGATGAAGTTTTAATCCATGCCGATAACGAAAAATCTCCAGTGCCTAAATTTGTTGTCCACGGATTATTGTCTACAAAATCATTCACCCCATCGAAATCCAACGCACCAGCCCCTTGGCTCACAACCCAATCATCGTTGGCCATGTTGGTGAGCGTGCCGTGGTTGCGAAATGGCGACAAATCAAAAAGGCGATTGCCTCCGCGCGGATTCACCGATGGTAGCCACCAGCCTATGAGGCCACGCCATAGATTTGGGTACGCTGATTCACTGGCATTGCGTGCGTAGCCTGTTTGCTGACTCACCACGACCTGATTCATCATGTATCAACCACCGAATCGCGAATCGGAACTAAAATAATTCGTGATGTATTGTTCGCTGCGGTAGCTTGATCGCGGAACGCTTGGCCTAGATTGTTGTCAACAACAGGAGCGACGTATCTGCCAGAAGGTCGCCAGATAACCGGATTTTGCACCTGTGTTGTGTTGCCATCATTCGTAGCCAAAAGGCTTGTTACAGGCCAACCCAATTGAACGGCCCATTCATCCTCGTTACCGTCTGCGGGCCACGCACCATCGCTGCCCGTCACGCCAGCGGGCCAGAGGCTATTGTCGTAAGAGCAAGCAAAATACAGATCGACTCGGTTGCCAGCGGTTGGTGCTGTTCCGGTTTCGACCACCAGCGTGACCAGGTATTCACGATTCCAGTTTGCTCCAAGGTCAACCGCTGCACCCATGCGGGCCGATCCGTCTGCGAGTGCGTCAAGCGTGATAACCGCCGTGCCGCCAGTTCCGCCGCTGTCTCGCCAAATAACCGCTGTGCCTTGGGTCTGTACAAAATAATCTGGTAACGCCATTAGATTGATACCTCTTCGATTTCTAATCGTGCTGAGCGTACGCTGCCATCGCCAACCGTTCCGAGGCCGACGTGATCCACCCAGCGGATGGATGTGTTGGCTAATGCTGACAGGTCCGCTACTTGAGCTTGCGTTGCAATTCCGATTTGCACTAGCCCGGCAAGCATGGTTTGCACACTCACCAAATCAACGTCTACCGTTTGTACTTTTCCGCTTGGGTCGTCGATCCAGTCGATTACCGATACGCAGAGTCCGTACGCCTGATCTGGGGTATCGCTTTTGCGTACTGCGACCTTTAGCGAGCCCCAAACACCCTGCTCAATGGCAAGTTGCTTGACTCGCCACAATTCAACAGGCCGACGAACCACCACAGTCTTCGCGTTAATTGCGTCGGCCGCTTGCTGGTCTGATAGACCAGCGTACTGCGGCTTGGATAGTTCGTCGGATAGAATGCTCATACTGGCGGAGTCTCTAATTGAAGGCCTTGCCGCACTACTGCGGCGTTAACGGAAATAAGTATACCGGCAATATCTGGCAAAAACGTCTTGTCATTGGTCGTCACACTGTTTTGGTAGATTTCAACAAATCCCTTCACGCTACAGCCGCCGGTGGGCACTACGCTAGTACCGGGGCAAATGCCCTGGGGATCGTAGACCTTGATTGTGGGCGATCCTGTGAAATTAAATTCGTCCAGGGTTCCGTCAAATTCTGTTGTACTGACTCTATTAGTTAGCGTAACGCGCCAGCAGGGCGTTATTTTTTTCATGTTGATCAATGCGGTTCTGATCGGCACTCTGTGCGATGCTGCGCGAATTAACTCGGCATGACCATAGCGACCGTTCGTGCTTGACCCAACTTCATAGAATCCTGAATACATCCAGCTATTGGGCACAAAATCACTGTCATATAGCGCAACCTGAGCCCCGAGCGAAAACACGCTCGGCGTATCCCGAGGGGTTTCAACCGCTGCAAACGTCAAGCCGTTGATCGCAGCTGGTACGACTTCACCGGGAGCAGCCGCTTGCTGTAACACGCAATGCCGAAACCAATGTTTGTACAGCTTCGGCCGCTGACCGATAAAAATATTAAGCCGGCGGTTGCAATTGCTGTAATCGAGTCTGAATGGCGCCTCGGCCTGAGCAAAGCCCATGGCGCAAAATGCGTACGCTCGCCAATTTTCATCGTTGCGAACCAAAATATGTCCGTTTTCAAATACATCCTGTAATTGGCCTGGTGACAGGTTACCGAGCCCCGCGTCGTATTCCTGGGCCGCGCGTAACATTCTGTTTGCGTCGCGGGCACTAATCTTGCGGTCCATTCGATCGCCTGGCAGAAACACTGTCATACGCCGATCCCCAGTAAAGAGAAATCACCGTCCTCATACACTTTTTCCACGTAGGCAAACACGGGCTGTTTGACCACATTAAAGCCGGTGCCCGTATCTCTGGTGTCGGCGTAAACGAACCAGATAAAATCGTGACCCTTTTTGTTAATAATCATGCCATTGACTTGCAGGTTAGCCACGTTAGGCGAGGCCACAAATTGGAATGAAATGGAAAACTCATCTTCGTTCCGCAGTCGTCCGCGACAACCACCAAACAAAACTTCACCGGCGGCTTTACCGCGGAAAAATGCGTTGTTTTTCGTCGCACATAAATTGTACAGCGTGTTTTTGTAGGTTTCTGTAACAACTTCGGCTGGGAAAATGTAGGTTTCGGTCCACTGGAAGGTCGGTATCTCAACGTCTACACCCTGAACGCGCCCTTCCTGCACGTTGATGGCGCCTTTATAAAACGGCGCGGTCGTGACGCCCGAATATGGCGACCTAAATATAGCTTCGGTTTTTTTGCTCTGCGTAACGCGCTGCGACTGCGTGCCGATGTCAAATTCGTATTCAAATTCGTTGACCTGCAAACGCTTGGCGCTATCGTAGCTTACGGCTACTTTCCAGGCGCTATTGCTCATGGGCTCAAACGAAAACCGGCGGCGGATTAGACCATTGAATACCGTTGGCGCTGTGGATCTGACAGCATCGACTGCAATGTTGCTAATAGATGTACCCTGGACGATATATACCAGTTCGGCCGTACTGCTGCGGCCATCTACGCTCACTTCGCCTGTCCGGCTTTCGATTGCTAATTCTGTTACTGTGATACTCACATTACACCGCCTTCCTCATCCAGCCGAATCAGCTCGTCGGTATTATCGCCAATGCGTAACAGTGCGGAAAGCATATCCTGTTGCAAATTACCGGCGCCGAGGCCCGCGATCGCCTGCGCCGCAAATGTGCCCGCGGTTTCGGCTCCTGTTTTTGTGCCGAGGGCCGCTACATCTACCGCCTGGCCCTTAGCCTCGGCGGCTCGGCGTTTGGCAGCATCTTCGGCCATCTTTTGATCGTTTTCCATTGACTTGATTAAACCATTCTGGGCCTTCGCCATTTCGGCATCCCTGGCCGCTTGCCGGCGCTGTAGTTCCTGCTGCTGCGCCGCATTCACGCCCTCCATTAGTGCTTGGCGCTCTGCTGCCCGCTGGGCGGCTTCCTGGTTTCGCGCGTCGATATTGGGCTGGCGATCCGCAGCTCGGGGACCGACCACACCGGCCGCTATTCCTGCCCCTTCAATCGTGCCAGCCAATGTATCCAGCCCTGCACTGCGCAACATATCCGCTAAAGGCTTGCCCACGTCGCTCATAGCTCGGTAGGTAAGGTTCAGCATCTTGCCCAGCATTTCATCCCAAATGTTTAGGACAGCGACGCCGAGCGAATCAAATGCGCCTTCGATGTAGGTCTGTATCGTGTTTGCCGCAGAAATTAAATCCGTAACGACATCATCAAACGCGCCGACAATGGCCTGGCTAGTGCCGAGCCAGCCGACGTACATTGTCTTGGTAAACGTCTCCCATGATGCCACAAACGTGCCGATGTCAGCAATCCATGCGATAAACTCGCCCGCTAAAATGACCACTTGATCAGCTAACCAGGTTAGCATTGGCGCAACAATTTTGCCGATCGCGTTAGCGATACCTTGCAGCGACATGAACATTTTATCGAGCGCATCGTTGAACGCTGCCCCCGCTGCGACGTTATCTGCCGACATGCTGACGCCTAGCTTCCGCGCTTCTTCGCGCATCGCTTCGATTTCTTTTCGGCCACCGGATAACATCGGGATAAGATTTGTACCGGCCTTGCCAAACAGCGCCATTGCCATAGCGGTTTTCTGGGCTGGGTCTTGAATCGATCCTACCGCGTCTGCCACGGCCATAAACTGATCGTCGGGACTCATGCGGGCTAATTGCTTTGGATCGAGCCCGAGGCTTTCCAGGGCTTTATTCGCGGCTCCTGAGCCGATGCCTTTTTGCAGTGTACGAAATCCTTTTTCCAAATCTTCAACACTGCTACCAGATAACTTTGCAGCGTAACCTAGTTCTGAAATAGCTTCCGTGCTTAATCCTGTTCTCTGCGAAATGTCTCCAATCTGATCGGCGTAATTGGCAAAACTGCGAGTCGCTGCGATTACCGACGCACCGGCAGCCGCCATCGCTGTAGCAATGGACTTCCCGGCCGTAATGAACGGCGCAGAAAACTTGCTGATGCGCTTGGCAACTGCCGCTAACGTACGGCGTAGCGGCGAGTCGTCCGCAAAAATACGGATGTACGCGCCGCCCGCTTCAACTGCTTTTTTACTTGCCATGTTATGCCGAAATCATCTTGTAGGACATAAGCAAATCAATATGCGTCGCCGTTGCGAGGTCCGAGCCATCTTTGATGATCGTAATCGCGGTATTCACATCATTAGCGACGAACGACGCGCCATCAGCCAAAATCAAACCGTTCGTTGCTGTGCCGATGCGCAGTAGCGTTGACTGTGTCAGGCCAGCAATCTTCGCATCCATCAATTTGACGACGCTAGCTGATTGGGTTCCGCGCACCAGAACGCCGGTTGCTGTTGCTGCGTTGCCACCGATGGCGATGAGCGCCAGATCCACTAACTGATAGCGGATCCCTGCTCGGGCCGGCAGGACTGTTGCGCCTGCGTTTACCTGGGCGACGGTAAATCGCTGCCGAGTATGCTGAACGCCGCTTTCGCTGCCTGGCACAACAAACACGGTCACATTGGCATCGCCAGATACCGCTGCCTCCGCTGCGTAGCCCACCAAAAATCCAGCCGAGTCGGTCGTCGTGATCGCACCGCTGCCGGCCGTCCCGCTGACTGGATCGCCTGTTGGATTCCAGTATACCCGAGCCCCGCGGCTAATTGCGCCGGTCACCTTGGGCATACTAATCTGACCAGATACAACCACACTGCCGCGCTCGCTTGCGGCCAAATCAGTAGCTACGATCCCAAATAACGAGCCGATTGACACGCAATCGCCAGCTGATGCAGCTGATGCTGGAACGTAGGGCAAAATCTCTGTAACTGTTTTTACTTCTGCTTGACTCATTTTTTCAAATCCTTGTACTTTGCAACCATGCTTTTGAAATTACTGGCAACCGCATCGAGCGGCCTGTAGAAATCGCCTGGCCGAATCACTCGGCTATTGCGCTTCCTGTGCGTGTTGTAAACAGCCGCCGCTATTGTGCCAGCCCTAGCCCATTCGGCCTTGCGCCGGCCCTGTACCATTTCGGCAAGTTGCCAAAATGTCAAACTAGATCCATCGATACCTAACTCTCCGCACCATTCATTGCAGGTTCGGACGATGTCAAATCCTCGGTTGCGGTTTCGATGACCTGACGCATCCTCTCGGCTACCTCCTCCGCGATCATCGCCAGCATCTTCCCGCGGCCCGTCCGGTCCTGCGAAAAATTTACAATTTCATCGATGAGCGCCTCCCTAGCTTGCTCAATCACTGACCCATACAGCCCTTCATCCAATTCGTCCTTGCTTGCGTTTGGATGCTGCTTGATCGCTGCTAGCCATAGCAAATCGGCCAGCAATTCGACGTTCGAAAACAGATCGCCAATCCATTCTTCTGGCAGACCTGGATTCAGTCGGTGACGCTCGGCGCCGCGGTAGTACCAAATGCTTCGGGCTTCGCGAACGACGCCTACTGTCCACCGCAAGGACCAGACCTTTTTTCCATCACTAAATGTTTGCATTAGGGCGCGGTTCCTGTCGCAACTGCAATTGCGTTTGCGATCGCTGCTGGCACAAATGTTGCATCAACGGTAATTGCGTCCTCAAGGGGCTGTGATTCGTTCCATGACGTGAAAAATCCTTGAATACGCCAACCATCGCTAGCCGCCGACGTTCGCACACCGTCCAGAATAAGCAGATCGATATTTGCGCCGGTTTGGGCCGCTGTTTCCAGCGCCAAAAAATCCGCATCGTCTTTATCTTTGTGAAACCGAAAATCTACCGATACTTCAATGAGGCTCGGCAACTGCAAACGATAGTTGCTGTCCCGGTTTGAGGCGTCAAATGCCGAGCTATCTAGGTTTACTGTGACCTCAATCACTGGGTTTACCTGAGCCCATGTCGGGCTCGCATACGTCGCTGTATTGCGGTAGACATAGCCACCGCGGCCGCTCATTACTGCCATGTTTTATTTCTCCTACTTATTAAATGCTTTTGCAAAAAGGTCGGGCAATTTGTTTTCTGTTTTTTCGTATGCCGGTTGCATGTACGGCCTCGCCTCTAGCTCTACTTGCATACTGCGGACTCGGCCGCGGCTAAATGTTTTTCGCGTTACGACGCCACCAAACTCTAGCGCTCGCGGCGCGTCATACTGCGGACCAAAACTTGCCGGCCCAACTGTCACAGCCACCGGCTCCTGGCGATCGACAATGAAAAACAAATATTTTTTCAGTCGCCCGTCGACGACCCGCGGCGGTTTACCTGGCGGGCTAGGCTTTTTGCGCCGCCGCATGGATGATCTAGCATCACGGCGAATAAAAGCCCCGGCCTGGCTAACGTAGCGTATCTTGGCGCGCTCAATCGGCGTCAGTACTTCCTGCTCACGAAAAATGATTTTCGCCTGCTTAATGTTTACGTTAATCATGTGTCTTTTTCAAATCCGCAATTTCAGACCACAGCTTGCGCCGGTCTTCCTCGCAATCATTGGCTAGCTTTTCAAATCGTCGCCACAGTACCGTTAGCGCCGCCGACATAGCGGCCATACCTGCGGTCATAGCGCCCATTACAACCGTTGGTTCCATTGCTACTTTCTCCACCATCGCAAACGCGTAAACAATCGGGGTGGACGCTGTACCTGCGCCGATCGCTGCACCTCGATAGATCGCTGGACAACTGCCGGCCGGCGTACGGTTGGTGCGTCAGCCGATTCCCTTGCGACTGTTGCCGGCCGGCAATTTCCGTTGATACATACTGGATCTTGGGCTAGCACCATCGCCAAAATAAACGCGTTCATTGAATCACCGATTCCTTGATAAAATCAATACTACGGGGTTTTACTTCGCTCATATCGCTGAGCCCCACAAAATAGGTAAATCGATCCTGAAGCATCTGCCTAACTGCGTCCGGCGTCACATACGCCCAGCCCTTCATTCCCCAGCGATGCGAATGGCTGTTATGGATTAGGTAATAATAGCCTTGGGCTGTCGCTCGGCCGACTGCTGCGTCTGGCACATAGCCGCCGATAACGACTGCATGACCGCCGCCACCTGGCGCAAAACGGCTAATGATACCTTGGCTGTTTGGGGTCATCGCGGGCCCCCAAGCAATGCCAATGTTTATTAGTCCCGCTGCGCTGGCGAGAAATGTTTTTGCGTCGGCCTCCTGCTCGATCCATGTTGAACTGCGAATCTTGTACGGCGCCGCTGCGGCCCACAAATTGTCCGGTATAGCCTTATAGCCACCGCGCGGGTAAACGACAGGTCGCGGGTATGGATACTGCGCCTCTGGGCAGATGCCATATTCCATGGCCAGTCTTGCGCCGCCATGTAGCGTGCTGCCCGAGTCGCCGACAATGCCGCTCATTTTTTGTGATCCGAGGTAGGCAAATAAACGGCTTAGCTGTAGGTATTGTCCCTGCGTAGCAATGTAGTGGCACCATTCTAGGCAGGTCGAGAGGCTATGCCCCTGGCAGCTGCCCATGTTTCCCTGATCCTCGGTAATGACGATGGGCCTGGGGTCTACCCGCTCGGGCTCATTAAATTCGCCACTTTTTAGTAGCATGGGCTGGCACATACCGGCCAGGTCATCGCGGTTTTCCAGGTCGATTCGATAGCCAAAATTTTCGATCATGGCGCACCTCGAAATTGATTCGCCAGATTCCTGAGCGCTGTTGCGTCGCTTTTCTTCAGCTCGCCATCGCTGATGTTGCTTTCCATGTAATTGTCGATCGTCGCGGCCGCTTCTTTTCTGGCTGATTCTGTCCTCGGCTTCAAAAACTCAAGCAATTCCGCATCTGTTTTCACGCCGCCCTGCTCGACAGCTGCGGCCGCTTCGCTGAATGCGCCATGCAAGCCGATCGCGTACTGCCGCAAAAATTCATCTGCCGTATTGCGATCGCGCGGGCTAACGGTTGCGCAGCCGATGACTGCCGCACAAACGCAGATCAAGAAACACCCAACGTCAAACAGCAATTGCTTACGCTTCATCGGCTTTTGCCTTATCGATGACTTGCGATACGATTGCCAAAACAACAGCTTTAACTGCGGCATCGATTTGAGGTTCGACGATAAAGTTTGGTACCCCTGGTATATCCAGTGGCGCAATGTATTCATCGTACAGCTTGTTAATCAAATCCAGTACCGCTTCTTTGTCGAGCCCTGCAATGAGCGCCCGTAGGAAATCGAGCCGCTGTAATAGCATATCGATGAGCCCAAACCGGGTTAGTACGCCGCCGCTGCGGGCCGCGGTCAAAACGGAAATAATGGATTGCTCTAGTTCGTTCATAACTGTCTGTAGCTCACTCTTGCAATAGAAGCAAATTGCGACACGTTGCGCCACCTGTCCTCGCTGATCGGCGTTGACCACTCCACCTCGATTGTCCTATAACCCTCGGGCCAATCTTCCATCAGCATTTCTATAATGCGTTCCATGTCCCCTAGATATTCACTCGCCAGATCATCCCATTTTGCTGTGTCGGTATCGAGCGGCGCAAAAAACGCAACAAACAAATCCAATGTTTTTGGTGTAGAACTTCTGTTTAAAAACTCGATTGCTGCCCCTGCTGGAACAACCAATATTTTTGGTGCTGTTAGGTCAGCTCGTTCCAGAGTAGGGATATTGCCAACGATGGTTTCAAATCCAGTCAGCGCATTGATTTGTGTTTTGACTTTTTCACGCAAATCAAACCATGCGCTCATATTGTCCCGCTGCCTGTTTCTACCGTGTGTATCCGAAATGTTTTGTTTTGCCGGTCATGATAGCGCCAAACATTTTCGCCGCCGATCTGCACGACGGTAAATACAATGGCACTTGTTCCGGTTCCCGCTTGGATTCGATCGCCGGCTTCGGGCTTACTGTTTGCTCCGAAACCGGCCACCAAATCGGCCACGTCAATTAACCAGTCCACCTGCCGACCAGCCATCAAAACCCCGTCCCCCTGATCTGTTTCAAATCGGGTTTCAGCTTTGGTAGCTGTTAGGCTATAGGTTGCGCCGTCTTGCGAATAAACGACTGTTTGACTGAGGTAAGTTTTTCGCTGACCTCGCAACCACTCTGCCGCGTCGGCTAGTAGATCGCTCACGCTTCGCCCTTGCTCTTGACGCCCGCTCGTTTTTCCATCAGGTTCACGCCGAAATCGTGATAACCTCGCATCGAAATCCCGAGCAAATCAAAATCGGCATCGCTGCTTTCCACCGTTGGCGTTTGTACGCCATTCAAAAATACTACCTGGATCGTTGCCAAATCCGCTGGATCAGCAAGCAGATACCAAATCTTTGCGCCATAACCAGTGTATGCGCTGTTGCTCAAATATGGGGTTGAAACCGGAATAAACCGATTTGCGAATACGTTAGCATTTGGTACTCGCTCGGTCGTTGCTGCGCCGCCCGTATTGTTGTTCGTGCTGACAAACAATTCTCGGGCAATACTGTCCAGTTCCGGCGGAACTAGCAGATACCGTGGCATGATGCCCAGCGGTTCGCCGTTAGGGTCTGTTTGCTTCATGAATTTTTCTACGCCCTGACGCAAACCTTCGCTAGAAAGATTAGTAGTGGCGCCTGTGATGTAGTTGTTATTTCCAGCGGCGAAGAAACTGCTGTTATCCATGAACTCGGTCCAGAAAACTTTGTTCAGCTTCGTTGCAGCTCCGCGGCCCAGTCGCTGGCGAACTCGATCAAACGCTCCCATGTCGTCGTTGATAATGTCGCGGCGATCAATCCCCATAAACTTGGCGTAGGTTTCGGCCTGGTTTGAGTACTCCTCTTCGCCAAGCGTACCGTGTTTGATGCGCTCGCCGCGGCCAAGTAATTCGTAATCGAGATTACCAACCAGCGAGTAGGATTTCATCTGCTTAAAATCGCTAACCGGGCTGATCAAGGAAATAGATCGCCAAGCAGAATCGACTGCATTGAAGGCGTCCATAATCATCTTGTTCGCGACGTTGGACAGGATGCCCGATACGTCATAGGTCGATACACCGCTTGCGGCTTCGACTGGCGCAAACGCTGCCCGCAGTAGGCCGCGTACATCTTTGTTGCTCTCACCTGCCCAGCCGTTGCGGCGGGCACAGATACGCAAAAATTCCGTAATACTTAGTCCGCGTTTCCACTCATCGCGGGCAGCTTCCAAAACTTCCGGCTTGTAGTGCTTTTCCGAATCAAAACTTGCGCCCATAGCTAGGGCTAAACCCGCTTCCAAGATTTGCGGCGAGGCGACTTTGCGCTTTTGGGTTGCGCCGAGCGTAACGCGGTTTTGCCTGAGCAATTGCAATTCAAATTCCTGAGGGGTCGCTTTGGTTTCGATCGCTCGCCGCGCTTCGGCCTCAATTCTGGTCACATCGTAGCCGTTATCGATCGCTCGCTCGGCAATGACAGCGATCGCCTTTTGTCGGCTTTGTTCTAGTTTGGCCTTTTCAAAAACGGCCTGGATCTCTGCGCCCGCTTCAACTGTGTTTTCGTCCATCGTACCCTGCTCCTGAAATTCTGCGGCCACTGCCGCGCTAGTCGAGCGGTCGGCCCCCAATGTTACCAAACTCACTTCATACAACTCGCCGCCACGCACAACGTATGCGGGGCCGTTGACTTTTTGCCCGTTGACTGTGGCCGCTTCACCGTCAGCAATAAACTGCGGTTTGGCGACAACGTCTACACCTACTGATGCCTGCCACGGAAAGCCGCCTTTTGCCAGGTCAATGACTTGCTCGGCATCTTGATTACTTGCTGAAATAACGCCTGAAATATCGAGGCGATTTGGCCCTGTTATTGTCGGCACACCGTGCCCAACAATTCGCTCGCTGTCATGGCTACGCAGTAGCGGTATAGTTCGCGGCGTCTGCAACGTTTCCAGGTCCACGACAACAGGATGGCGGTAGGCGCCGACGCGAACCGGCCCGCCGTTATACGCGTTAATTGCCACGGTAGGCCGCGATGGTTGTTCGCCCTCGGGACTGGTCGCCATTTCTATGCTGGCAGATGCGGCCAATGATAACTTACTCATTTTCGATTTGGTCCTCTATGTCGTCCTCTAGCTGTTCCTCTGGCGACTCCTCTAAATCCTCGGTTTCGTCGGGCTCCGGGTTCATCGCTGCGGGCTGTGGTGCGGCTTGCTGGGGGGTTAATCCTAGCTCCCGCATCAACTGCAATTCGCGGGCTCGCTGCCGCAGCTCATCTTCCCAATCCTGACCGCGGCGGGCATACTCTCGGGCTAGTGTGGTTGTATGATTTGTTAGCTCAATAGCTTGCCCGTTTGCCTCTTTTGCGCGGTCTACATGCTCGGCTTCTGTCCACCGCCAGAGCGGCGCCCAGTCCTGTACTGTTTCCACAAATGCGGCCGGCAAAAATCCTGGTATCAACAGCGCTTCATCCAGCCAATCCCGCCATAGCGGATCGAGCATTTGACGTTCGTAAATCAATACTCGCTCTGCGTTGCGGGTTCGCCAGAATGCTTGTAGGTCCAGCCGGCCCGAGGCGTAGTTGTATTTGGACGCATCAATTGCCAAAACTGCGGGCATGTCCACACATCGCGCGGCCTCACGAATCATCGACGTCACAAACTGCTCAAAAGTCGCGTTGGGATGTTCTGCTTTGAATTGGGATAACTTCGCGCCGGCCGGTAATGTCACCATAGCCCCGCGCTCAATTTCCATTCTCTCCCACGGCTCAGCTTGGTCCTCATCGTCGCTGCCGGCCATCTGCTCTAATACGGCGGCATGGTCCGCGGCTGTTTCGGCTGCCGTAAGTGTCGCCAGTACAAACCGGCGCAGCTGTGCGAAAATACCGAGGGAAGGCGTCAGCCATGGAATCCCACGCAACTGGCCTGGCCTGTCCGCTCGGTAAAGATGGTAAACGTCACGGGCGCTAATGCGCTGAGCGCTCTGGAACGGCGCAAATAAATCGCCTGGGTGATATGGCAAAAGATAGTATGCCATGATTTCGCCGTTGGCATCCAGTTCGGTTGCTGACTCATCGACGCCCAGCTGGGCAATGACGCTGTCGGTTTCAAACTGATCGGCTTCTATTAGTCGAACATTCAAACGTACCGGCGATCGCCAAAACGGGTTTAGGCTCGTAAATTTGGTGAAAAACGCTTCGCCATCCTGCGGTACAGCGATCGCGGCCGTTGATAGCTTGGTCGGAATATCGGCTTCGGTCCACCAGGCGTAGAAAAGCCGCTGCACTTGGCTAGCTACGGCGCTTACTTCTTCGCGGTCTAGCTCCGCCCCAAGATAAGTTAGGCCAGGCGTCGGACCCGATCCAATCGTGTAGCTCGCCAGCGTTGATATGATCCCTCGGGCATAACTGTTATTTGCGATTTCGTAGCGGCTACGTTTTCTGAGTCGCCGGCGTACGTCTGCACTATTGGCGCTGCGGGCAGATAGATCGTCGGCCGCTGCCCAGTGCCTTTGATTATCATACGTCGTTTGCGCGGCGTCGTATTTCGCTTTAACCCGCACCACCCGAGTTTGCTTTTTCGTCTGGCCGCTAAAAGGATTCCACCACGCCATCAGCCGGCCCCCGGTGGGACAATCTTGGTGTAACGCAGTCCGCGGTTTTTGCGGCGGGCGGCCTTTTTGGCCTGTAGATATTTATCGGCCTCAATCAATTCAGAAATCGATCGCTGGGTTACGGTCACACCGTCTACGCTTGCCGACTGTGGATTTTCGGCCGCGGTTTCAATCGTCGCTTCAAGGTCAGATGGGTTGCTCATGCTTCCATGGTTGCAACCTAGTAGCGATCAATTCAACTATCTTTAGGCTTATCTTTGCGCTTGCGTCCAGTACTGGACAAATTGCCTAAAATTTTTTCTGTCGTCAAAACGCGCTGGCCACAATGGCGGCAGATCCTGACGCGGCTTTTTGTCTCGCCTCGGTTGCGGGTCGTCCATGCCCGCAGATCCGCACAGCCGCACTTTGGACAGCGTAGTCCGGCGCTCATCGTGATTCACGCTTGGCGTTTTGCTGCTCTCGCCAGGATACTCGGCGCCGAGGCGGCTTAACTAACTGGCCTGGCAGTTCGCCTCCTAGAAAACTTGCTGCTACGCAGGAGCCAACGAGACAGTCAAACCATTCATTGTCGCGGTTTGGCCTGGCGGTCCACTCCATGATACGGCGGCCAGTGCTTTCGCTGCTTTGGTCCTGGGCGAACTCGGCGGATAAATGATCGGCTAGCATCACATGCGTTTCGGGCCGGTCACCAAAAAAAGAAATGCTGCTGTCGTCGATGTCGCTCTGAACACGATGGGCAACAATGGTTTTCCAGTAGTTCACGTCCGTAACGAAATGCCTAGCCGCTCGCTTGCCCAGCTGCTGGCGCCAGCCTGGGCCTGTCTTGTCTCCTGGGTTTGGTTTCCACTGCTCGATCGGCGTTGTGGTTGCCGATAAATACCGGCCATGATGCGGATAAACTTTCCCCGTCTCACTGGACCTCGCCAGCTGATAGATGACCTCCGTTGATACCGACCAGTTGGCGTCAATCAGCAAACAATCAATGACCTTTGTACCGCGGGTTTGATAGTTAAATACCTTATGCAAAATCTTGGGCGTCAAATCGTCAAACGCCTGGGCTAGACCGTGCTGAATTGTCGCTGCGCCGTATACGTCCGTAATGCTTTTGCGAATGTCAGTTTTCTTGTAGTACGCTCGGCCTTGGTCGGGCCAGGAGCCGTAATCAATTACCGCGCCTCGCAGCTGCCGATTCCAAGCGGCGATCAAAAAGAATAGCGCGTCTTGCTGCACATCGATAAACGCTGTGACGTAGTCGGCCCAGTCGGGCACAATACCGCGCGGAAGATTGTTTAGCCGGTCACCGATCGCGCTAGTTCTAATTTCATAGACGTTGTCTAGCTCCTGGCGCCGAGGCGTATTTTGATACTCGCTTAAAAACGCGTCCTCATCTTTCGCCCATAGATCCATCGCATATTGAATTGCGCTGACTTGGTCCGGTTCGAATCGATGTTGCCACGCAACTCGGCATCCTGCGTCGGCAATGTCCCGATGCTGGGTATAATATTCATTCAGCTCGGATAGCGGCCTCTCAAATCGTATAAGCTCATTGCGCTTATCGCGGTAGCCTTTCCACCAATCTAAATTTGTCGGCATTTCATAAACCAGCTTCATCAGGTCGCCGCGCCAATCGGGCATGCGCTGGCGATCCAGCAAACGCGCTGCTAGATCATCTTCCTGAATCACGGTGACAGCAGCAAATGCGGCTAGTCTTTTCTTTGCCCCGCCGAGCCCCAAAACTGCTCTGGAAATAGTTTGTTCGCGCTGACTGGTACTATGTGCCGACTTTGCGCTGCGCTCGGTCTGCGGGTCGTCTAGTAGGACCAGCTCGGGCCTAATCGTCGTACCGTCGGGCAGCTTATCACTTAGCCCGCGGATCGCCCCGGTAATCGATCGGCAATACAGCCGCGCGCAGCTACACGGCGACCCAGCAATATTTGGAAATACAATCTCTTCGCGCGTCCACCTGATACGCGTTAATTCATTGTCAAGCGTTTGCGCATTGGCCCTATTGTTGACGCCTTCCAGCTTTCTAATCGGGTGACATGCTTCAGGGAAATCTTCGCCAATCAGTTCATCGGATTCGATTGTGATTTTTACGTTGCTTGCAATTTTTACCGAGTCGGCTTTTGTCGCGGCGATCACAACAACAAACTTCCTGTGACCATAGAGAATAGCCCACAGCGTCGCGCCTGTGATCATGGTAGTTTTGCCCTGCCGGCGGGGCATTGCTAGCGCGTATTGACCGCCGTTTAGGATTACATCCTCCATTACACTAATCGCTCGCAAATGATCCTCGCTCCATGGCAGGTTGAACGTTTCGGCTTGGTAGGTTTCAAGAAATAATCTTAGCGATCGCGCGCACATCTCCCGCCGCTCTGGATTAACGATTTCGGGCAGGGGCCCAATTTCGCGGGCTGACTTCGCTTTTTCGGCGGCCTTCGCGGCCATATTGATCTTGTGCTGCTGATACCAGGCGCTTGCTTTGTCAATCATTGATTAGCTCCACGGAAACAATCAGCGACCCGCCCGCAGTAACGCTATGCCGGACAACGTGCAGATCCACAATTTGGGAATCGTCCACCAGTACACCCGCCTTTGTGATTGAATCCAGGGGTGCTTTCAAAATATTGTCGATGTCGCGCGTTCGCCTATCTGGCGGGTATGCTTCGATCATCACTTTCACCTTACCAACGATCGGCGTCGGTTTGCCGGCGTACACTTCCCACACTGCGGCCAAAACGTCTGCCTGGTACTGGTAGCCGCGCCGGCTCAAAAACCTGCGGTTGCCTCGGCTGTACCAGTAGTGATTCACGCTTGGCGGCCACGGCAGAATGAAAATACGCTTGCGGACTAACCCATTTCGCTTGCGCATTTGGCGCACCATTCCTTCCACTGGGCATCGGTCATTGCGCCAGCCTTATGTTCCTCTAGCCGGGTTAAAATCTTAGCGTACGCATCGTTCATTGACTTATCAAACTTCAGTGGCGTGTATTGCTTCCTGTCCGCCTGCGCCAATGTTTTTTCGTTTTGGGCCCAGCGGTCACGCTCGGCTTGTATATCGCGGGCAGCTGCGGCCAACTTGTAAATCGTTTGTTCGCGCTCAAATCCAGCCGGCGGTTTTGCTTTTCCGCTGGTCCAGTCGTCTAGCACCTGCAAGCAGTCGATATAGTTGACCTCCGCTAATGCTTTGCTCCAAATCGCATACGTTTGATCGCGCGTTGGTAGCTCTTGATACCATGTCCGAAATGTCGGGAAATAGGCGAATATTGCATTAAACAATTTTCCTTGCTCGACTGAGTTCATCACACCACCTTCTTTCCGCACGGGCTACCGTCGAGCCATTCGCATTGTTTAAAAAACGCACCTTCACGCCAGGGGCCAATAGATATGTCATTTTCATTGTGACGAGTCACGTAGTTCACCATGAACTCGCAATTGTCGCCCTTCCGTCGATACCACCGTCCCCGCAACTCATCGCGGTCGTCCCAAGTGTATGGCACGTACTGCGTAGCAATGCGGCGACGATATGCAAACTTTCCCTGCTTGCCGCCAAAATGTTTTGACGCGCCAGATTTCAACCATACATTGTTGGCGGGTGAGCAAAACTCATCGCCTTCCTCGACATCTTCATGAGAATGTAGCAACCTCCAGCCTTCGCCTGGGTCGGGTTTGTCGGTGACTTCTTGCCAGTCGTTTTCATCTTTGTGGATGTATCTGCAATAATTTCTATTACTCAAGCACCATGCTGTCCCTTCGTAATCAAAAAACTTTACTTCGACGATATCACGCCCGTCTGTATACTTCTTGCCGACTTCAAGCTTCATATAACAACCCTTTAAACTTAATTATTAGCGATAATGTGCAGACCAATAAACTTTGCCACTTCGCCCGATAGCAAACGCCCTGGCTACTAGCCGATACCGATTCGTCGTACAATGATTCGGCCTTGCAGTCGAATTGCTTGAGCCTACACCGGCAAATCGGCAGCCCGGCGCGATCCCTAAAAAATGCCCAACACGCTCGCGGTCGGCTTGGATCTGTGCTTCACGTTTAGCGAATGCGTATGCTGCCGAGTCGCTGTTGACTTCCTGTGCGATCGCAGCTGCGGCGAGTAGCAGCCATAAACCAAAAACTTTTGCAATCATACAACCTCTCCTAATACCTGCCTTGAAACACGCTCGTGCATCCGAGCAAACTCCTCATCAAATGAATCCTGTTTGTCTCTGGCCTCGGGCTCTTTAAGGCCCTGCCAGCCCTTGGCGATGGTGTATTCGATCGCAGCTACAGCCCGGTCCACGCCCCACAGGTCAAACTGTTTCAGTTGCTGCTCGGCCGAGGTCGGCGTAATCGGCTTCTTGATTTCCTGGCGATGCTGAATCCAGCGGGCCCAGGCGCGGTAGAAGTGCTGCGGGTTGCCGATCTTTAGTGACTCTGGGATGTCGGCTAACGAAAATTGATAGGCCGCCTTTCTCCCGCGTTTGCCCCCTGGGGGGCTATGGGGGGTATTAAACGAATCTGAAACCGAATCTGAAACCGAATCAGAAACCCCCGTGTTTTGCTTGCCAGTTTGCTTAGCGTTTTGCTTGCGGTTTGCTTGAAGTTTGCTTCCACCTTTGCTACCTGCTTCTGCGCGAGCGCTTGATAAACTCGATAATCTGGCTAATCTGCGAGAATACAAAACGCCATTCTCATCCCTCGATAGTACGCCTTTTACTACCAATTCCAGTATGGCGTCAACCTTTTGCTGCTGCGTTCCACCACCGATCGACATTGCGATTTCTTCGTCCGTAATTGCATTACCGTTAGGCCAAACTAAATAGCCCTGCCGTTTTGATTCAAACATGTAGCAAAGCAAATCGACAAGCAAACCTCTAGCAAAAATCGAGCAAAATCTTAGCTCTGGATCCTTCAACCAGTCGCCTGTAAAAAACCAAAATCCTGGCGCTTTTCCCATACGTCACCCAATAAAAAACCGCCTGCCTGGGCTAGCAGACCCAAACAGACGGTTCAATGCGGTTTCCCGCGTTTACGATTAGTAGCTTGCTGCTAGTCAAGCTAAATCCGTTTTAGCATCTTTGCCGGCCTCTGGCAAATCTATCAATTCCTCACGCACCACTTTGACCTCCGGCGGGGCCACCACACCTAACCAAACTCGATTACCCTCGATCCTGGCAATCTCCACCGATACCGCGCCGATGAACACACGCTCGCCAAGTCGCCGGCCGAGAACTAACCGCCCTGTGGATTTATGCTTCCTTGCCATTTTGCTAACCTCCAAAATAATCTTATGATGTTGTCATTAACACAGCGTTCTTACTGGATTTTTTAGCGGCCACTCAAACTGCAAACTACCGTACAACTTAGAAAGTTTTTCACCGTTTACAAACGCAACAATAGCTCTCTGGGCCTTAAAAAACGCGTCCGTCCTGTCTGCGTGATTTTTCATGCCATTCTTGAGCATAAATTCCCGCAACAACACGGCACATTTTTCTGTTTCGTTCGTACCCATTTGCCGACCCGATAGCACATCGCAAAACCTTTCCAGCTTTGCCAGATCCTCAACATAAAACCATGCAAGAACAATTGCGCCTTTGATCGGCGCTGAGGACACGCCTTTTTCGTTGGGAAACAGCGGCGCAACAAACTCCAATGCCGGCTTAAAAGTATCGTAAACAATATCTAGTTCTTCTTTGCTCATGCGGCTTGATCTGCTTGACCGCGTCAGTTCGGCAACAGCTCTGATTACCGAGACACGCTGATTGCTAATTTTTTCTTTGCGAACTAAACTCAACGCGTCGCCAGCTGATCGTTTTTTGTGATCATCCATGACTAGCTGGGCTCGGTTATCAACACCGCGACTAACGACCATAGCAACAGCCACTTTGCTTTCAATAATTGCCAGCAAGCGATGCTGACCGTCAAGTAATATGCCATCCGCACTAAAAGCGATTCCCTGGTGAGTTAGTCGCCAAGTTCCATTTTTCATTTCTTTGGCATATTGCTTGACAAGCGAATTTGAAATCGGCCTGTTGTTTACGTTTAAGGTCAACCAAGCCGCCGCCTGACTTGGCGTAATTGTTTCAATGGTTATTTGCACAAAATATTCCTTTTGTTAATTCCCTACACTATCTTCCACCAACTCCATCAACCCAATCTTCCCTACAGGCTTCACCGGCTCAATCTCGTCCAGTTCGTCCTGCGTTTGAAATCCCATGATTATTTCGGGACAGTGGACCCGGCCAAAAAATGTAGCTGCCCTGTAAATCAGCATTTGTTGCGGTATCGTTCGCCACTTGCTGCCTTCTTTGGCGAACCACCCGTCGGCTTTTGCCATAGCAATCGTTACTAGCGGGCCCTCAAGACGCTCGCCAGTTTGCTTATCGATGGTGACGACTCTACACCCCCAGTCATCGCTGCCAGGCGTACCAGAGAATACATAGTTCAGACGAGTAAACACGTTGGCCCGGTTGATAAGCGCGATCACAAATTTTGCTTCCCACGCCGGCTTGCCATGGATGATCGCCGTATTCTGCATGACGGTTGCCGGGTCGAGCCCGAGCCGCCTGGCTAGATTGATTACGACAGTACAATTTGGAATATTGCCTTTATATGCCTTTGGCGCGTAATCGCTATTAGCTAGTAACTTTGCTTCGCGCTGTGCAAGCACAAACCAACGTTCCGTTACAGACAACTGCTTTTCCTGCTTAGTAATTGCCTCATCGGTCTCTACTGCCTGTACTTCAATTAGTTCACTCACTTGCTTTGTCCTTTATTTTAAAATCAATCTTTTCCAGCATCGCTTTACCCGCCGCAGCTGCCATTTGCTCAATGATCGCCGGCCCCAAATCGGAACACTGCACCAGATCCACTACAGCATCCCGCACACCGTCACGCACCGCCTCTAATAGCCTTTCCTCTAGTGTCACTTGCTTGACCTCCGCAGTACTCGGTATTTGCTTTCGGCCACTTCATACGCTTTGCGAGTCTGCCACTTGTACGACCACTTCGCGCCGCTTGGCAGTACAGCCGTTTCATGGCCCGCCATTAGCTGCAACATCTGGTTTTCAAGTTGCTCCTTGCGATTGCCTAGCTGTTTAATCTGATCCCGCAGCTGCTCTAGCTCTGCGTCAATCGCTTCGGCCTCGGCAACTACTGGGCCCTCGGCAAAAATCAGCGGTTCATCCCGAGGCGTGTATAGCTCACCAAGGATTGCTCGATCAATCATCCCGGCGCCTGCGGTCGGCTCGATGCCTTCGCGGCAATTGCGCCAAAACGCCTCCTCTTTCACGCACAGGCCGGCAATAAATTCTGGGATAGGCTTCACTTCGTGAACAATCAGCTTTTGACCGCCGACTAAACACGCTACCACAGCTTCCGCCGCTCCGGTCACTGCCAGGTTATGCTGAACCTGTACCTGGTAGTGCAGTGGTACGCCTTCCTCCCATTCGCTCGATCTGTAGCTGTTTGTCGTTTTGATTTCCACCAGACGGCTTTGATCGTTTCCAACAAACGCATCGGGCGTACAGGCTTGCCACGTCCGCGTCGGGTGGATAACAATCAGGTCTTGATCCCATTGCCGCACCGGCTCACCAAGTCGCTCGCTAAGCGCCTCGCAGATGACAGGCTCCAGTCGGGTTCCCCAGGCCATCGCTTCGGTCTGCGAATCGCTCACATAGTCAATGCCCTGCTTCGCCGCCCATACTTGCAGGGGCGATTTGAATGGGCACACGCCTAAAATAGCTGGGGCATCGCTGCCGCCAATAAATTTGCGCCGGCGTTCGCGCCATTCCATACGATCGGTTTTCATTTGTGATTTTCCTGCTCTTATTTGTTGCTTATATCCCAAACCGCAAAACCACCATCTGCATCCGTCACTGCAAACTCGTCTGCTGCTATAGGCAAATCCAGTTCGTAAATTGTGGCCTGTATTGCGTTAGATACTAAACGGCCATCAATGGCGCCGCTGGCGATTGTTTCTCCGTCACTCCACGCACGATACGCCCAGCCTTCATTGCTGCAATCCTGGCGGTCCCAGTAAATTTCTACTTTGTCAATCATTGCTTTTCTCTTTCTCTTTTAGCGATCAAATAACACTCGAAACAATCTTTGGTACTGATCAGATGCCCGCACGTTTTGCACCGATGCGGCGCACATGAAATTTTCCATGGCGAGATATTCGTCATGTGGGTTGCAAGTTTGCTGCACTTCGATGAGCAAAACTTGCTGTTGTTGCGGCGTAGAGGCTCGCCACACATGCGGCAGGTTCTATCGACCACGGGTAGATAGCTTGCGCTCAATGGCGATACGGTCACGCTCGCTAGCGCGCTGCTCAGCAGCAACTAGACGTTGCCACTGCTTGACCGAAACTAAAGCGTACCTGATTACTGCGTCATGCTGCGCCTGTAGCGCCATGACTGCATTGCCGCGTTCGTGGTACATGACATACGTTGCCGCTAGAGATGCGGCGAGAGCCTTAGAAGATTCCATAATCTAAATCCTATAGATTTGAAACTGTGACAACCAACATGCGTTTGTTGTAACGCAAAATTGTTATCGACGCAATAGGATCGAGACTAAAATCAAAAAATATTTTTATTACGCTCGGGCTACGCCGCCGACCACGATGTCTAGCTCCAAAAGGCTAGTACTGGTAGCGATCCCGAGGAACGTGGTGAAATGACCGCTTGATAGATCGCTTTCTAGGCAGATACCGCCGGCTGTTGTGGAGACATAGTAGCTAGTACCTGTCACCAGCGT
>Ga0129336_10000486_pt1 | contig 23299 bp, 17 predicted proteins | sample CPB6_02_DNA_FD_96878 | JGI IMG/M metagenome (GOLD analysis project Ga0129336, IMG submission 96878) | Freshwater to marine salinity gradient microbial communities from Chesapeake Bay, USA - CPBay_Sum_0.6_0.2_DNA | ecosystem: Environmental > Aquatic > Marine > Coastal | place: USA: Chesapeake... | reverse complement strand
CGCCGTAGGCCTTGGCGACCGCAGCGTCGAGCACACGCACGCTCGAGCGCCAGATGTCCGGGCCCGTGCCGTCGCCTTCGATATAGGGAATGATCGGATTGTCGGGGACGGACAGTTTGCCGTCCTTGATCGTGATCTTGGCGCCGCCAGCGGGCGGCGTCAGCGTGACTTTTGCAGCCGTCGTCATGGTTCGAAACTCCTTCTGAAACGCCCGGCGATTTTTCGAAAACCCCCGCCGTTGCGTGGCGCGGATTCTACCACGTGCTCCTCGCGAGACCCGTCCGACGCGTGGCTTCGCTAGAATCCCGCGTCATGGAAAATTCAGGCTCATGAGCGAACCGATCACCTCGACTCCCGCGGCCGACGGCTTTCGCATGCCCGGGGAGTTCGAGCCGCATCGTGGCTGCTGGATGCTCTGGCCCGTGCGCAGCGACAACTGGCGCGAGCAGGCCGTGCCGGCGCAGCGCGCGTTCGCCGCCGTCGCCCACGCGATCGCGCGTTTCGAGCCCGTGACCGTGGGCGTTGCGCCTGCGCAGTACGCGCTCGCGCGGCGGGCGCTCGAGCCGCGGGTCCGCGTCCTGCGTCTCGAGAGCGACGACGCTTGGATGCGCGATGTTGGGCCGACCGGCGTCGTCGATCGGCACGGCGCGGTGCGCGGCGTCGACTGGCACTTCAATGCCTGGGGCGGACTCCAAGGCGGCCTGTATTTCCCCTGGGATCGCGATGAACTCGTCGCGCGGCGCGTGCTCGACGTCGAGGGGCTCGCCCGTTATCGCGCGCCCTTTGTTTGCGAGGGTGGGTCGATCCACGCCGACGGCGAGGGCACGCTGCTCGTCACCGAAGAGTGTCTGCTCAATCCCAATCGCAACCCGCAACTCGGTCGTCGCCAGATCGAAACTTTGCTGCGCGCCTACACGGCCGCGACGCAAATCGTTTGGCTCGGTCGCGGTGTGTTCAACGACGAGACCGACGGCCACATCGACAACCTCGCCTGTTTCGTCGCTCCCGGCGAGATTGCGCTGCTCTGGTGCGACGATCGTCGCGACCCGCAATACGCAATTTCGCGCGACGCTTTCGAGCGCTTGCAGGATGCTCGCGACGCGCGCGGTCGGCGGTTCAAGGTTCACAAGATTCCGATGCCAGGCCCTCTCGAGATGACGGCGATCGAAGCGGCCGGGCTCGTGCCCCGTGCAGGCACCAAGCCGCGTCGCGGCGGTGAGCGGCTCGCGGCCAGTTACGTGAACTTCTACCTCGCCAACGGCGGCGTGGTCGTGCCGCTGCTCGACCCGCGGCTCGATGCCCGCGTGCTCGCGCAATTGCAGCAGATTTTTCCACGGCGGCGCGTGGTCGGCGTGCCGGCACGCGAAATCCTGCTCGGTGGGGGCAATATCCACTGCATCACGCAGCAAATTCCACGCGGGCGATTACCTCAGCGTCGACGCCAGTCGACTCCAAAATAAACGCTGCGACCGCGCGCCGGAAAGTATCGCCAGTCACCCTGCGCATAATCGGCCCGGTCGGCGAGTCGCTGGTCGGCCGGGTTCTCGATCTCCAGATTCAAGCCCAGATCGTCGCCGAGTTGCCAGCGCGAGTTCAGTCGCAACGCGACTTGGGCGGGATGACGACGCTCGTTGGCCGCGTCGGCAAAGTAATCGCCGGTGCGCCGCGCCTCGACCTCGATCGCAAGTGCGTTGTACGGTCGGAATTCGAGGGCGAGTCTATGGATGCTGCGCGGTGCGGTGTCGATGTCGCGGCCCGCGACGATGCTCTCGCCACCCTCGATGACGCGCGAAAAACCGTAACGATGACGTGCCCAGGTGCCGTTGGCGCGAACGCGCCACTGTGCACGCGCTTGCCAATCGAGCTCGTATTCCAGGCCTTCGTGGCGGGTGCGACCGCCGCTGACGTTGAAGCCGTTGGTGTCGCGCAGGATGACGCCTGCCTTGCGCGCTCGATAGAGCGCAACGCTGCCTGAAAGCGAGGGCCTCTGACCCACCGTAAATCGCCAGCCGAGCTCCGCGCTGCGCAACCGTTCGGCGCCGAGTTCGGCGATCGACTGGTTGCGCTGCAGGCGATAGAGCTCGGTGATTTCCGGCGGCCGAAAGCCCTCGGCGAGCACGGCATAGAGGTGCTGCGAGTCGCTCAGGTGTTTGACGAGCTCGGCACGTGGCGTGATCCGCGAGTAGCGATCGCGGCGATCTGCAGGACGACTGTAGAGGCAGCCGCCGGGGCAGGGCGTGCCGTCCTCGGCGGTGTTGCCGTCCCGCATGCGATTGTCGTAGCGATAGGTCGTGCGATCGGCACGCATCGAGAGACGCCACAGCCAATCGCCGCGGTCTTGTTCGAGGCCCGCACTCGCGCCCGCGGTCGCAACCGCCACCGAATAATCGTAGTGACGTCCCGCAGGGCGAATGGCACGCGCGGCGGCGGCGCCCTCGAGTGTCGGGCCGTCCTGGATTTCGAGCAGGCTCGTGTCCGCCCACTCGGCATCGAGCGCGAGGCGCCACGAGAGCGCGTGCTCTGCGAAGGGTCGGCTACGCGCGAGCGCGAGGGCTGCGCTGCGTTGCGCATTGCGCTCGAGCGGTTTGCCGAGCAAAAAATGCTGCAGGAAGCTCATCGACGAGTCGCGCACGATGGCGCGTACTTCGTCGCTGCAGTCATCGCAGGCTTCGCGTGACCACGCCGCAGACAGGCGCAGGCTCTCGGCATCGCGAAAGGCCTCGGGGTTCGGGTTCGAACGACGCAGCACAGGATCGCGGTATGCCTCGAAGCCGCGGACGAAGCCCGCCGTGTCCTGATCGAGGCGCGTGGCTGCGGCGCGCAAGCGCAGGCGTCCATCGCGAAATTCGCGATCGTGCAGCAAGTTCAACTTGTAGTCGGTGCTCGCCGAGTCGTCGCGAAAACCGCCGTCGTGTCTGACGAGCACCTGCGCGGCATAGTCGTGTTGGGCCGCTGCGAGCGTGACGGCGCGAAAGTCGTCGGATCCGGTCGTCGCCGTGATGCGTAGTGCGGCAAGATCGCGCACCGACGGCGTCAAAATATTGATGACGCCATGCACCGCATTCGCGGCATGTACGGCGCTGCCCGGTCCGCGCAAGATTTCGATCGCCGCGGCTTGCGTGGTGTTGACCTCGAACAATTGGTTGATGTTGCAGAACCCGGTGGGTCGCAGGGCAAAGCCGTCTTCGAGCATCAGGAAGGCGCCGCAGGCGCCCGAGCCGGTGAGCACCGGCGATCGGATGGCGATCAGACTCTCCTGTCCGCTGCCGCGCTGCAGCACCACCCCCGGAAGTCGATTCAGGCTCTCTGCCGGGTGCGCGAGCTCGAGCGCACCCGTGATCCCCGGCGTGACACGGCTGATGCCGGCCGCCACGTCGATCAGCCGTTGTTCGCGGCGACGCGCGGTCACCACCACCTCATCGAGTGTGGTCGTCGGGACGGGCGATAGGCTTGCCGCGAGCAGGACGCCGAGGGCGGGAACGAGCATCCGGGCATTATCGCTTGCTATCCTTCGCCTCGTGCGTCCGCTCCGTCATGTTGCCTGGCTCGTGCTGCTTGCGATGGTCGCTGCGTCGCTCGTTACGCCGTGGGCGTCGGCTGCCGAGCGGCCGCGGGTAGGTCTCGTGCTCTCGGGGGGTGGCGCACGCGGCGCCGCGCACGTCGGCGTACTCAAGGTGCTCGAGGCCGAGCGCATTCCCATCGATGCCATCGCCGGGACCAGCATGGGTGCGGTAGTCGGGGGCTTGTACGCGAGCGGGTTGTCCGCCAACGACGTCGCCACGCTGGTCGAGTCCACCGAATGGCGTCAGGCGTTTAGCGAACCGGCGCCGCGCGATCGGCTGAGTTTTCGTCGCAAAAGCGAAGATCAAAATTTTCTGGTGAATTTTCCGGTCGGGCTCAAGGGGGGTACTTTCCGTCTGCCCAAAGGCCTGGTCTCGGGTCAGCGACTCACGCAGGCGCTGCGCCGCGTGACGGTGCCTGCAGCGCGCATCGAAAACTTTGATCGCCTGCCCACTCCGTTTCGGGCGGTAGCGACCGATCTCGAAACCGGCGAACCCGTCGAGTTGGCGCGTGGCGACCTCGTCACCTCGATGCGCGCGAGCCTTGCCGCGCCGGGCGTGTTCGCACCGGTCGAGGTGGACGGTCGTCTGCTCGTCGACGGCGGCCTCGCCAATAATTTGCCGGTCGAGATCGCGCGCAGCATGGGTGTCGACGTGCTGATCGTGGTCGATGTCGGCTTTCCGCTACGCAAGCGCGACACGCTCGACTCGGTGGCGACCATCTCCAATCAGATGCTGTCGATCCTCATCCGTCGTGGCAGCGATGCGCAGCGTCGGACGTTGCAAGCCGCCGACATCCTGCTCGCCCCGCAACTTGGCGAGGCCTCGAGTTTCGACTTCGACATCGTGCCACGCGCGGTCGCGCTCGGTGAGGAAGCCGCGCGCGCCGCGCTCGACAAGCTCGGCGCCTTGCGTCTCGACGAACGCGAATATTCCGACTACCTCGCTGCGCGAGCGGCGCTGCGTGAGGGCGCGCCGCGTGTCGCCGAGGTTCAGGTGGCCGCCGACTCGACGCGCTACGAGCGTTTGCTGCGCGCGGGCTTCACCGATACCGCGAGCGCCGAGGGTTTGGATGCGGGTCTCGACAGGCTCTATGGTCGCGGCAACTTCGAGAGCGTCGACTATCGACTGCGCGCCGGTGCGAAGGGCGACACGCTCGAGTTGAGCGCCAAGCGCAATTCCTGGGGCCCGAACTACATGCGTATCGGCCTCAATCTCGAGGACGACTTCAACGGCAACTCGAGTTACAACGCCGCTGCGCGCTTCGTGCTCGCGGACATCGGCCCGCTCGCGGCCGAGTGGGTGTGGGATCTGCAGGTGGGCTCCCAACCCAAGATTGCCACCGAGTTTCACTTGCCGTTCGGTGACTCAGCGCGCTGGTTTTTGATGCCGCAGGCTCGTTTCGAGTTGCGTAACGTGCCGTTGCTCGAGGCCGGCGAACGCCGTGCGGAATATCGTTTGCGCACCACGGAATACGGCCTCGACATCGGCCGCGAGTTTTCCAATTGGGGCGAGTGGCGGGCAGGATTGCGACGCGTGACGGGGCGCTCGCGGCTGCGGATCGGTGATCCTCTCGTGCCTGCAGTCCGCGATTTCGACGTTCGCGAATACTTTGGCCGCCTATCCTACGACGAGCTCGACAACCGCAACTTTCCGCGGCGTGGGCAGTATTGGGTCGCGGAGTGGCGTGCCGAGGCGCCGAGCCTCGGGTCTGCGCAGCGCTCCGACGTCATCACCGTCGATTGGCTCGCCGCACGCTCGAGCGGGCGCAATACGGGTGTGTTGTGGAGTTCGTTTGGCACCAACATCGACTCGGCGAGCCGCAACATCCGCACTCTGTTTCCGCTCGGTGGTTTCATGAATCTGTCGGCGCTCGCACCCGACTCCATCAGTGGTCGCCATTACGCCATCACCCGCGCCATGTATTACCGGCAGATCGGGCGGGGCGGTGAGGGGTTCTTGAACGTGCCCGCGTACGTCGGGGTTTCGCTCGAGGCCGGCAACGTCTGGAACGAGCGCAGCGAGATCGGCTTCGATTCCGCACTCAAGCAGGGCAGCGTTTTCTTTGGTTTCGATACGCTGCTCGGACCGGTCTACCTCGGTTCGGGCTTTGGCGAGGGTGGCGAGAACACGTTCTATCTGTTCCTCGGCCGAACGTTCTAGCCGTCGCGCGAAGTCTGGCGGTCGCGTTCAGTCGCGGCGGCGCGAGGCGAGGTTCACCACCTTTTCGTAGTTGAGCGCGGGGCGATCGCCCGGCCGCGAATATTCGTGCTTGCGGCTCATCTCGACCAGCGCGGCATCGCGTTCTAGCACGGTTTCGAACCAGTGCGTGCGACTCCAGTCGGCACCGAGCAGCTTGCGAAAGGGGTCGCCGGCGCGCAGCGAGACGCGGACGCCGTAGGGCTTGGGCGCGGCGCTTTCCGGCTCGCGCAAATTATGGCTGTGACAGGTGCTCATGGCAGCGAAGGGTACGCAGGCGGCGCGGCGATCACAACCCGAGGGGTGCTTGAAGCGGCAGCGCGAGCACCGCAAAATTCACCCATGTCACTCTTTCGTCGCAAAGTCGAACTCGTCGGCGCTGCCGAGGCCCTTCCGGGTCGCAGCACGCCCTTGCCGATCACCGATCGGCACTTCGTCAACGGTGCCGCACTCAAGCCGCCATTCCCTGCGGGCGCGGTCGAAGCCGTGTTCGGCATGGGTTGTTTCTGGGGTGCCGAGCGGCTCTTTTGGAAGATCCCGGGCGTCGTGTCGACGTCGGTGGGTTATGCCGGCGGCTACACGCAGCACCCCACCTACGAAGAAGTCTGCAGCGGACGCACCGGTCATGTCGAAGTCGTGCGCGTGATCTTTGACCCGGCCAAGGTGTCGTACGCGGCGCTCTTGCAGGCGTTCTGGGAGCGTCACGATCCGACGCAAGGCATGCGCCAGGGCAACGATATCGGCACCCAGTACCGCTCGGTCATCTACTGCAGCAGCGAAGGGCAACTCGCCGAGGCACTCGCCAGCCGCGATCGGTATCAGGCAGGTTTGCAGGCCGGTGGCTTCGGTGCCATCACCACCGACATCCGACTCGCGCCCGAATTCTTTTACGCCGAGGACTACCATCAGCAGTACCTCGCCAAAAATCCGGATGGCTACTGTGGGCTCGGTGGCACCGGGGTTCGTTGCGCAGTTTGATTTTTCGGGGTCTGATTTTTCTGGCCCTGATACCTTGACCGCGCGGCAGGAGTGCCGCGACTCGCGTAGAGTGGCCGGGCCATGATCGTCGACCCGCTTGCGCAAATACTGCTTCTGCTCGCCGCTGCCGTGCTCGTGGTTGCGGCCGCACGTCGCGTTGGTCTGCCGGCGATTCTCGGTTATTTGATCGTCGGGACGATCTTCGGGCCCTTCGCGCTCGGGCTCATGGACGAGACCGAGACCACCCGTCTGCTGGCCGAACTCGGCGTGGTATTCCTGCTGTTCACGCTCGGGCTCGAGTTTTCCTGGCCGCGCATGGTGGCCATGCGTCGCGAAGTGTTTGGCGTCGGCAGTGCGCAGATGCTCTTCACGGCGGGCGTCGGCTCCCTCGTATTTTGGGTCTTGGGTGTCGAGCCGCTCGCGGCGATCGCTCTCGGTGGCGCGATCGCGGTCAGTTCGACGGCGATCATCATTCAACAACTCACCGAGCAGTCCGAGATCAACCGCACGCACGGTCGCGTCGCCTTCAGCGTGCTGCTGTTCCAGGATCTCGCCTTCGTGCCGTTTCTCGTGCTCGCGGGTGCGCTCGCCGCAGGCAGCGTCGATTTTTCGCCGGCGCGCATCGGTGCCGCGGTGGGCGTCGGTACCATCGCGGTGGGCGTGGTGCTGTTGCTCGGCCGTTATGCGCTGCGACCCTTGCTCTATGAAATCGCGCACAGCCGCTTGCGCGAGCTCTTCACGCTCGCGGTGTTGCTGGTGGCGCTCGGGGCTGCATGGATTTCGCATGCGGCGGGGGTATCGATGGCAACCGGCGCGTTTCTGGCCGGCGTGATGCTCGCCGAGACCGAGTATCGTCATCAGGTCGAGGCGGTCATCAGGCCTTTCCGCGACATCTTGCTCGGCCTGTTTTTCATTTCGGTCGGCATGATGCTCGATCTACGCGTACTGCAGGCGGACTGGGCATTGATCATCGTCGTCTTGCTGGTGATGACGACGCTCAAGCTCGCGCTGATGACCGCAGCGGGTCGACTCTACGGCATGCCACCCTTCAAGGCGGTGCGTACGGGCGTCGTGCTGTCGGTGGGTGGCGAGTTCGGCATCGCGATTCTCACCATCCTGATGCAGGGTGACGTCGTCGAGGATCGTGTCACGCAGCCCTTGTTGGTCGCGATCGTGCTCAGCATGGTGACGGCGCCGTTGTTGCTGCGTCAGAACCGCCGAATCGCCCGCTGGTTGCTGCGCGAGGAGGGCCCGCCCGGCAAGCCCGAGCCGACGGCCGAGGAGCGCGCGACCGCCGAGCTCGCGGCCCGCGAGCACGTCATTCTTTGTGGTTTCGGTCGCGTGGGCCAAAACCTCGCGCGCGTTCTCGAGTCGAACGGGTTCGAGTTCATCGCGATGGATCTGGATCCGGCGCGGGTGAGGGCGGCGCGTACGGCGGGTTTGCCGGTGATCTACGGCGACTCCTCGGACACCGATTTGTTGCGCGAGGTCGGCCTCGCCCATGCCAACACGGTGGTGATCACCTTTGCCGATCCGGCAGTGGCGCTCGGTATCGTCAAGGCCGTCCGCTCGCTGCGGGGCGACGTTCCGGTGCTCGTACGCACCGCCGACGATTCGCGGCTCGAAGAGCTGATGGCCGCGGGCGCAACCGAAGTGGTGCCCGAAACTTTTGAGGCGAGCCTGATGCTCGCATCGCACGCGTTGATGTTGCTCAAGCAGCCGGTGTCGCGCGTGGTACGCACCATCGGTCATATCCGCAACGAACGCTATGCGGCCTTGCGTGGTTTGCTGCGCGGCGAGACCTCGCTGCCCGAGGAGGACGACCTCGATCGCGAAGAACTCAGGACCGTGGTGTTACCGCCGGGCGCGTGGGCGATCGGCCGCAATCTCGCCGAGTTGCAGGGGCGTGGCTACGCGGTGCGCACCGAGAGCGTGCTGCGGCACGGCATCGTCGGTCGCAACCCCGATGCGGGCCTGCGATTGCAGCAGGGCGATGAGTTGGTGCTGGTCGGCAGTCCCGAGGCCCTCGAGCACGCCGAGCAGGTCTTGCTTGCAGGTTGAGCGGCGAGCGGGTTTCAGGCGGCCTTCGCGGCCGCTCGCAGTGACTCGCGCAAGATCTCGACGGCGCTGCGTATTTCGTCTTCCGTGGAGATGAACGGCGGCGCCAATGCCAAAGTTTCTCCGGTGAAGCGCGGCATCAGCCCCCGATTCATCGCCTGCTCGAAAACCTGATATGCCCGCAGCGCGGGTTTGCCCGGCACCGGCGTGACGTCGACCGCTGCCGCCAAGCCAAGATTGCGGATGTCGGCGACCAGCGGCTCGCCGCGCAGCGAGTGCACGGCCTCTTCGAGCACCGGCGCGAGTGCGGCGGCGCGATCGAGGAGTTTGCGGTGTTGCATCTCATCGAGCGTGGCGTGGGCTGCAGCCACGCCGAGTGGATGGGCCGAGTAGGTGTAGCCGTGAAAGAACTCGATCAGGTGCTCGGGCCCGGTCATGAACGCATCGTAGATCGCTGCCGAGGCGATCACGCCACCGAGCGGTACCGCCGCATTGTTGACGGCTTTGGCAAAAGTGATCAGATCAGGCTCGACATCAAAGAATTTGTTCGCGAAAGGGGTGCCGAGGCGACCGAAGCCCGTGATGACTTCGTCGAAGATCAGCAGGATGCCATGCTTGGTGCAGATCTCGCGCAGTCGCTTGAGATAGCCCTTGGGCGGCACGATCACGCCGGTCGAGCCCTGCATGGGTTCGACGATGACCGCCGCGATGTTGCTGGCGTCGTGCAGCGCGACGATGCGCTCGAGCTCGTCGGCCAGATGCAGGCCCCACTCGGGCTGACCCCGCGAATAACCCATCTTCGCCGGCTCGAACGTGTGGGGCAGGTGATCGACGCCCGGAATCATCAGTGGCGCGAACATTTTGCGGTTGGTCGGGATGCCACCCACCGAGATACCACCCATACCGACGCCGTGATATCCGCGCTCGCGACCGATGATGCGCGAGCGCGTGCCGTCGCCACGAGCGCGATGATAGGCCACGGCGATTTTGAGGGCGGTGTCGACCGCCTCGGACCCCGAATTGACGAAGAAAACTTTGTCGTTCGGACGGCCGGCGAACTCGGCGATACGGCTCGCGAGCGTAAAAGCTGCCGGGTGCCCCATCTGGAAGCTCGGACTGAAGTCGAGCGTGGCGACCTGTCGCTGCACGGCCTCGACCACGCGCTCGGGTGAATGACCGAGCGGGCAGCACCAGAGCCCCGCGAGACCATCGAAACCGCGCCGGCCATCGACCAGCTTGTAGTACGCGCCCTTGCCCGAGGCGATGAGTCGCGGATGGGCCTTGAAATGTCGGTTGTGGGTGAAGGGCATCCACCAGGCTTGCAGGGCGGTCTCGCCCGGTACGGCGGCGTGATCCAGAGTTACGGCGTTCATCGTTTCATCACCTCTGCGAGGCCGGCAGCCACTCGCTCCACGTTCGCCGGACTGATACCCGCAATGTTGATGCGGCCATCGGGTGCCATGTAGATGTGGTGCACGTCGCGTGCCCGGGTGACCTGCTCGGGCGAGAGCGGCAGCCGCGAGAACATGCCGCGCTGGCGCTTGATCCAGCCGAAGTCGCTGCCGCTCGCGGCGCTCAGACGCTCGGCGAGCAAGGTGCGCAAAGAATTGATGCGATGCGCCATGTGCTGCAGCTCGGTCATCCAGTCTTGGCGCAATTCAGGCTGCGACAACACACGATCGACGACCGCCGCGCCATGATCGGGCGGCATCGACCAGAGGGTGCGCGCAAGTCTGCCGAGCTGACCGCTGACGATCGAGGCGGGTTCGCTGCCGGCGGCGAGCACGGCTAGCAGACCCGTGCGTTCGCGATAGATGCCGAAATTCTTTGAGCAGGATACTGCGACCAGAAGTTCGGGGACGGCACGCGCGATGATGCGGATCGAGTTCGCATCGCGATCGAGATCTTCGCCGAGGCCCTGGTACGCCATGTCGAGGAAAGGCAGCAGACGGCGTCGTGCGAGCACCTCGGCGACGGCGTTCCACTGGCCGACGTCGAGATCCTGACCGGTCGGGTTGTGGCAGCAGGCATGCAACAACACCGGCGAACCCGCCGGCAGCGCATCGAGTGTCGATAACATGCGCTCGAACTCGAGCGTGTTGGTCGCTGCGTTGTAATAGGGGTATTTTTCGATTTGCAACCCGGCATTGCCGAGCAGCGGAATGTGGTTGGCCCAGGTCGGGTCACTCACGTGGATGGCTGCGCCGGGTTTCGCCGCCACTAGCAGCGCCGCGCCGAGGCGCAGTGCGCCGCTGCCGCCCGGGGTCTGCGCGAGCGCGAGATCGCCTTTGCGGCCGACGAGGTCGCTGCCAAAGGTGAGTGCGGCCACCTGCGTATTGAAACCCGGGTTGCCGATGGGTGAGAGGTAGGTCTTGCTGGCCTGAGCCGCAAGCATTTCCTGTTCCGCGCGTTTGACGGCGCGCGGCACCGGGGTTTTACCCGCCTCGTCCTTGTAAACGCCTACGCCGAGATCGACCTTGTCGGGCGACTCGTCTTTCTGAAAAGCAGCAGAAACACCGAGGATGGGATCGGGCGGGACGCGCGTGAGGGTCTCGAGCATGGCGGGCCTGTTTGACTGCGTGACCGCGTCATTATCGCAGTCCGCCTCAGCCCGCGCGACCTCCGGGCGGGGTGAAATTGGGAAAGAACAGTTTGCGGAAGTTGAGGCGCACGTTGCGACCCTGCGGATCGAGCAGGTCGGGCTGGTAGTTCACCGGTACCGAGCCATCGGCAGCGCGGACCTTTTGACGCTCGTTGAAGAGGTTGCCGATGACGAGGCTCACTCGGGCGCCGCGCAGGAACTGGTGATCGCGCGCCCAGGGCTGCAGCCCGAGATCGGCGAACAGGCGCAGGTTGACGGTGGTGAGCGCCGAAAAGTCTAGGTCGCCGCGACCGCTCGGGTTCGTGCTGCTGGCGACCGAGTTTCCTTTGATGGCGCTACCGCTGCGCCACTGCGTGATCACGCGCGCACCGAAGCCGTTGCGGTTGGCGCCGAACTGCGCTTCGAGCTCGCGTCGCGGATTACCGGTGCTGTCGAACAGCGTCTCGCCGCCGAGCAGGTCGAGCGTCGGCAAGTTGCGCGCGATGGTGATCTCGTCGGCCAGGCGTTCGGTATAGGTGAGCGTGAACTGCAGGCTGCCGCGCCGTGAGAAGGCGAGAAAGCGTTCGCCCATCTGCGCCATGCGGGCGCGTCGCGCGGCGTCGTCGGCGGGCGCGCTCGCGGGCACACGGACGGGCGCGCCCGTGGTCGGTGCGCCGCCGCTGCCCGGGTTGCCGCGGGACGGGAAGCTCGGGGCTTCGGGCTGCGGCCCCCAAGGGCGCGTCAGATTGATGGTGAGGCGCAACTCGTCACGGTCTCGACCAAAGAAATTGACGGGTCGGGCGTCTATGGTGAGCAGCCTGCCGCTGGCATCGCGCGAGAAGCGATCGCGGAAGGCGCGCTCGAGGTCGGGTGTCGCGAGCGGCAAGCCGCTGATGACGTCGCGCGAGCGGCTGCGGACGTAATCGGCATTGAGATCGAGATCGATGTCTTCGAAGGGGCGTGAACCGATGCCGAGTTTGAGCACCTCGCGACGGTCGGCCGACAGCGAGGCATTACCGCCGTCGATGCGCGTGATCTCCACGGTCTCGCCGCGCACGAAGTCGAAGCTGCGCACGAACGGTGTGGTGATGATCGCGCCACCGAGTTGTTGCATCGTCGGCGCGCCCTGCTCGTCGGTCATCGAGGCGATCACGCGCAGCAGACGTCCCGTCGACCAATTGAAACCAAAACCCGTGGTCTGCAGGCCGCCGACATCGGAGATGTCTTCGTAACTTTGATTGAAGTTGGCACCGAGTCGGGGGGTGAATTCGCCGTCACCGCTACCACGCCACAAGGGCAGATCGACGTTGAGTTGCAGTTCGCGTTGGTCGCGTGACAGGTCGGTCACGACACTCGAGGTGAGTCGTTGCGAGACGCTATCGATGCTGCGGGTACCCGCGCTGCCTTTGAGCGTGATGCCGACGGCGCCCGCGGGCAGATCGAATGCGGACCCGTTGAGGACAAGATCGAGATCCGCCGAGTCGGTGCGCGAGGATGTGTTGTTGGCGCCGCCCGTCAAGGTGGTCGTCGAGTCGCTGCGATCGGCGTTGAGCGTGGCGGACCAACGCCAGCCGCGACGTGCGCCTTGCACGATACCACCGAGATGCGAGTCGAGCGTGTCGGCGTCGCGTCGCAGTGGGGCAGGGCCGGTGGCGCTCGGCCGCAGTCCGAGCAAAGATTCGCGCGCCGTGTCGTCGAGCGTGGCGTTCAGTGTGAACGAGCTGCCCGCCGCGAACGGCTTCGCCAGTACGAAGTTGGCGGTGAGCTGATCGGTCGCGGGCGCGAGGCTGCGCAGTGCCGCATCGGCATTACGCGTGCCCGAGGCGCCGATCACGTTGCGCTGCGATTCGAGCAGCTCTTCGTCGCGTCGTGCCTTCAGGTCGACCTGCCAGCGATCATCACGACGAATGTCCAGCCAGCTGGCGTTGAGGTCGGCGCCCTCGCGTCCGCCCTCGGTGGTGCCGCGGGCGCCGAACTCACCCGTGAAAGCTTTGAAGCGCGGTCGCAGCACGATGTTGACCACGCGTTGATCGGCGCGATAACCGTATTTGAGTGCAACCTCTTCGGGGAAGATGTCGGTGCGCAGGATGGCTTCGGTTGGCAGATCACGGATTTCGCCGAACCCCGAGACCCGTACACCATTGATGAGCACGACGGGTCGGCCGCCGCCGCGACCACGACTGCTACCGAGTTGCGGTCCGAGCGCCGTCAGCAATTCGGCGACCGAGCTCACGCCGAGCGCGCGGATTTCTTCGGACGATAGTTGGGTTTCGGGCGCGATGTCGCCGATCACCATGCCGGGCTCGCGTCTGCCGGTGACCACGACCTCTTCGAGGGCATCTTCGGCGGTGGCATTTTGGCTGGCGGCCCGCGCTGGTTGTGCTGGGGCGGGCAGCGACCCGAGCAGTGAGGCCCCGCTCGCGAGCATGGCCACGCCGATCGACGAACGACGGCGTTTGAGCGAGAGCGATGAACGAGGCGTTGTCATCATGCATCCTTGCATTCTTAGGGTGGCGCATTCGACACGATCACCCGGGTGGAGTTCAAGTCAAGTTTTGTTTCTTCGACCCAGTAGCGCCCAGAGTCCGACAACGAGAGCGATCGTCAGCAGCGCGGGCCACCACAGACTCGGCAGAATCACCCTGCGCAACGCATTCATGGCGACTTGATCGCGTGGCTCGTAGCCGGCGGGCAGGGGTCGTACGCCGTCGGTGTTCTCGTACTCCTTGTACGCCGCGAGCAGGCGCGCGAACTCGGCCGGTCGGCTCGCGCGCAGATCGCGGGTTTCACCGGGGTCGCGCGCGATGTCGAAGAGTTGCCAGTCACCCGTGCCGACGGGTGGCTGGTTGCGCACGAGTTTCAGATCGCCCGCGAACAGCGCGGCATTGCCCGCGAGTTCGTACCCCAAGGTGTCGTCAGCGGCACGAACGCTGGCGCTGCCGTCGCGCAGCACGTTGACGAGGCTGCGTCCGGTCGGCGGCTCGACACCGGCAGCCTTGCCCGGGTGGGTGACGCCCGCAAACTCCAGGAGCGTGGGTGTGACGTCGGTGACGTGCGTGAAGCCTCGGTGGATCGCACTGCGGCGCACGGGTTCGCGGATGATCAACGGCACGCGCAATCCGCCTTCGCCGGCAAAGAACTTGTGCGTCGCTAGTGGCGAGACGGCCGCGGCGGCCCAGTTGCGGCCCATGGTCGCGTACGCTCCTTTGCTGCCGAGGCGGTCGGTGTCGCGGGTGTACTGCGTCGCGAGCCAAGCCCGGCCCGAGAGATACTCGTAAGGGTCCGAGGGTTCGGCGCCGTTGTCGGAGAGAAACACGAAGATGGTGTTGTCATCGACACCCAAATCTTTGATCGCCGCGCGCACCCGCCCGATTTCGCGGTCCATGGTTTCGGCCATGGCGGCATACACTTCCATGCGGCGCGTCTCGTAGGCTTTGCGCGTCGGGTTCAGCGCATTCCAGTCCTCGAGTCCGGGCCAGGCTGCGAGCTGCGTGCCAGGCGGTAGCAGTCCGAGCTCCTGCGTGCGCCGAAATCTTTGTTCGCGGATCACTTGCCAGCCCGCATCGTAGCGCCCGCGCTGACGCGCCACCATGTCGGCAGGGGCTTGCAGCGGGGTGTGGTTGGCCTGAAAGGCAAGATAAAGAAAAAACGGTGGACGAGTTTCAGAGGCGGCGCTGCGCTGCGCGGCCCAATCGTTACGCAAGTAACCGATGGCGCGATCGGCGTAGAAAGTCGAGGAATAATATTCCGCGGGCATCGTCGCCGGCTTGCCATCTTCGAACCAATAGACGCGATCGGTCAGCGCCAGGTAACGCTGCGTCGGCACCCAGTTGTCCGAGCCGCTGTCGCCTTGAACGATCGAGTGGTCGAAGCCGCGCGCCGGCGGCAGGTTGTACGGCTCTTTGCCGACGTGCCATTTGCCAACTGCATACGTTCGATAGCCGTTGCGCTGCAAGAGACTGCTCACCGTGAGCACCTCGGGCTTGAGCACGGTGAGGTAGCCCGGCTTGCCTTCGAGTTCACGTGGTACGGACTCGTGCATGGCGCCAACGCCCGTGCGATGGCTGCGTACCCCGGTCAGGAGCATGGCGCGAGTCGGCGAGCACTCGCCTGCCACGTGAAAATTGGCAAAGCGCGTGCCTTCGGCAGCGAGCGCATCGAGATTGGGCGTGCGGATCTCACCGCCGAAACTGCCGAGATCGCTGTAGCCGAGATCGTCGGCGACGATCACGACGATGTTGGGGCGCGACGGCGCGGCGGGTTCGGCTGCGCTCGCGGCCGTCGCCGTCTGCACGATGACGACGCCGATCAAAAAAAAGTCTATGGCGCGAGCGCCGAAGTTCATCTGGGCGTTTTCGGCATGTACTTGCCGAGTTCGAGTTTGGCGATCGCGTCTCGATGGACTTCGTCGGGGCCGTCGGCGAAGCGCAGGGTGCGCTGGCCTGCGTAGGCGTATGCGAGTGGGAAGTCCTCGCTGACACCGGCGGCGCCGTGTGCCTGGATCGCCCAGTCGAGCACGCGCAGTGCCACGTTCGGTGCCACGACTTTGATCATGGCGATCTCGTTGCGTGCCGCCTTGTTGCCGGCGACATCCATCATCCAGGCCGCTTTGAGCGTGAGCAGACGCGCCTGTTCGATCAGCATGCGTGATTCGGCGATACGTTCGCGCCATACGCCTTGCGTGGCGATCGGTTTGCCGAAGGCGACGCGGCTCGCGAGTCGTTTGCACATGAGTTCGAGGGCGCGCTCCGCCATACCGATCGAGCGCATGCAGTGATGGATGCGACCGGGGCCGAGTCGGCCTTGGGCGATCTCGAAGCCGCGTCCTTCGCCGAGCAGCATGTTTTGCGTCGGCACCCGCACGTCGGTGAGCGTGATTTCCATGTGACCGTGCGGCGCATCGTCGTAGCCGAAGACCGGCAGTGAGCGCAATATTTTGATCCCGGGTGTGTCGGCAGGCACGACCACCATGCTTTGCTGCGAATGCGCTGGATTTTCGGGGTTGCTGCGACCCATGATGATGTACACCTTGCAGCGCGGATCGCCGGCGCCGGAGCTCCACCATTTGCGACCGTTGATGACGTAGTGATCGCCATCGCGCTCGATGCGACAGGCGATGTTGGTCGCATCGGAAGACGCCACGTCCGGTTCGGTCATCAGGAACGCCGAGCGGATTTCGCCGCGCAGCAGCGGCTCGAGCCAATGATCTTTGAGTTCCTCGCTCGCGTAGCGCTCGAACACCTCCATGTTGCCGGTGTCGGGCGCCGAGCAGTTGAAAATCTCCGGCGCGAAGGGGACTCGACCCATGATTTCGCAGAGTGGCGCGTATTCGAGATTGGAGAGGCCCTCGGGTGCGCGCGCACTGCGCGGCAGGAACAAGTTCCAAAGACCTGCGCTGCGCGCCCGGGGCTTCAGCTCCTCGATGACCGTGCTTGGAACCCAGGCGTTTCCGGCGGCGCGATTGGCGGCGATTTCTTCGTGTACCCGCCGCTCGTTGGGGTAGACGTGCTCGTCCATGAAGGCGAGCAGACGCGTCTGCAGAGCTTTGACATTGTCGCTGTACTGGAACTCCATGACGCTTCCTCGATGGTTTTTTTGTCCGAGCTCGCCACTCAGCGATGCGACGGACCGCCTGCCTGCAGGGTTTTTCCGAAGGCCTCGATGGCGGCCTGATCGTAGCCGAGTTCCCGCAGGATCTCGGCGTTGTGTTCGCCGAGCTCGGGCAGGCTGAGCCTTGGCTGGGCGGGTTCATGCAGAAACTTCACCGGCGCACCGATATGTTCGCGTCCCTGATCATCGACGATCCGCATGCCGCGCGCATTGACTTGCGGATCGTCGAACGCCTCGCGCAGATCGTTGACCCAGGCAAAGCCGATGTCCTTGCCGCGAAACCAGTCCACCCACTCGGCGCGCGTGCGGGTCGCGAACACCTCGCGCAGATAGGAGATCAGCGGCTTCTGGTGCGCGCCCGGTCCGCGCTCGCACAGTTCGACGAATTCGGTGCGCCCGAGTTCGCCGAGCAGCTTGCGCACGAACTTGAGCTCTTGGGCGCCGAGCACCACGTGTCGTCCGTCGCGCGTACGGTAAATGTTGTAGAACGCGGCGCCACCGAGGCTGCGCTCTTCGCGGGGCTGCGGAGCGCGTTTCAGCGCGAACGTCGAGCCGGTGATATTCGGCGTCCAGGCGAGTGCCGAGTCGAGCATCGCGATGTCGAGGTAATCGCCGCGACCTGTTTTTTCGCGGCGATAAAGCGCCATCAGCACGCCGCAGAGAGCGTGCAGCGAAGCGGTGATGTCTGCGACCGGCACGTGCGGCATCACGGGCTCGCCATCGTTGCCGACGTTCAGACTGACGATGCCGGCCAAGGCCTCGGTGGCGAGGTCGTGCGCGGGCAGGTCTCGGTAAGGGCCGCTTTGTCCGAAGGCGGAGATCGAGCAATAAATGATTCGCGGATTGCGCGCGGCCACTGCGGCGTAACCGACGCCCAGTCGATCGACGACGCCCGGCCTGAAGGCCTCGACGAACACGTCGGCGGTCTCGCAGAGGCGCAGCAGCGCTTCGCGACCCGCTTCACTTTTGAGATTGACGCAAAAACTTTTTTTGCCGCGCTGCGTATTGCGGAAAAACACCGTATGGCCGCCTTCGGACACGCCAATGTGGCGGCCCGGCTCGCCCTCGCCGGGCGGTTCGATCTTGATCACCTCGGCGCCATGATCGGCCATCACGAGCGTGAGCTGCGGGCCGGGCAAAAACTGCGAGAGGTCAACGACCCGTATGCCCTCGAGCTTCAAGTGATCCCCCGTGCGCGCAGCGAGCCGATTTCTTCGTCCGAATAACCGAGTTCGCGTAGTACAGCGTCGGTGTCGGCGCCGAGCGCCGGGGCAGTGCGTGTCGGTAGTCGCGCACCGTCGAGTTTGATGGGGTTGGCGAAGCTGCGAAAATCGGGACGTAGCGGATGGGGTGTGGAGCGAATCATGCCCGTCGACAGCGGAAACGGATTTTGCAGTGCTTGCGCCATGTCGTTGACGGCGGCGGCGGGTACCACGCCTTGCAGTTTGGCGAGCCAGTTCGCCGTGGTGTCTTTTTCGAAGACCGCATCGAGCAAGGGCGTCAGGACTTCGCGGTGCGCGCGGCGCAGCGGCATGCTGGCAAAGCGTGGATCTTCGACAAGCGCGGGTGCGCTCAGCACCCGCATGAGTTCCTGCCAGAACTTCTCGGTCATGCACATCAAAAAAATCCAACCGTCGGCGGTGCGGAAGAGTTGCACGGGCGTTGCGGTGGGATGGGCGCTGCGCGGCATTTGCCCGGTGACGAGCCCGTCGTTGAGGTACCAGGTTCCGGGATACGAGAGCTGATGCAGCGCCACGTCGAAGAGGCTGACGTCGATGTCGCGGCCGTTCCCGCTGCGGGCGGCGCCGAAGAGCGCGGCGAGCAGTGCGAGTGCCGTCGTGATACCCGTCATGAAGTCGACGATCGACAGACCCATGCGCGAGGGTGGCGATCCGGGTTCGCCCGTGACGTGCAAATAACCGGCTTCCGCCTGCATGAGGTAGTCGTAGCCCGGCCAGGCGCGACGCTCGTTATCGCGTCCATAAGCCGAGAGATGCGCGCACACGATGCGCGGATTGGTCTCGCGCAGCGCTGCATAGGTCAGACCGAGCTTGTCGGGCTGGTCGCCGCGCAAATTGTTGAGTACGGCATCGGCGGTGGCGACCAGACGGCGAAAGGCTTCCTGGCCTTCTGCGGTTTTCAGATCGAGGCAGACGCTACGCTTGTTGTAGTTGAAGGTCTGGAAGAAGTGCGAGTCGTGCTCGCCGAGAAAGTAGGGGCCCATGCCGCGCGTGGCATCGCCGCCCTGTGCGCGGTTTTCGATCTTGATGACCTCGGCGCCGAGATCGGCGAGATACATCGAGCCAAAAGGGCCTGCGCCGAAGGCTTCGAACGTGAGCACGCGAACGCCCGCGAGCGGCAATGCGGCTGCGACGGGCGAGGGCGCAGGCGCAGCCGGCCTGCTCACACCGGATTCCTCTCGATCAGCTGCCGCGCGATGATGATGCGCTGCATTTCATTGGTGCCTTCACCGATGCACATGAGCGGCGCGTCGCGGTAGTAGCGTTCGACGTCGAAGTCGGTGGAATAGCTGTAACCCCCAAAGATACGCATGGCCTCGAGGCTGTTTTCGACGCCCGCCTCGGAAGCAAACAGTTTGGCCATGCTCGATTCGAGATCGCAGCGCTCGCCCGTGTCGTACTTGCGCGCAGCCTGTTCGATGAGCAGGCGCGAGGCCTCGACGCGGGTGGCCATATCGGCGAGTTTCAGTTGTATCGCCTGATGCTGCGCGATGGGCTTGCCGAAGGTTTGGCGCTCTTGCGCATAGCGCAGTGCATCGCGCAGAGCGCCGGCGGCGATCCCGGCACCGCGGGCCGCCACGTTGATACGCCCGAGTTCGAGCCCGCCTACGGCGTGCTGAAAGCCCTTGCCCTCGACGCCACCGATCAGCTGTTCGGCGGGCACGCGGAAGTCGGTGAACACGAGCTCGGCGCTATCGATCGATTTGTAGCCGAGTTTGCGGATTTTTTTGGCGGCAACGAAACCCGTGCCCTTTTCGCACAAGAACATCGACATGCCCTTGTGGCGTGGTTCGGCCTCGGGGTTGGTTTTGACCAGCACGCCGAAGCAACTGCCGTAGACGCCGTTGGTGATCCAGGTTTTGGTACCGTTGATGACGTAGTGATCGCCGTCGCGTCGCGCGACCGTGCGAATGGCCTGCAGGTCCGTGCCGGCGTTCGGTTCCGTCAGACCGCTGCCGCCGCGGAGCTCGCCGCTTGCAAAGCGGGGCAGCCATTTTTTCTTTTGCGCCTCGGTACCGTGGCGCTGTACGCAGGCGGCCATGATCAGATGCGAATTGAAGATGCCGACCGGCGCCATCCATACCGAGGCGATGCTCATCACGATGCGCGCGTAGGTCGAGGCAGAAAGCCCGAGGCCGCCATATTCCGGCAAGATGGTGGCGCCGAACAGCCCGAGCTCCTTCATCTGCTCGACGATTTCTTCGGGATACTCGTCGGCGTGGTCGAATTTCTTTGCAACCGGCTTGAGCTCGCGCTCGGCCCAGCGTTCGATGCTGTCGAGAATCTGTTGATCGGCGGAATCGGTGCTTGCGCGGTCGGTCATGGCGTTCGCCCTGTGAGATGCATCAGTAGCCGACTCGGTCTTCGATCGAGTGTCCGCGCTTGGCGACGAGGATGGTGCGTTCGAAGTCGCAGACGACGATGCCGTGCTGATTTTTACCGGTGGTACGCACGGTGACTAGTCCGGCCGTCGGTCGCGACTTCGATTCGCGTTTCTCGAGGACCGACGATTCGGCGTAGAGCGTGTCACCGGCGAACACGGGCGCGGTCATGCGAATGTCCCGCCAGCCCAGATTCGCAATGGCCTTTTGGCTGACGTCGGTCACGCTCATGCCGACGAGGATCGCGAGCGTCAGCGGCGAGGCCACGATGCAGCGACCGAACTCCGAGGCCTTGCCGTACTCGGCATCGAAGTGCAACGGGTGGGTGTTCATGGTGAGCAGCGTGAACCATGTGTTGTCGGTTTCGCTGATGGTGCGACCCGGTCGGTGTTCGTAGGTGTCGCCGACCACGAAATCTTCGTAATACCGACCGAAAGATTCGCGGTAGCGTTGCGGTCCGACTTGAACGGGGTGGTGGCTCACGGCTGCGCTCCTTTTCAGGCCATGACTCGAGCCGTGAAGTATGCCACCGCGAGATCAGCGATTTCGGGTTCGCGCGAGATCGAGCACCAGAATACCGAGCACGATCAGCACCATCCCCAACCACTGCCAGGCCGACAGTCGCTCGCCGAGGAGGAAGAAGGCGAGCAGCACGGTCGTCGGTGGGCCCACCGACGACACTACCGAGCCGCGCTGGGCGCCGATGCGACGCACGCCTTCGGCCTGCAACGAAGCCGGCAAGAACATGCAGAACACGGCTATGCCGACCAGCAACAGCCAGCCGACGGGTTCGATTACGACGATCTCGGTCGTGCCGTGACGCAGGAAGTAATGCGGCGCCAGACACGCCGTGGCCGTAGTCATGGCGATCAGCGTGAAGCGGGCGCTGCCGATGCTGCGGGTGTATTTTTCGCTCACCAAAAAATAAATGGCATAGCTGAGCGCCGAGCCGATTACGAGCAGCGCGCCGAAGACGTTGGCGCGCAACTCGACGAGATCGAAGCCGCCCATGGTGAAAAAGATGCCGAGGTAGGCGAGTGCGGTCGCCACCTGGATGCTAACCGGTGGCCAACGTCGATCGCGTACCGATGTGAAGATCACCACCATCGCCGGGTAGCTGAAGATGAGAACGCGCTCGACGCTGGCATCGATCATGGTAAGTGCCAAAAAGTCGAGCAGCGCCCCGATGTAGTAGCAGAGCGCGCCGGCCATCGCAGCCATGAATACCGCTGATCGCGGCGTTTGCGTGATCTCTTGCCAGTGTTCGCGGCGTAGCGCGAACCACCAAAAGAGTGGCAGTGCGATGATCGCGCGGATCGCCACCACGCCCTCCGAACCCAGCCCCAGTGCGTACAGCTGCTTGGCAAAGATTCCCTTCGCGGCGAACAGCATGGCCGCAGCCCCACAGGCGATCGCTCCCCACGGGTCAATGAGGCCGGATCGCTCGTTATGCGTCGGGTTCACGGTGATTGAGTGTCGCGCGCGTAGCGACCGTAGGCGCGACCGCGCGAGAAATGCGCGATCGCCGCGATGCAACCGGCGGCGATGAGGATCTCGCCGAAGTTGTCGAGCTTGAAGTTCCGCAGCGGCGGCATCGCCGAAGCGAGCATGAGCACGCCCCCGGCGAACATCCACGGAAAACGACGGCGCAGCATGAGGATCGCGCCGCTGATGATCACCACGAAGCAGGTGATGATCGAGGGCAGCGGTGGTGAGGCGCGCACGACCTGCTGTTCGGGGTAACAAAGATTGTCCGCCGATACTGCGGTGGAATAGCGAATCAGGTCGAATTCGCAGACCGGATGCAGAGTGTCACGCCAAAAGTGCGGCAGGTCGAACATCATGAGTGCGACGGTGAGCGAACAGAACAGCAGCAGTGCTCGGACCCCGCGCATGAACTCGAAGTTGGCGAGTCGCAGGGCGACACCGGCGCCGACGATCAACCAAGTACCGGACAACCAGTGCAGCCAGAAACGTGGCCACGACAGTGCTTCGAGCAACGGCGAGAAACCGACGAAGCGCCCGACACCGACGATGAGGTTGTCCCACACCAAGCCGAACTGCGGCACCAGCAGCAGCGCCGCGATCAGCAAACCGGTCGATTTCCATATCCGCCACAGCCAGACGAACAAGACCGCCTGCAGGAGGGTTTGCAAGAGAAAAAGCTCGGAGTACATGGGTCAAGCGTATCATCGAAATTCAGTGGAATCCGGTGGGAGCTGACCGATGAGCGGACCGTTGCAGGGGATCAAGGTCGTCGAGATGACGAGCGTGGTGCTCGGGCCTTGGGCGTGCCAGATGCTGGCCGACATGGGCGCCGAGGTCATCAAAATCGAACAGCCGCGTGGCGACAGCAACCGATCTTTGGGAGCCGCCAACAACCCCGGTATGGCAGCGCTCTATCTCACCTGCAATCGTAACAAGCGCAGCATCGTACTCGACCTGCGCGTGGCTGGCGCGCGCGATGCCGTGCTCGCGCTCGTCAAGAACGCCGACGTTTTCATTCACAACAATCGACCGCAAGTGATGACGAAACTCGGTCTCGATTACGCCGATCTGCGCAAGGTCAATCCGCGCATCATCTATTGCGGCGCCTATGGTTACTCAAAGAAAGGGCCGTACGGAAAGCTCGGTGCACTCGATGACTCCATCCAGGCGGCAAGTGGCATCGCCATGCTCAATGAAATGGTT
>Ga0129336_10000485_pt1 | contig 23308 bp, 14 predicted proteins | sample CPB6_02_DNA_FD_96878 | JGI IMG/M metagenome (GOLD analysis project Ga0129336, IMG submission 96878) | Freshwater to marine salinity gradient microbial communities from Chesapeake Bay, USA - CPBay_Sum_0.6_0.2_DNA | ecosystem: Environmental > Aquatic > Marine > Coastal | place: USA: Chesapeake... | reverse complement strand
TGCCATTGAAGATAAAAAGAAATTTATGCATCTTTTAAAAGAAGACCAAATGCATTCTTTAAAAACTGCCAAAAAAATTATAAAATTTCAAAAGAACAAACCATGGTACGAGTATACAAATGTGTATTGTTATACGATATTGAAAACAATTATATATCTAAACTTCAACAAATTCTTAAAGATTTTTCCTAATTGTAGTGATATAGATATTGCAAATTTCTTTATTAAATATTCAAATAATATGTATAAACAAATACATAAGATAAAAGTAAAAAGTAATAAACTAAATCTAACAATATTTAAGTAAACACTTCAATATACAATGATCTATTTGCTATGGATGGTAATGGTAGATTACCGTCGCTTGTTAATTTGTCTCTATTAAATCTTTCTATAGTTAACAATTGTGTTTTTTGAATATCAGATAACTGATTTGTAAAAATATTAAAAACATTTGTGTTATTAAGTGTTGGCGTGTTTTGTGCACCCATTATGTTTCGATAATTAATATTTGTGAAAACCGATATCATATTGTCTATATTAATTACATCATTACGTCTTTGTGGAGAATTTATTGTTAATCTTGGATGTTTACTAATATCAATTAAATTTTTTTCAATATCTCTACATATATTTAAATTATTTATATCAATTATTACCTTATTTAAGTTTGCAGTATATTCATTTATTCTCCAATGGTCTCTTTTATCATTTAAGTAATTTTTTAATATATGTAAATTATTACTTTGATTTGCTGTAAAAATGTTTATTGGATAAAATACACGTTTAGCATCATCATCTAGATTTATATTTTGGTCATAAAGAAGGTGTGTCAAGTTCATATCATAATAACTCTTATTATCTTTCATATTATTATTATAATTTAAAATACTTCTTGTCGGAATATTGTTATCTATTAATACTTCATTTGATCTTTCAGAATATTGAGATATTGTTTGTGCTGTTGCTGGAGCAGCTCTAACTTGATAATTTGCAAATAATTTTAAACTAGCTGTAATATTACTAGTTGTATTATTCTCACATGCACATTTGAAAAACACTTTGTAAAACCCACCATTTGGTATATAAATAAATTTTTTTGTTTTAGTTCTTGTATATGTTACAGTATTATTTTTATTTAATTTAGACGTAACAGTATATATAATTTTGTATTTTTGAGTTGTATCGTCATAAATGCTAAATTGAGATATTTGTGGAATATTTGTTGATGTTTGGACATATGCATATAACTGATAGTAGCCTTTTTGTAAGAACATGTTTGCATATAATTTATATATAGATACTTTGTTATTATGTACTGTAAAATCTAGAGCATTTGATTGTCTACTATTTTGAGTAATATAACTATTATTGTCACCAGATGAATATTCGTTATTTTTATCATATAATAAAGAAATTATTTGATGTATCTCTTTAATATCAAAACTTAATATGATATGTCCATTTGCACCTCTTCCTGATAGTAAAGATGTATCATAATTTGCTTTAATACCTCTTCCTGTATTTTGTATATTATTGTATGAATTTCTTGAATTTCCTCCATTTCCTCCATTTGCTGAATAAAAAGTTCCATTGTTATATTTAATGGATGTACTTTCTCCTTTATTACCATTTCGTGTTCCATAAGTACATGTAGAACTATAGATATTTTCAGATTGCATATTTACTGTATTAAAATGATAACATGTTATTGTTCCTTTTAGATCTTTCCTAGGTTCATCACCACTATTACATACATCACAAATTGTACGTTTACCTGTATATGTATATTTTTCTGTCCGACAATTTGCAGGATAGGTACTGTGAAACTTCCTTTCTTGTGTAGTTTTTGTTGATTTACATTTTTTATTATTATCATAAAGGGTAGCACCCTTTGGACATCTGCAATTATTTCTATATATAGAAACAGGGTGTCCACCATTTCCAATATCAAGATTATATGTTCCATTATTAAATTTAATGTTTTTTTTTATAATTTGTCCATCGTACCCATCGCCTCCCTTCCAATTCGTTGATGCACTGCCACTACCACCGCCACCTTTCAAAGTAACAAGACAATTAATGGAGTTTTTAATTATCATTATTGTATCTTTGTTGAAAGTAAAAATTAGTTTACCATTTACAATTGTAGGTACTACTGTTTTGTCAGAAAATTCAACAATATTATTAGTAAATAAGTTATTAGTATTTGATCTGTTGATTGGAATAATGTCATAGTGTCTTGTTTGTACTTTTACATTATTACTAATATTAAATAATTGTGCGATATCATCAAATGTAGGATTGTAATTATTTTTCTCATTATTTGCATTGTTTAAATTTGTTTGAATTGTAGTTTTTTCTATATTCAGAGGTTTTATCCTACCATTATAATGAGTATCTATCTCATTATATATATCGTTACGTTTATTTTTCAAATCCGATATAATTTTAGGTCTATGATCAATTCTATTACCACGGGCATCAAATTGTTTTTTATAATTATCCCAATTTAACAAATTATTAATTGATAATGAAGTAGTTCTTTCTGTAACATTAGTAGAATGTATTATAGGTCCTATATTTATTATTTGATTATATTTATTGTAAGACATAACTTGTTGTGCATTGCATAAATAATTATAATTAAAAGTATATATATTAACATTTTTATTGGGATATTTTGTATTTTTAAAAATATTAAATATATTAGTGTTTTTATAATCAAGTCCATATGCTGTACTTGAAGTAAAATTTCTAATTGAAAATGTATTATCTTTTATCAATTCGGTTTGTTTAGCATTAAAAGTATATTTTTCTACATTTTGTATATTGAAAAATTCATCTAAAGAAAATTTATAAAATTTTTTATATTTTAGCTCATTAAATGGATTATATTTTACTGAACAAATACTGTCTATTACATTATTAAAATTTGTTGAAGGATTAGCATTGTTTAAAAAATTAAATGAAGTGTAATAATTATTATTAAACTTGTTAGTATCATTTTCTATATTACCAGATGTTCCTTTGCAATCATGATTAATTAATTCATTGGAAGGATATTCATATCTCTTAGGTGTTGTATTTGATATAAATGGCATAAAACACTTATTTGTTAATGGACTATTAACAATATCAATATTATAATTACATGAATATACTTTATTTGGATAATTAATTGTTTTCCCATTATCTTCTGCTGTATCGAATTCTTTCCAACCGTGAAATGTGTATTTACATGTATTATTGGGATTTGTACTTTTTGCGTTATCACATTCAGTTATATTTGATGTAAAATATACTGTACAATCTCTAAATGTTACATTTTCCGGATATTTAATCTTTGGAAAAGTGCATTTGGATTCTTCATCTTGAGTTTGATTGTCTTGAGGATATATAGGTTGAGTAACATCTACTTGATTGCTAATAACTTCTGTGTAATTTTCAAATATATTGTTTCGTTTTATATAGATATAATATAACATACTAAAAATCATAACTATAGTTAAAACTACCATTGAAATGGTTACAACAATTTTATTTAATGAATTTAAACTACATTTTGCATTAATCATAGCAAATGTTCTCTATAAGTATAAATAGAAAAGAATATCTATTAATTTATTTGTATATATATACTATTATCATTTGAAAAAAGCAAAATTTGGTCATTTAAAGTTGCAAGATATTTTTTTATAAAAGATTGTGATAGTGTATTATTATTATATTTCAATATTTCTTTCACAAAATTTATATTATTAATATGATAATTTTCAATATTTTGTAAATATTGAGGGCTTCGTTGATAATTATGAATATTGTTTGTTATTTTTCTAATTTGCGGATCTATTTCATTGTTAATAGTATTTTGATAATTATTTTTTTGATTTTTTAAATTATTAATTTCATTATTAATATTATTACATCTTATATTCATGCTATTATATACATTTTGGGCGTTGTTTCTTTTAGATATGGTTTGATTTATTTCGTTTTGTGTATTAGAAATTTTTTTATTCAACTCATTGATATTTGCAGCCTTTGATATCCATTCCCATATTAAAACTGCTCTATAGCTTTGTTCCCACCATTTTTTGTCTTTTTGATGATTTCTTAGATTATTGTTTAGTTTAGATATCTGTGAATTATAATTTTCAATTACTTTTAGATATGCCTTCATTAAAAGTGATGAAAATGGATTGGAACAACTCCTATAATATTCTTGTTCCTTATTACTTATAACACTATTTATATTATTGATCGAATTTTGAAGATTAGATTTTCTATTTTCGTGATATTGTAATATGTTTTTTAAATTATTCATTTCATTGTCATTCAATGTATTTTTAATATTATTTAAACAATCTTTAGTTGTGTTGTATATCTGACTATTACATTGATTTAAACTTAGATTAGATCTAATTTTACGATAGAAATCATAATTGCCTAAATATATATCTTTAACTAAAATATCTTTTAATGAAAACGCAATATTCCTAATGTTATATTTGTATAATGTACCATTATAGAATGAGCATGAATATATATTTTTTTGACTTATATTGGGTACAACTGAAAATCCTATATTTGTGGGTTTAATATTAAATAAATTATTTCTAATAATAGTATTCAAATTGTTATTATTATTGTATGTTTTAAATTTTTTCGTAACATTATCAAATGAAACAAAACTAATCTTATATTTGCATTGAAGATTTTTAAAATTGCCAATATTATTGATTGTAATCTTCATAAAAATATGATGTTCTGGTATATTTATTGCATTATTTAATATTGTTTTTGAATTTCCAAATGATGTTGTATCGAATGATAGAAATTTATTTTGATTGCCTTTAAAACATCCTGACTTACACTTTATGTTTTCGATTACATTGTTGTCACATGATGGTGTAATATTATATTTTTTATTTAAATTATCTATTATTTGTTTTTGTTTTGAAATATCATTGATTTCGTGATCTTTTAAATTATAAAAACAAGAACCCCATAATTCAATAGGATTGATATGGTTATAATTTAATATTTTTTTCTCAACTTTATAATTATAATCTAGTTCATGTGATACTTCTTTCAATTCAGGTATTTTTGTTTTACATAATTGTATATTCTTATTTTCAAGTTTCTGTTTTAAAATTCTATATAGATCTAGGCAAAAATACGTGTTCCCATTATATTTTATTGATAAATTATATATATTATATATAATATCATTAATAACCTTTTTTAAGTTTTCAAATTCATATTTTAATTTTACATTATCAACTTGTTTTAGAAGACCATTTATGAACTGTGATAATATATTTTTTTTCTTCAATATAACCTTTCTATTTTTATCAACCATTAAGTTTTTATCATTGTTATTAATAATATTTAAAAACATATCGTCGTATATATATATAGTTTTTTCACCATCATTGATAGTATATGTTTTATATATATTAGTATTTTGTTTTATAAGAAACTCAATTTGTAATGTACTTAAATTGTATATATCTTCAAACATATCACACATATTTCTATGTTCAATGAAATAAACACTACATGTTCTCATGTCTACATCAATATCACCATTATTTTGTATCCAACATTTATCATTATTTTGTAATATTTCATTAATTACATTATCTATATAGTTTTCAATTAATGACATTATATTTGAAAGTTTCAATAATCTCTTTTGAAATTCTAATGGGTCTTCATAAATAATTGCGTTTCTTTCTTTAATTTTTGATATAAATGATACTATGTAATCATATTGAATTGATATATTTTGATTTTTATTTATATTTTCAATATAAGATTTGTATGTTTCGTTAATATCAAAATATTGATATATAAATGCATCTAAAAAAGAATCTATAAAAGCGTCATATCTATCGACATATTTTGAAGATTTTATTTCAGCACTTGTTTTGATATTGTCCGTCTTTTTTATCTCCTTTAAAAACATCCCTAAATTTTCATATACAAATCGTTCATGAAAATATGCATATTTATTTAAATAATTTTCATAATATAATTTTACTTTTGTAATAAAATCTGGATCTTTGTGAGAAATATATCCTTGACATATAGCATCATAAATATCTTCATCATCAAAATCTATTAGTTTTTTATTTGATTTAGAACTTTGAATAATATTGAATAAATTGCGTTTTTCATCATCTGTTCTTTGGTTAAATGTTTGCAATAATTCTTTGAATTCTTCTTTATTGTCATTATTAATATAAAGATCAAAATCAGATTTTATTTGTTGTTCAAATAAATATGTTATATCTACAGCTTCTGTCTCAAATCTTTCAATATTATAATAAATATATATGCAAGAAATTACTATAAAAATTGCAAGAATTAATATTATAGTATAAGATAAAATATTCATTTAAGAACTAATATATATTACTCTATTAATAGAATATATTTATGTCGATAGAAGACATTAACTATCTAAAACAAAATAGTAAAAAACAAAGTTACACTTTTTTAGTCGATAGTAAGGATCGTGATAAGAATTTATTTCCTTATCCTAACTCTTATGTTATTGATTTTACTGTCCCATTTAAAAATGTTATAGGTTTAGAAGTTATAGATGCTAGTATACCTCGTACTATGTATAATGTAGATTTGCATAATAATTTGTTATATATATATATTGGTACAGGCGAGAATGATCCTTATATACGTTTTGGAATGCGAGAAACTGTCGTAGATAAAAATGGTAATTCAGTTCCTTATACAGATGTATTTCAAAAGATAGAGATAGAACCCGGTGATTATACAGGTGTTACATTTATCTCAACTTTTAATAAACTTATGGATAATTTAGGAATTGATTTAAACATTAAAGCATACACAACACCTCCTGAATTAACAAATTTAATACAATTCTATTCCGAGACATCTACTTTTATATTAGATATGAAACGATCAACAATTTTTGAAATTTTAGGTTTTGATCTAAATATAAATCCTTCTGAAAACTTAAAAAATGCTGATAAACGACTATATACATATATGGACTATTATAAAGATAAACCTCAATTTGAAAAAATGTATCATAGCACATTTAATAGTAATTCTAAACAAAATATCATTATCTCGCCTGGTATTATGTATTTCATGGGTCATAAATATATTATTTTACGATGTCCAGAAATAGAAGAGCATTTATATAGGTCATTATCATATTCAAAATATAATCTAGGATTAGCAAAATTTCGCATCAGTAGTTTTGGTTATAATGATGAACGTGTAGTAATAACAAAACTTCCTATACGCGAGTTTCACCCAATAGGAAAATTAGGAAGATTATCATTTCGTTTTGAAACAAGTGATGGATCATTATATGATTTCAAAGGGGTAAATCATAATATAGTTTTTGCTGTATATTATTATGAGCCTATACAAAATGATTATCCTACATCTTCGATATTAAATCCAGAGTATAAAATGAATTATTTAGATTATATGTATAAACAAGAAGAAATAGAAGGAGAAAGTGATGACGAAGATGAATTTTCAAGAGATGATATTGAAAAATATAAAAAAAGAGAAAATGAGTTTAGCGAAGAAGGTGTCAAGTTGCAACAATATTTGAAATATAATGCATAATTTTATTGATTTTTATTGGAAAATAATTCTTGTTGAAATGATTGAATTATATTTTCAAGATTTTTGGTAGTTATTTTATTATTATCTATAAATGTCTGAAGTTGTTTCTCATCAACCTTGCCACCTTTTATATCTTTTTTTAATTGTTTTTCATCATCACTAAGATTAGCATCAGGATCTGGTTGTTTAGAATTTGCATTAGTTGGTTGTTTCATGTCAGTAGGTGGTTGAGTTTTAGCAGGAGTTTTTTCTTCTTCTGTTTTTTTGTCTTCAAAGTATTCTCTATAATTTTCTTTTCTATATGAACAGCCAAATAATATAGAAAAAAGTATAGCGATTGCTAGTATTAAAGATATATACATTAATAAACTATTATAATCTAAATTCTTTATCATTTATTCTGTTATAATGAAAAGATAATAAATTATAACAATAATATTATATATATATAGATATATATGACTGAATTAAATCTTTTATACGGTGGAGGAGATTTAAATAATGATTTAATGTTTAACAAATCAGATGAAAAACCAAAGATATCTGGACAACAAATACACCAGATAGCATCACAAGAACCTAACATTAATTATGAAGAACAATTGCAACAATCTCAAATGCAGCAGGCACAAATGCAGCAGGCACAAATGCAGCAGGCACAAATGCAGCAGGCTCAAATGCAGCAGGCACAAATGCAACAGGCTCAAATGCAGCAGGCTCAATCTTATCAAAACTACAAAAGAAAACCTGAGTATTCATTTTGGGATAGAATGAATATCAAAAAATCAGAAGTTATTAAATTAGCTTTATTTTCATTAGTAATTGTACTAGGAATATCAATTGATAGAATAGGTACTTATTATTTATCAAAATATGTTAGTGAAAATATACTTACTGATTTCCAAGAATTTTTATTAAGATTAAGTTATCCAATAGTTATATTTTTGATGTTATGGATATTAAAAGCTATATAATAAATACTATTTATTTTTATTAGAGATATATATAAATTATGGCAGGTATTGATAATGAACCAATTCCTGTAAATAATGATATTTCCAAAGAAAATATCAATGATGAAACAAAAGGTATTTACAAACAAATCAGTGATATCAATACTAAGCAGCAAAAAATAGAACAGTATTTTAAAAATATATTTAACAATAAAAAATACGATGATGAAATTGAGCTTAAGAAAGGTCTAATACAATTATTAAACGATTTAATTAACGAGACATCAATATTATCAAATGATAACAGACGATATCTTTATGTTTTAAACTACAAAATTCAACCGAAGGAAGGTACATTCAAGAAATTATCAAAAATGCTATCATCTTCACAAGATAAAAATCTTAAAGATAATGAATTTTTTGATGATAAAAATGAATTGACCAAAGCTGTATCTTCTTCCCAAGTAAAAACAAAGGAAGAAGCTGAACGTGACAAGCGAAAAAGAGAAGCTATTGCTAAACAACAAGCAGCCGAATTTGATGCTAAAAAAGCTGAAGAAATAACATCAAATGTTCAGAAACAAACAGGTGGTGCAATAAATTTAAATCCATTTAAAAGCACATTATCATTTGAAGAAGAAGAAATTAAAAAGACAATAAAAAATATAAATAGTATAAATTTTAATGACAATAGCGATGTAAAAATAGTGATAAAAAATATTAAAAATTTATCAAATAATATTGATAAAATATCAGCTAGTATATCAAAAATTCAAAAATCTGTAAAAACATCAACAGAATTACAAATAGTTATTGATGTTATTGATTATTATAATAGAGAAATTCAAAATGAATTAAATCAAAAACGTAATGATATCACAAAATTTCAATCCGAAATTACAATGGATGAGCAAAAACAAATTACTGCGACAATAACCACATTAGAAATAGCTCAAAAACGATTGACAGATACAATTCAAGAAACTGAAGCAAAACTTCAAAGTTTAAAATTAGTTGAAAATCAAATTAAATCTGAAAAATCTAACAATAATCTTGATGATATTAAAGAACAGCTTACTATTGCAGAAAAGAAGGTATTAGATGCTGAAAAAAAGGTAGATAAACCAGGTATTTTTACAACTAAGAAAACTGCATTATCAAATCTTGAAAAAGCAAAAAAACGTGTTAATGATTTGAAACAACAATTGAGTAAAGAAACAAAAAATGAAGCTCAAGCTAAAAGTGAAGTATCTAAAATTAATTCAAACCGTTCCAAAAAAGAAGCAGACCTTCAAGCCCAAACTAATAATGAATTATCTGCAATTATGAAGGAAAATATAAAAGCACAGAATGATAGCATTCAATCTCGTAAATTAGAAGCTAATGCACAATTAACTTATTTAGATACAAAGGAAGCATATGATAAATTATCTTTAGACCCCTCTTTTACACTAGATGAAAAATTAAAAGATATACAATACAAATCAATATTGATAAAAGAGTATAGCACTAAAAATTTGTTTCATATAGATGATATTATTGCAAAAAACGATTACACTGAATATATAAATCAATTCAGAAAGTATATTGATGATAACAATAAAGGAAAGTTTGATTTAACAAATAAGGATCATGATAGATCATTGTTTGTAAAAACATATCCTATTCATCAGTATTTTACCAATTTTAATAAAAATAATGGATTTCAGTTAAATAGTGTAAAGAAATTATACAAAGAAGATAGTGATAAATATATACGCAATATTGAGTTTTATATTTATAGCTTGGATAGATTTCTGGAACATTTTGAAAATTACATAAATAATTGGGAAATAAGAGATGTATCCTCTCTTAGTATCTATAGTATTTTTACTAATTATTGGGGTGCCATACTTACAGTAATAATGATTATAATATTAATGTTAATATATTTCAAGACATTTACAGATTTTGCTTTTAGTATATATAAAAAAACTTTTTCATTTCAAAAACTAATACTTAACGACAGTATGTATAGCGAATATGATGATGTTTATAATTTTGGAGGCTATTATATTGATTTTAAAACACTCGTCTATCTAGGTATATATGTTATTTTAGCTATTCTTCTTATACCTCTAAACTTATATAATTCAGTTGAAGTTTTCAAAGGGAACCTGAAAATATTAGGATGCAAATATATTTTTAATAAAGGTAGAAATTCACTAATATTTTATGGTTTATTATTATTAATGTTCATCATAATATTAAATATTGTTTACATTTATATATCAGTTGCATTTTATAACACTCAACAACAAAGATACGATAATCATGGGAAAATACAAGAAATTTTCTATCAATATATAGATGAGCCATTATCAGAACATTTATTCAAAAAAGATTTAGTAGAGGATAATATCCCATTAGTTCAAGTATATGAAAAATTAAATAATTGGGCTTATAATGGAACCAAAGAAGAAAATGATCAACGTGCTGGAAATAATACCAATAGCGAGGATTTAGTAAATAAACGTTTTAGAATGCTTATTACATCAGTTATTAGCATATATTATATAAATGATACTTCTAAGGATATTATACTAGGAAAAAATAACTTACTTAAAAATTCCAATTTTGCAAAATCTAGTATATTTTTGTACTCAAAGAATGATGTAACAAATAATATTATACCTCCATTTAGTGATTTCAGAAATACTAAACTATTTAAATCAATAATTGGACCATTGCCTTCTATGCGAAATAAAAAATGTCAAGCTGACGATAAAAGATATTTTTGTAATAATGATTTGTATGTAAATAATATATATACTTTATCACAAGATGAAATCAATAAAATAAAGGATAAATATAATGTGCTTAGAAAAGAACTCAAAGAATATATTAGCAATATCAAAGAAACCGATAGTGTAATGCTTTATAGAGTTGATGTAGTTATTTCACTATTAATGGCAATTTTCTATTTTATGATAATTATATATATATTTATGTGGATTGTATTTGATATTGATTTATATGTATATATGATGACACATAAAGAAAATATACAAACTGTACTAAATGTTGTTATAATATTAATAATACTTATAGTGATTTTATAATACAAATAATTTTTGGCCTGAATCAAAAATACGAAAAAGATTACGAAGATGGCTGCATTTGAATGGAATAGGATTAAATCTAAAAAATATACAGAATTTGAGAAATATTTACACAAAACCGTACTCAACTAGTTCATCATCTTCTTCTATTTTCAAAAAAGCTTCTTTTATATTCTTAATCAATTCGTTTTTATTTGTGTTATTTAAATTATGAATATCAAAAATGGGTGTAGTTGTTATTTCCTTCTCATTTTCATACATTTTTAAGGTTTTTACTTTGTCTACTAATACTTTTTTCATTTCTATTTCAAATTGAGCTTTGTATTTAGTGTATCTGAGTATTTCATCGTTACGAAGATGCTGTGATATATTGATATTTGTAATACTTGTATCATATTCTTCCAATTTTTTCTTCAACTCATATATATCATTAGTTGATAAATTATCAATGGACAATAAATTCAATACCTTATGCATTTTTTTCTTATATTTATCTCTAAAACCAATGAGTTTAATCTGAATATCCTTTAACTGTTCTAGAGTTTCACGATAATTTCTAAATCTTACAATGCCACTCAATATAGTGATGACAGTTCCTAATATTAAAATAAATGTGTTCATCACGAACGAAAAATAATCTATATTAGTAACTTCTGATTTATTCAACAAGTCTATAGTGCTTAGTCGCAAAGCTTCAAATGCGGTTGTTATAGATGATAAAATAAGCAATGATAATGAAAACATATTGTATTTTTTATAAATTTTATCATACGCAGATGATATTATAAAAATCTTGCCGTTGATCTTCTTTTTTTCACTTGCTATATTACAAAGTAGGTCTACAACTGCGTCGTATTGGACTTTATTTTGAGCAGGAATTAGATCAATGCATTGTGACATAGTTTATATATCGTAATCTATACTATTTGAAGAGTATTTTCAAAATCACAGATAGTACATAACTATACAAATTTTATACATCTGAACATTTAAAAAGCCTATTTTCAGTCTTTATCTAATTCAAGAAAATATGATACTTCTTCTTGTGTGAGAATATTCTCAATAATAGCATAACCATTTTGTTCAAGATCTTCGATGAATGACATATGTGATAAAACGCGATAAAACCTAAAACTATCAAATCATTTTTTCATAGATGTCTGTAAAATTATATCAAATCTATTTGTATCTATATTTACAGTATAAATTTTTGAATTTAATAATAAGAAAATATATAATGACAAATCTAAAAGGAATTGTAATATAATGTATAAATGATGATAGTTTTTTTCTAATATTCATAATTTATTTAATATAAAGTTTCAACGTCTTATATACATCCTTGAAGATTTAAGGGTGTAAATCAATATGTATATAATTTTACAGCTGTAATATATAGTCTAAATGATTATAATTTATAATTTCAGACATAATAGAATTATAACCATCATCATTGTATACGTATGCTATAGATTTAATATTAAAGAAATTATCCCATTTTTTATCCCATTCTGGGTCATTTTCATAATTATGTCCTACTGTAATCATACTATGAATTCCATAATTCCATTTGCAGCAAAAGTATGTATGATATCAATTTGTTTATTATATAGTATGATATATTTCATAAATAGCAGCTATTAATCAATACTTATTATGTATATGATATTATTTTTTTACATATTGATGCAATCATAATGGAGCATAAATAATATAGAATAAATATATAGTAGTAAAATAAGATGAGCACATGGTTAACTAAAAAGGCCACAAATTTTGTAACAAATATGGCGAAGAACGTTTTTAATGAAATACCCGATGCTAATAAAATCAAGGAAATCTTACAAGTTATCAAAGATGACGAACAGTTAAAAAAATTAATGTCAAATAATTTTGGAGATAAAGCTAAATTACTTGAAACTGGTACAGATATTGAAAAAAAGTTAGCGCAATTTTTATTAAATGAAAAAAATAACAAAGAACTCATGGAATTCAAAAACGTAATACGAGATAAAAATGAACAAAATATTGATGAAATTAGTAAAGAAATCACTGCAAATAATAGTAAAATCAACCAAACTTCAATGATGAAAACAAAAGAAGATGCTGCAAAACAAGAAAATAGTGCGGTTGCTGTTTCTCAAAATGAAAACTATGGTAACGTATTTGATATAGATAGTTATATAAATAGTGCTCTTTATTCAACTATAATTGTATTAATATATTTAATATTGGTGATCACCATTGCATTTGTATTTGTTAATGCATTTATGAATTATGCAATATTTTGTTATTATACGATAAGAGAAGCAATTCTAGAATCTGATGAATATAATTTATCAAAAATTAAACTTCGAGAAACTTACAGATTTAATCTATTAAATTATGTATTTTGTAAAAATAAAAGTGATGAAGACGATGAAAACAAAATCGATATATCAAAGGTTTCCGAGGTTAAATCTAAGAAAAAAGATTGTGAAGAAAATACTACAATGGAATATATTAATTATATGATAAATATATTATCTCCGTTAGATAATTGTGATGCTGAATCGCATTTAAATATTTATGGTGGGAATAAACTTTTTAATGCGGTAATGAAAATTATATATTTGATATTATTAATACTGTTTTTAGGAACAATAAGCTATATAATAATCAATATATTTTTAGGTGGTCTGAGAAGATATAAAATAATTGGTTCCAACATGTTTAGTTATGTATATCAAAAAGGTGCAGTGTATATATATGTGCTATTGTTGGTATTTTTCTATTGTCTAGCACATAGTATGTTTTTCAAATATATGTTTATCGATAATGTATATACAAGAATATATACAAACTATATAGAAGCCATCAAACCTGATGCATATGTACATGGAGAAATAAAGGCTATTGAAAACGAGAAAGATTTTGTTAATTTACTATCAAAAAGCACATTTGAAAATATAGATGTTGAATATGAGTTGAATGTACATAACAAAAAAATTATAGAAAATATTAGATTAAGTTCAAACAATGATATCAAAGCATCTAAAATATTTTTATATGCTGTATATATTTATTTTAAAAGACAGAATGATGATGATATTGATATCATAAATAAACTTAATAGTATTATACTACAAAAGCCAGAAAATAAGGAGACATTAATAGGACTTCTATTAACTGAATTAAATGGAATTGAAATGGCATCAGAATTTAATAATATTATAACAAACATTGGTATTGCATCAACTACTGTTCCGGCTACTGATCAATCTGAAACAGCCAAAAAATCACAACCTAACGAATTTGAAGGATTTGATTTCAATAATATATCATCATATGCTGAAATAAATTTGAATTACAAAGTTGCATATAAAATAAGTAAACTATATGAAATTCTTTTGAATGCAAGTGATAATATTGATTTTGGTAGTGCAATTTATTATCTTAATATGTTTTTAGTTCTAGAATGGTTTATGAATGCGATATTTATGTTATTATTCTTATTGGTTCTTTATTATAATTCAGATGATGATCCATTATTTAAACAATTAATCAATTATATAGTAGCAGTAATTTTAATTATAATAGATGAATTGAAAACTGGACTTATTGGAATATAATAAAATATATTTAAGGAAACCAGCATAAAGAACAAATAAATGGATAATAATAAATATTTACTGAATATCAAAACAATACAAGCATCAACATTTAAACAAGTTATTGATGCTTTAAAAGAAATTTTGATGGATGTTAATTTGGAAATAGATGAAACTGGTATCAAGATTGTGGCAATGGATAATACACATATTGTTTTGATTCATCTTAAATTAGAAGCTGATAAGTTTGAACAATATTATTGCGAAAAGAAATTATATATTGGAATAAATATGTTAAGATTACACGCATTGATCAAAACAATCACGAATAATGATATTCTATCATTATATATTTTGAAAGATGACCCAAATTCTTTGGGAATAACAATAGACAATAATGATAAGAATTTCAAAACAAACTACAAACTATCAGTGCTTGACATTGATGTATTAAATATTCAAATACCTCCTGTAGATTTTCACACAATCATTACAATGCCATCGACGTATTTACAGAAAATTATTCGAGATATGCATAATTTAGCAGAATATATTGAATTTAGAAATATAGGGGATAAACTTATATTAAGTTGTAAAGGAGATTTTTGTACACAAGAAACAATTATGGGTTCAGAAAAATCACAATCAATCACTATCAAAAAAAACAATAATGAAGAAGAACATGAAATTATCCAAGGTATATTTAGTCTTAAATATCTAGCAATATTTACTAAATGTACCAATCTTTCAAATACTGTTGAAATATATCTCAAGAATAATTATCCAATAATTCTTAGATATACAATTGCATCATTAGGAGAGATTAAATTATGTTTATCTCAACAAGATATTTCATAATGAATAGAGAACATTCATAATAAAAAAATTATAAATTGCATAATTTAGGATATAAAATATATTTGTAATATATTTTTTCAAGTTTATATAATGTGTTTTTTAAAACACAATAAACTTCGTTTAGACATTGATAATATTTACTAGATAATACTAGGTAATTATCATTAATGATATATTTTAATTGTTTTTTTATTTCAAAAAAAATGTTGTGATATTTATCCATTATATATTATTTGTATCATTAGAAGTCCTTAAGTAGTTAGAAATCTACATCCAAAGCAAATTTGCGAATTTCAGAATGATCCTGTTTGCTACCAACATTTGCCTTACTATATTGTGATACACGACTTTCAAAAAAGTTGGATTTTGTCTCAATTGATATACGCTCCATAAATGGAAATGGATTAGCAGAATTCCATATTTTATCATAATTCATCTGTGTCAACAGTCTGTCTGCTACAAATTCAATATAAACAGACATAAGTTCTGCATTCATTCCTAACATAGAACAAGGAATACTATCAATGATAAAGTTCTTTTCAACCTCTACTGCTTCTTTTACAATTTGATGTACAACTTCCTGTGAAAGTCTATTTTTAATTTTTGAATATAAGAGAATAGCAAATTCTACATGCATTCCTTCATCACGACTAATAAGCTCATTAGAAAATGATAGTCCTGGCATGAGACCCCTCTCTTTTAACCAAAAAATACTACAAAATGCTCCACTAAAAAAGATACCTTCTACAATAGCAAACGCAATTAATCTTTGCGCAAATGTAGCGTCTTGATCATTTATCCACTTGAAACACCATTCGGCCTTCTTTTTAATACAAGGGATATATTGAATTGCATTAAATGCTTCATGTTTTTCTCCAGAATTTTTGAAATAGGTATCAATTAGTAGTGAATATGTCTCAGAATGTATATTCTCAATAGTCATTTGGAATGCATAAAAAAATTTGGCTTCCAATACTTGGACTTCATTAAGAAATCTTTCACCTAGATTAATATTTACTATTGTATCACTTGAACTGAAGAATGCTAAAATATGTTTGATAAAATGTTTTTCATTTTCACTTAGTTTATTGAAATCATCAATATCTTTGCTTAGATCTAATTCTTCGGCTGTCCAAAAACAACTAACAGATTTTTTATACATATCCCATATATCATAATGCTGTATGGGAAAAATAGTAAGTCTATCATCGGATGCTAAAAGTGGTTCAATAGGTTCTTCGACATTTGTCATTTTCCTTGTAGTTATATATATTTATATAATATATTTTTATATATGTTTATATTACAATAATATTATTTTGAAGAAATATTATTAGCAAAAATGATGTATATATATTGTAAATTATTACTTATGCAGAGCAAAGTACGCAAGTATCGCCATTTTCTTCTGCACACCTCATTTTTTTCTTAGCAAATTCAGGATCAATTGTAAATTGTTGAGTTTTTGCTCTTGGTCTTGTGCGTAGATAATATGAACCTGTCTTCAAACCTTTAGATTGTGCATAAAAGTGCATTGAAGACAATTTCTGAAAATCTGGATCTTCCATAAAAATATTCAAACTCTGTGTTTGACAAATATAAATTCCCCTATCTGCTGACATATCAATAATATGTCTTTGTTTGATTTCCCATGCTGTTTTATAAAGTGCTTTGAGATCATCTGGAATTTCAGAGATATTCTGAATACTTCCATTATTCAATATAATATGGTCCTTCATGTCTTTGTTCCATAGATCTCTTGTAATTAAGTCATTAATTAAATATTTATTAATTACAATGAATTCACCACTCAATGTCTTGCGTTGAAAAATATTATTTGTAAATGGCTCAAAACTTTCATTAAATCCCATAATTTGTGATGTAGATGCTGTTGGCATGGGAGATATCAATAGACTGTTTCTTAAACCATATTCTTGAATTTCTGCTTTTAGTTTATCCCAATCATATCTTTTCAAAGGTTCTTGATCCCATAAATCAAACTGAAGTAAACCTTGTGAAATAGGACTTCCCTCAAATGAACTATATGACCCTGTGTATTTAGTTTTAATTACTTCTTTTTCAAATTCATTAACATAGTTGGATAGTTCAGATGAATTGTCTACATCACGATCTAAAATTTCACGAATAATTTGTCCTCTTTTTTTGGATAATTCCATAGATGCTTCTAATGCTGCGTGATAAATAGTAGCAAAGATTTCTTTATTGAGTTCTTTGGCTTCATCATTTTCAAAAGGATATCTAAGTTGTACAAAAACATCTGCCAATCCTTGTACACCAATACCAATTGGTCGATGTTTCAAATTTGAAACACGTGCTTTTTCTACAGGATAGAAATTCTTATCAATTACTTTGTTCAAATTTTTTGTAATGACTTTTGTGGTTTCGTGTAGTTTTTCAAAATCAAATACTAGTTTTTCATCAACTTTGCAAACATATGATGGTAAGCAAATTGATGCTAAATTACACACTCCAGTTTCTTCAGGCGATGAATAAATCAATACTTCGGCACAAAGATTACTTGATTTAATTGTACCAAGATTTTTTTGATTGCTTTTTTTATTGGCAGCATCTTTATATAGAATATATGGAACTCCCTGTTCTATTTGTGCTTCTAGGATTTTAAACCATAAATCTTGAGCGTCTATTTGTTTAGTAAATTTACCTTCATTTTCATATTTTTCATATAGTGCATTAAACTCTTCTCCATAAACTTCACTTAATCCTTTACATTGATCAGGACACATCAAAGACCATTTTTTGTTTTCTTTTACTCTTTGCATGAATAGATCTGGTACCCATAGAGCTAAAAACAAATCACGACATCTATCTTCTTCATTACCATGGTTCTTTTTCAATTCTAGAAAAGCTTCAACATCAGTGTGCCAAGGTTCCAAATATACAGCAATACTACCTAATCTTTTACCTGCCTGATCAATATACCTTGCCGTATTATTAAAAACCCTCAACATAGGGATAATACCATTTGAAGTTCCATTAGTTCCTCTGATATGACTACCTCTGCCTCTAATCTGATGAATATGAATACCAATACCCCCTGCATATTTTGAAATAAGAGCTAACTCTTTTAATGTTTCAAAAATACCAGCAACACTATCATCATTTACACTGCACAAAAAACAACTACTTAGCTGAGGTTTATTTGTACCAGCATTAAACAATGTAGGTGTCGCATGTGTAAAATATTTTTTACTCATTAAATCGTAGGTTTGCAACACTTCTCGAATATCGTTTCCGTGAATTCCAATTGCAACGCGCATCCACAAATGCTGCGGTCTTTCAATAACCTTTTTATTTACTCTCATTAGATAAGCTCTCTCTAGCGTCTTGAAACCAAAATAATCAAACAGAAAATCTCTCTGATAATCAATATATGTATTTAATTTTTCTTTATTCTTGCATACAATGTCATATACTTCATCTGAAATCAACGGTGATGCATTATTATGTATATCTTTATTATCATATAGTATTTGAATTGTTTCACTAAATGACGGTGATGTATTTTTATGATGATTAGATATAATAATACGAGATGCTAATGTACTATATTCAGGATTTTCAATAGAAAGACTACTACACATATGTGCTGCTAGTTCATCCAATTCAGTTGTTTTTACACCGTCATAAATACGTGTACAAACTTTTTGTGCTATCTCAGATACATCACATTTCATATCTTTTGATAAATTTTTGAGACGATTTAATACCTTGTCAAAACTAACATCTTCATACTCTCCGTTTCTTTTAACAACTCTCATGTTATAATATATAATCATTTTTGTTTTATATATATTTATGTGATAAAATTATACCGTGAGAAGTTTGAACATATCCTTCAATAGTTATATCTCCATTATGCTCTTTTATATGACACGATTTGCATAATGGCGCTAAATTATGCTTGATATTCTTATGATGACTTTCTAAAAATCCCTCACTATCTGCATCTGATTGGTATTTAATATGATGAGTATCTATTGCTAATTCTCCACATATACTACATTTATCCATTAATACTTTCGCATTATATCGAGATTTCTTATTTTTTATAATTGTAGTACTAAGAGATTGTACTTCTTTTCTAATATTTTCTGCATTCTTCATAAAATTTTCTGGCATATCTAACGATTTACATACTTCAATACCATAGACCTCTGATCCTTGTCCATCTTGTAAAATTCTATCATATATTATCCTATTATGATTATCAATATGAATATGCATATGTTTGATTTTCACATCATTCTTTTCAATATATTTTTTTATTATATTCAATCTGGTCAATTCATGTAGATGTGTTGCAAATATAAAACAAGCCTTCTTTTTAACCAAAGTATCTATACCACTTGCAACAATAGCCGTAGCTGATATAAATTCTGTCCCGCTACATATTTCATCCCCGATTACTAGACTAAACTTATTACATCTTTGCAATATATTTCGCAACTCTGTCATTTCTACTGTAAAACTAGACATCCCCTTGTATATATTATCCATCCCAGATATACGTGTAAATATATGATGATAAGGATAGAATTCAAATGATTTTGATGCTACAAACATTCCAGCCTGTGCCATAATAATATTTAAACCAACTGCTTTCATATAAGATGATTTACCAGATGCATTTATTCCATATAGCAAAATACCATTTTCACATAGATTTACATTATTACCAATATATTGTATATTATCATCTATTCTTTCTATGATGGGATGTCTCAAATTTGTAGCCTCAATAAATGAAGATTTTTTTGATAGGTTGATTTTTGGTCTAGTATAACAATATTCATGTGCATTTCTTGCACAACAACATGCAATATCAATTCTAGTTAAAAACCTAACAATATTGTCTATTTTATCAGCATAATTATTAATATACATTTGAATAAAATCATAATAATACTTTAATACATACGATGATATTTGCTGACTATACTTATTCATATCAGATGATAATGTATTCATCTCATTATTACACAATTTATAATTAGAAGAAGTTCCTAATGTTTTTTTATCAAAACTAGTCATTAGAGTTTTATTTATTGAAACTGCAGTTTCATATCGTTTCTTGGTTATATTTATGTAATGCCCTTCGCGTTCATTATACTCTATTTTGCAAGAAGTACTATCATTCTGTCCTAAACTATTTACTTGTTCACATAATAATTTTATCTTATCATAAGCTCTTTTATACATATCCGATATATCATCAATATCAGAATAAACTCCTTTTTTGAAAAAATTTCCCATATTTGTCTTATCAGTCAAGTTATATTTAGATGCTTCATCTAAATCTATAATTGATACAAATGAAGTTATAAGATTTTCAATATCATCGACATATATATGACCGCTCATATTTGTTAGCATCTTACAGATTTCACTTGCCGTACTTAGGGATGTATAAAATGAACACCAATCCATTGGTGTAATCTTATTTAATATCATTTTCCTTTTAATTCTTTCCAAGTCCAATATGTTGTTCAACTTTTTGCGAATTTCTTTGTACATATTATTAACTAACAAAGCATCAATATCATCATACATACCATTTAATTTATCAGAATTTATAATAGGCATCAATAATCTTTCTTTAAATGCTCTACTTCCAAATGCAGTAGAACATCTGTTAAGTATATCAATTAAAGGTCTATCGCCGTTATATAATCCTAATACGTTCAGCTGAACAGCACTGTTATATTCGATATTCAAGTATTTATCGTTCTCAATAATTTCAGGCATTTGCAATTCTTTTATAATATCCGCATTATGTTCGTACGCAAATTGCAAGAGACAACAAAATGAAATTCTGGCAATATTTACCTTTTCCAAATTCAAAACCTCTATGATAGATAGCAAACTTTTTTTGGAAATAAATGCTTTCTCTAGTATGCTGTTCTGGCAAATAATTTTTTTCATCATATTGATATGTTCATATGTTTCCCATTTGTAATGCACTAAAATATTATTAATATTTAGGTTTTTCAAAATATACTTTTTTTGTTCTTCAGAGATTTTGTCACTTAATATTATCAATTCAGAAGGATTATATGTACTAATAAATCTAAATACCTCATCAATAGCAAATTCAGGGTCAAGTTTGGTTGAACCTGCTTCATAAATAAATGTCTTACCGGTAGACAAATCAATACCTGATATGCCTGCTACTAAATAATTATCTATGAACTCGTAAAATATAACCATTATAAAATTGCTTTTTTTATTGGATAAAGAAATGTTCATTCCCGGTGACAAAATTTCTGTCACTCTTCTCTCTGGATTAGGTGGCTCTGTAACCTGTTCAATTAATACAATAGTATAATTATTATTTAGCAAAATTTGGGTATATTTTGTTATCGTATATAAAGGAAATCCAGCCATTAGTGGATTATTAATTGACACTTCTGAAATATTCTTATTTTTCCTTGAAATTTGTATGTTACATAAATCGGCTATTGAATATATATCATTTTCTGCAATTACATCTGTAATAGAATATAATTCGTAAAATGAACCAACTTGCATTAAAACAATACATTTGTCACCATATTTTTCCTTGTATGTTTTAGAATATTCTAAATAATCATTGATTATCATTGATACATATATAATAATTATATATGTTCTTATATACATGAACTACCATAGATACATCATATCCAAGCATACATATTTACATAAAAAACAATATAAAAATACTGATACATCCATATTATGTAAAAATATACAAAAATATACAAAAATGCTTAAAAATAAAATAATAATTTATTTACAAGATGGTTTTACAAAAAAGAATTCTTAAACATATTATTACCATCATACAAAAAATTAAAAAGGTTTTTCATAAAAAATATGGATAATATTGTTGTTTATATAGCCATATATATTCCATAAAAAATGATAAATTGATAAAATGATATAGATATGTTATTACAGATAATCAATATTACTGCAATTGAGTATTATAGATATGATTTAATAGTCTGTATTGAATATGAAAATATTACACCAACCGAAAAGAAAAATGAGACAAAACTATATTAAATAGTTAAATCTATTTTCCTATCAACCAGAGTAAATGACAACATTTAAGTTGCTAACTACAATTTGACAGCTCTGAAGCGGT
>Ga0129336_10000482_pt1 | contig 23399 bp, 26 predicted proteins | sample CPB6_02_DNA_FD_96878 | JGI IMG/M metagenome (GOLD analysis project Ga0129336, IMG submission 96878) | Freshwater to marine salinity gradient microbial communities from Chesapeake Bay, USA - CPBay_Sum_0.6_0.2_DNA | ecosystem: Environmental > Aquatic > Marine > Coastal | place: USA: Chesapeake... | reverse complement strand
GGATTGTCAAGCTTTGAAATTCGTTACAAGTTTCATACCATATTCGTTAGGCTCTTTTGGTAAAACGATGTCTTTTTTGTAACGCAATTCATTCTTCTTGAATGGTGAATAGTCAACATAATGATGCCAGCGTTTGTATCGCCAGACCATTCGTGCAACATCAGGATGCATTCTTACTAGCATCTCAGATTTGTTTCTTGTGCCCTCAGCATTCACACCATCAATCCAGATATTCTTTTCAATACCTTCTTTGTGATAAAATTCTTCAGTGTTACCACCCTTGACGGTTTGTGTTGCTGCTTTGCCCTGCAAGAATGAATTGAACTGAATTGTGCAATCGCCATCTTTCAAAACACGAAGACAGATATCAGTATCTTCATTGTATCTACCACGCCAACGGTGTTTACAATTATTATCTATCAACAGTGTGGAATAGATTCGTGTGTTCTTCACGTAGGGTGGATAACTTTGATTGGGTGCAATAAAGAACCGATACTGAAAGCCAGAGATAGGCACATTTTCAAATCGGTCAATGAAATCTTCTGCTGCTTTGAAGATAACACCAGACTCTACACGAATACGATAGTTTTGGTGTAGTCTGTAGAAATCAGAAATATTATCATCAAGTACCCAATGCTTCTCTGCACCAATGGAGATAGAATGATCCCATGCAAAGTTTCTTGCACGACCAGGACCATCACCATGATTACTGAATGGCGCAACAATCAATGTGACATAATCACGGATGTTGAATTTATCTAATGCTTTATCATAGGGTTCTTCATCTTGTGGTTCAATCACAATATAATGAGGTACTTTCATTCTGGACAATGACTTTGATGTAATCATTGTGTCAGAACGACCCTTAGAAACGATATAAACTGGATGTCTCGGATTCGTCATTTCTTTTCCATATCAAAGGTTTGTTATTCCATATTTTGCATTTGACGTTTTCGTATTGCTTTCTTTTCAAATGCTGATTGAACATTTTACTAATCTTGTCTTGATTCACTATTCTACCATAAACATCATATTGTGTAAAGTGTCCCATTCCCCATGTATTGAATGAGTTTGCAACAATCATATGTTTTGGTTTTAGATTGTCAATAATATGATCAACATGTTCAACTGGATTATAGATGTGTTCAAAATATTCTGAAGCAAACAATATATCAACAGGTTCACCAACTTCAGTAATAGATTCAATCAAGTTGAAGTTGAATCTTTCTGCCATCACTTCACAAAATTTCCACTGTTTCGTATCTCTCAGATTGATTGCATAAACAGTGGCTTCAGGAAACAATTGTTTCAGTAAGCATGTACTATAACTTATACCACAACCGATGTCAACAATAACTTTGGCAGTTTTGAGTTCTTCAAAATGCGAAGACTTGATAACTCGTTTTATATAATCCCTACTGTATTCTACAAAACAATTGAACACATCTATGAAGTAGTAATCATGATTGTACACTTCATAAATGTTTCTAGTATCTTTGTTGGCTAAATCATCATACCATTTCGCTGACAACTCTTGGAAAATTTTGTCAGTCTTTCGAATTGCTCGGCATTCTTCAGCATCTATTGAAAACAGATTGCCGTAGTCTTTGAGAAAATACTCAAACAATACTTGAGGTTTTTCTTTGAGAAAATCTATTTGACTCACTCTTCAATCCATCTCTTCAAAGAATTCTCATCTCTTTCCAATTTTGGATACCAGATTGATTTTGTTTTTTCTGTGAGATTCTGGTCCACCAATTTTGCAAACGCTTCGTAGTCTTCTTTATTTCGGAAGTGAAGGTAGATTGTCTTGTATGTCTTCTTATCGTTTTGTTCAAACGCTGGCATACCAACCCAATGTTTTTGCCATTCTGCGTTTTGAACATCAACGCCATCATCTTCATCATCACTATCACCAAAAAAACGATTCAGAGTTGGTGGTTGATACTCATCAGTCAACAACTCCATACAATTTTCATATGAAGTAGATTCTTTAGTTTCAGAAGTTTTCATTTTTCTTTCCTCTAACAATTTTCTTTACTAACTTGGTAGCTTTCTGTCTTGCCATTTTCAATGCAAGCGGTTTCACATACTCAGTATAACGTATTCCATCGAGATGGTCAAGTTCATGTAGGAAACAACGTGCAGAAAGACCTTCCAATCTCACTTGTTTTGTTTCACCGTTTTCATCCAAAAACTCTGCTTCAATCCAAGACGGACGGTCAACATTCAAAAACAATGCAGGAAAAGAAAGACAACCTTCTTTATCTTTTACAAAAGGACCAGCTGCGGTAACTTTTGGATTGACACACACTAATTGAAATTCTTCGGTACCAATTACGAACATTCTTTCAGCAACACCACATTGATTTGCAGAAAGACCTAAACCAGCATAAAGTTTCATAGTCATCTTCAGTCTTTTACCTAATGTGACTAATGCTGGTGCTGGAAATGATCCAGTATATTCTGGTATCTTTTTTCCGAGCATATGAAAGTCTTCTCCGTATACACGAAGAGGCTCTATTCTGTCCGTGGTTTGTATACCAGCAGATGTATCAATTGTTAGAATTTCACTCATTTCACTATCCTTGAAAAGTTCTTTGATTTCTCAAACCGAATTGTATTTGCAAATTTATCTTGTAGTATATCACCTTTATGACTTATCACAAAAAGGTTTACATCGTTCAACGTATGCAGTATCTTCATCAAATCTTCTGTACCACCAACGTCAAGACTTGAATCAAATACTTCATCAAGTATCAGTAAGTTTGTGTTGATAGAATTCTTCAGTTTAGCAACTGCTCTCCAAGTCAACATCAATGACATATCAATACGCTGTTTCTCACCTTCTGAAAAATTATGGTAACTGAAGTCATCACGGTGTCTTGATTTGATTGTTTCTTTGAAAGATTCATCTAAATTGAAATTGACAAAGAAGTCCATACTAGACAAATACTTATTGACTAATTTATTGATGACTGGTAAATACTGTTTGACAATATTTGTTTTGATGCCCGTATCTTTGAGTAGTGTGGAAGCAACATCATAATATGCTTTATCATCAATCAACTGTTTCAGTTCGCCCTGTGCTTGTTTGATTTGATCTTGAATTATAACTAATTCATTGGAATTTGAATCTTGTTTTTCTGCTGTCTGTAACTCTTTGATCTGCTTTTCCAACTTTGATATTGCAGTATTCAGACCTTTGATGCCAGTTTGTTTTGTTGCAATTTCAATTTTCAGTGTGTTCAATTTCTTTTCATCATCACGTATAACTTTCAAAACAGATTCTTGTTCAGTGATTTTTGTTCTAAGTTCTTCTATACCACCAGAAAGTTCTTGCTCTTTAGATTGGAGTTCGGAAAGCTGTCCCTCTTTAAACTCCAGGGTAATGGCTTGCCTACAGGTTGGGCAATCAGGATTGTGTTCGTAGAAATGTCTATCATGTTCCACTTTGGATATCTTGCTTTCAATTTGCGACTCAATCTTTCTAAACGCCGCAATCTTCTTCTCAACTTCAGGTGCTTTTGCCACGTTGACATCCAGCTCGGCGCTTTGTTTGCCCAACAAGTCAATTTCATTTGATAAGGAGACAATGGTTTCTCTACTACTCTGTATCTCTTTCTCATATTCTTTTATCTTTTCTTCATTGTTCTGATTGAGTTTGTCTAGATGCTCTTTCTTCAAATCATAACGCTGTTTGTACAGTTCAATTTCATTCTTCTTCTGCACCATCAAATCTTTATTGTTCGCAAGTCTGTCTTTTACCAGACTATTCATTGTAGAAAAGATTTGAATGTCAAGCAAGTCTTCAATGATTGCACGACGGTCAGCAGCAGACAACTGCATGAAAGGAGTGAAGGATGCTGAACCAAGAATTACGATCTGCGTGAAAGACTTATAGTTTAGCTTGAGAATAACTTTCTCTAGATAGTCTTGGTAATCTCTTACAGCCGCATCTTGGTTCAGCAAAACTTGATCTTGGTATATCTCAAACGTATTTGGTTTTATACCACGAATAATCTTGTATTCTTTATTACCAATAGAAAACTCAATCTCAACAACACAATCTCTACCATTGATACTATTTAGGAGATTTGGTTTGTTGACGTTTCTAAACGGTTTGCCAAAAAGGGCAAAGCACAATGCATCAAGCATTGTTGATTTACCCGAACCATTTGAGCCTACAATTAGAGTGTTGGAATTACCATTCAGTTGAATTTCTGTGAAATGGTTGCCAGTAGATAGTAGATTTTTCCAACGTAGTTTTTTGAATAATATCATTCAGTCTCGGTGCTTAACGCTTCAATGTAAAGTTCGTGCATAATATTTTTTAGTTTAGCAGATTCAACGTCAAGTGTCAAGTTATCTATGTACTTGGAAAGAATTGTCATCGTATCTTCCGCTTCATCAATCACATCATCATTGATGGTTTCTATATCACCGAAGTCTTCTACGATTGAAATATCTGCCACACCAGCTTTATAAAGACTGTCTATTACAATGTCAAACAGAAACGGATTTTGTTTGCAAAGTACAACGACTTTCACATAACAACCTTGATAGATTGAATAGTCAAATGTCTTGTACTGTTCAGCAAAATGTTCCAAGTCATCTTTGTAATTCAACTTGTAGAACATCCGATAGGGATTTTGTATGAACTCAAGTTCTCTTGTGTTCGTATCAAAGATATGAAAACCTCTTGGATCATTGTAATCAGACCAAGTAATCTCATATGGAGTACCGACGTATGTAATTGTACCATCGGTTGACTTGTGGTGAAAATGACCAGTGAGAACTACATCATACTTGTCTAGTTTATTTTTATCTAGACCTTCATGACAGATATTACCTCTGTCCATTTCAAAACCAGCAAGTTCAAAATGACCTAAGCAGATTTGTGCTTTTGAATTTTTTATTTGAGAAAGGATTTCACTTTCATTATCATCACATAACCAAGGTACGATGTCAACATCAATACCGTCAAAACTAACTGTACTAAAAGAATTATATACAGTAATGTTATCATATTCTTTTAGAAGTAATTCTGAGGAATTAATCTGTAGGGTGTTTTTGAATGCAACATCATGATTGCCAAGCAGTGTAATGAACGTGATGTTATTTTGTTTGAGTTTATCAAAGAAATATTTACGACACAAATAAAGTGAATTGAAGTTGATAAATTTACGGCGGTCAAATAGATCGCCAAGTTGTATAATGGTTGTAATACCATTTTCTTTTAGATATGGAAAGAACGTGTTCGTATAGAACTTCTCTGCATATTTATGAAATTCCAATGAGTCATTACGCATACCAAAATGCGTATCACCAAGTATACATAATTTCATCAGCTATCCGATTCTTCGTCTATAAACTGCTCAATCCCAGTTGCCTTTTTGGTGCTTTTTTTCTTCTTGTTCTCTTCAAAGTTATGAATGAACTCTGAAATGTTGTCATACAGTTCAAACTGTTTCATGTTTCCATTTTCATCTTCGTACATCTCACCTTCATCCAACAAACCAAACTGTTGTGTTGCTTTATATTTCACATACAATTGTTTTTTCTCACGCATGATTCTACGCAAGAAAGCATAATAAATTATCTGAGTAAAATATGCAAATGGATTTTTAGATTTATCTGGATCAAAGTTACGGAAATACATCAAACAATTTTCTACACCATCTGATATCATTTCATCACGATACGTGTAAGAAATAAAGTTTGGTTTTCTAGATAGATGCTCTGCAATTTTTAGAAAACATTCGCCAATATAGTTTGGTATTTTCGGTTCTGCTGTATTATTCTTTTGTGCATCTTCACAATCAGCCCGATACTTGATAAGTGCTGCTAGAAAATCGGCGTTGTTTACGTAATGTTTTTCTGTAGACATTATACATTACCATGAATGTTATTCTTCAGATACGTATAACCTTTGATGAGTTCTTCAACGCCATCATCTAAAGTGTGGTATGGCATCCATCCAGTTGCTTCTAACTTTTCGTTTGAAACAATGTAGTTACGCTGATCAGGATCTTTCTTGATATCACCTTCTACAATTGTAAAGCTTGGAATATGTTTCTTGATAATTTCACACAACTCAAGCTTAGAAACATTTGCAGAAGAAAGACCCACGTTGTAGATATTACTCTTCATGTAATCAAATAGTTGAACCGCATGTAAAAATGCTTCACATACATCACGGACATGAATGTAATTACGTTTGAAATGCCCTTCAAAGATAACAACACAGCCATCATTGACAGCACGATATGTCAAATCATTCACAAGCAGGTCAGTACGCATACGTGGTGACATACCAAATACAGTAGCAAGTCGGTAGCTGATTGAGTTTTCACGTTCCATCAAAACTTTTTCAACAGCAACTTTGTCAACAGCATATTTTGAAATAGGACGAAGCGGAGAATCTTCTGTGCAGAAATTGTTTTCATCACCAGTACCATAAGCAGAATTGGTTGTGGGCATGATGATGCGCTGTTCGTTTGATATGTTCTTCAACATCCAAAACATTGCATCTTTGTTTGTTGTATCTGCACCAACAACGTCTTTGTTACACAGTGGCGCACCAACCAATGCTGCAAGAGGAATAATAATGTCTGCTTCTTTCAGCAGTGGTGTCATATGTGCTGGATTACGGATATCTCCATTTACTATTGTTAGATTTTTGTTTTCGCAAAGATGATTCAAACCACTTTGACGAAACATAAAGTTATCTAGAACAGTAACTTTACAATTCATCTGCAACAGATATTCTACTAAAATACATCCGATGTAACCGGCTCCACCAGTTACTAATACTCGCCACTGTCCCATATTATACCCTATTCAAAATGTTTACGATTTCGTTGATCTGTGATTCTTTCAGCGTTGGATAGTTTCCGATGTAGAAAGAATAGAAGTGCATATGATCTGTATTTGGAAAATTCTTGTAGTGTTTCTCTGGCACAATGTTTTTCAAATATGGTTGGCGTAACTGATTACCACCACCAGCAGAGCCTCTTCTGAATTCAATTTCTTCATCACGCATCTTACCCATCAATCTGTTTACAAAAAATTCTGTACAGTAGTCGTGTTGTAATACAATATTGAATGCATAATTACTACAACCTATCAATCTAAAATCTACTTTATATTTTCTCTGATCTAACTTAGACAAAAAGTGAAACAAATTTTTATTTCTTAGTGTAACATTTTCATCCAAATGTTTCAACTGATTTTGACCAAGTATACCACCAATTTCAGTATTACGCATATTGTATGCTGGATATGCAAAGATAAAATCAGGATTCAAATCTGGATATTTTTTCTTATACTGATTAGACATATCTTCTGATCCACACTCACGTACCATACCATGTGAACGAAGCATACGAACTGTGTGATAAACTTCTTCATCATTTGTACAAACCATACCACCTTCAATCGTTGACATGTGGTGTGCAAAATAAAATGAGAAGTTTGACATCCAACCAAAGCTACCTAGTAGTTTGTGATTGTGTGTTGCACCATGAGATTCACACACATCTTCAATCAAAGGAATATTTCTATTTCTCAATTCTTCCAGAAGCTTGTCTGTCAAGCAATCAAAGCCCTGTGCATACGTAAGAAACACTGCACGTGTCTTATCTGTAATGGCATTGATGATACCGTCAGTATTCATACCCAATGTATCTAAATCAATATCAACAAATACTGGAGTAAAACCACACTGAATGATAGATGCAATATCAGATACCCATGTGAATGGTGGTACGATAACTTCACCACCCTCCGGATGTTTGATCTTCAACATTGTCATTGACAAGAGATTTGCTGAAGCACCAGAGTTTACAAAGACTGAATACTTTACGCCCAACCATTTACTCCATGCTTCTTCAAAGGCACGGCACTCTGGACCGTTTGTAAGTTTTGGATTATCTTTTTTCAGATGTTCTATTACCAAGTCTAAATCTTCTCTAGTAATATTGTCGGACATTAAAGGATACTTCATTATCACTCCATAATTATCGTGCTGCCACTGTAATCAAATTTGAATGGCACCCATATGTTTATTTCAGGTATTGCTTGTTTTATTATATCATGTTTTTCTGGAGATGCAAGAAACATAAAGAATCCACCACCACCTGCACCCATAAGTTTACCGCCATACGCACCCGCTGCTCTTGCTTTTTGATAGATGTTATCTATGTATTCGGTTGTAATATCATTAGTAAGTTGTCTTTTGTAATGCCACTGAATATCAAGAAGCGCACCGATTTGTTCTATTGGTTCTTCTCCTAGAAAAGCACAATAAGCATCATCTGCTAAGTCACGAATTTTTTTCAAATATTTTTCTGACTTACCTGATTTGATATTTTCAACTTGTTGTTTAGCGTGAACATCTGACAATCTATCAATGCCAGAAAATCCTAACATGATATGTTTTTCTAAAGTATCTTCGTACTGAAACGGAATGTCTAGAGTTGAAACTTTGATGTTGTCTTTAGAAAGTTCAATAACATTGATACCACCGTAAGCAGCGGTAATCTGATCTTGCACACCCACAGATTCACCAATAAAATTTTGTTCTACATCAATAGCACTTGAAGCAAGACCATAAGGTGTAGGTAATTTTTTTTGATATGTTTGTAAAGCGTGAATCAGTCCAACAGTAAATGCAGAAGATGATCCAATGCCAGAACGAGCAGGAAGGTCACCGTCGTGACTAATAGAAATACCATTAGATATATCATAATACTTTAAACACTCCCTTACTGAAGGATGTTCTATCTCAGATATGTCATTGACAGTTTCTATCTTTGAATAGATGATCCGATTAGCATGTTCAAAATACGGCGGTAACTTCTTCAAACTTATATAGCAATAATGTGCCATCGCAGCAGAGATTATCTTTGATGGATGTTTTTCATACCATGCTGGATAATCTGTGCCACCTCCAAATAAAGATAAACGATATGGTGTTTTAGAAATAATCATTTTTCATTATAATAATCACCATATTCAACTAATATGGTTGCTTTGCCATCTCTTCTCAAATACGCTGTGCAGTATGCATCATACACATGTCTCGGTTCTTCTAACCTAATTATATCAATATTTGGGCAAAGAAGTCTATAGGCATCTGTATAATCACCGACATGTTGATGTTGTGGATGTAAAGGTCTTTCTGAACCAATGCCAGTTCTTATGATAATTCTTGGCTTGTAATCGGACATCATCGTAATTTTATCTACATGATTGACCAACTGATTTGTTGCACACGCTAGAAAATTCCAACGTGGATAAATGCTCACAGGAATATAACCAGAAAGTGCTAAACCCAATGTCATACCCATTTGTGTATCTTCAAACACAGGCATTTCTAACAATTTTTCTTTAGGAACATCTTTTAGTGTGTTAGACATTGCTGTACCAGCATACTCTACTGCTTGACCCATAAAGATAACTCTTGGATCACCAGCAAGCATTTCCATTGCACGTTTTAGTTCGTCAAAGTATTTCAAAATTGTACCCTCATTCCAGCACCAGCATGTGGATATTTTGTTTCATATTCATAGTAATAAATGGATTCGTGTTCACAGTGCTTGTATGTTGACTCTGATACACCCCAAGTTTTATTTGTATCGGTGCAAACAGATTTACCATTATCTTCAACGATAAATTTGATAGGCAGTTCATGTTGAATAGAATACTTGAAGTTTTCCATGAAGATGCCAGATTCTGATGTCATGTCACCAACAAAGCAATACACCTTCGTGTCAATCTTTTTACGTTTCATTGCCATCGCAGTTCCTACTGCAATAGGAATATTGCCACCAACAATTGCTGATGAGTATATGTTGTATTGTGGATAGCAAAGTGAGATTGACTTGCCTTCCAAAATATCTTTTTCTAAAACATCTGGCGGCACACCTTTCAACAGACATTGATAATGTGAGCGCCATGAACAGAACACCCAATCTATTGACCGAATGTTTTTGAAGATTTTTATCATTTCATTTTCATTGCCATAGTACAAATGAATTGGCGCACGAATTCTGCCATTGTTGAAATGATCAGCAATCTTATCTTCAAATGCGATAAGTTCTTGTTTAGTCACCTAGAATTTTCCTTTTCAATCTAATCTTGGACATCTCTTCAATATTTTTACGTGAATCAATTCCAAATTTGTTTTCAACAAGATTCAAGAATGGTTCATGTGAAAAGTATTTGTGCCAAGCATCGTCACGAAACTTCAATACTTCAGCACCAGTTAGTGCTTTTGTTCTGAGTGGTTTACAGTCATATGAAAGAAATGCAAACTCATCAAACGTTTGTGGTAATTCCCATTTATTATTAACTGCTTCCATGTACAATGGACTGCCAGGTAATGCCATTGCTGCATAAAAGTTTGCATGTTCACAATTCAACTCAAGTGCAAGGTCTAAAGTTTCTTGCATTGTTTCATGTGTATCTTCTGGAAATCCAAACATGTAATTGCCCAACACATTGATATCGGCATCTTTGATATCTTGAACTACATCATGAATATCAACTTGTTTGAAACGACCTTTATCAATCTCTAAACGAACTTGTGGATTACCAGCTTCAATACCAAGTGCAAGCCAATTTACGCCAGCTTTTTTGAACAACTCAAGTTGATCTTTGCGAACAGAGTCAACACGTGCATATGCCCAAAAGTTGAATTTTATTCCACGATCAACAAGACCTTGAAGAATAGGAACGTAATATTTTTTGTTTAGAAAAAACATCTCATCAGTCAAACGAACTGTGCGTACACCATTTTCCCACAAATACTCAAACTCTTTGAGCATCAATTCAGGTGACCAGAAACGCATACCACGTGAGTCAGAAGAAACTACGCCTTGTTGATACGATGTTCTGTTGACGATATTGATCATGCAGAAGTTGCATCCGAATGAGCAACCTAATGATGTAGAGATTGCTGCAAATGGTGTACGACCTTCATCTTTGAAATAGCTATGCCAGTAATGTGCGCGGTACTTATCAAGCAGAGTCTTGTCTTTAGGCAACAAATCCCATGCATAACCCGGCATCACATAGTCCATATCTTTTGTTTGGACAATCTCACCAGGCGCACCTGTCGCAGCAAAACCATTTTTCTTATAGACTAGACCACGAACTTTGTTCAGTTCATCAACATAGTTTGTTTGTAGTAAATCTAACAGACCATAAACACCCTCATTGATGAATACGAAATCAACATAAGGTAAACCAATAACATCATATGGCAATGCAGATGCATGTGAGCCAATGAATACTGTTTTGATTGATGGATGTGATGCTTTGAGTTGTTTTGCTAGTTTTGATGCACCAATCATCATCGTGGTGCCTGAGTTTGGATTTTGTCCGTAAAGAACAAAGACTGCTATATCAGTTTTTGTATCTGCGATTTTCTCTGCTGCATCTTCAACGCTTGTTGGTTCAGCGTCAAAGTCTAAGATGCAAGGATCATGACCAGCAACACGAACAGCATTAGCAAGAAGCAATGCCCATGTTGGAGGTTCAATAGCAGAATACTTATTCGCAAGTGCCTGATATGCTTGTGCAGCACTGCTGGGTACAACAAATGTCACCACTTTTGCCATAATAAAATAATCTCTTAGTGTAATTTACTTATTTTTGCGCTTTTGAGAATTTGTTCTAGTTGACTTTCTGTCAAAGCGCCATCATCTTGTTCGTAATTTGATTCTTCATCATCATCTTGTTCTTCTAACAATTGATCTAACTTGTTATCAGCATCCAACATGTCTTCAGTGACTTTCTCTACAATTTTATCGTAGTACCGAATCATTGATTCTTTGGGTTCAACAATCGTAATGATATCTGTTGAATAAACATGTGCAGAATTTTCTTTGATAAGTTCAACTGGCAACCAGGGCATCATCATCATTACTGTTTGACCTGTAGGCATTCTACGAAACACCAAACGCATAGGATCAATCAATTGAATCATATCAGAATTTTCTTCTTCATGCATAGAAGCCACAATATCTTCACCAGTCTGCATTCTTATTAGTTTTATGTTATGCATTTTTGACCTCTATGTTGTAGAATTTGTATTTGAACTTTTCTCCATCGTATATCTTAACACGTTCAGCAAAATGTTTCAATGTAAAATTCACATGTTTACCTACACGAAAATCGTCTGCTATATCAAAGAGTACCGCTTCTTTTTTGTTGTCTCCGATACGTAAGCCTCTACCGATTGACTGTAAGTTTCTTACCCTGGATTTGCTCGGAGAAGCAAATACGACATTATGCAAATTCCGTATATTGACACCGGTACTAAAAGTGCCGTAAGAGGCGACGATAATTGCATCACTTTGCTTTTCTGTAATCTCACGAACTTGTTCACGGACTTCAACATCTGTTCCACCATACACAAAGAAAACATGGCGATTATCAGTTTTTTCTTTAATAATTTTATATAATTGTTTACCATGCTTCTCTACAAGATTGAACAAAACAAGTGTATTACCTTCTAATGATATTACAAGATTACGTATGAATTCATTTCGTGCCTTACTACTTACTATGTATTCTATTTCTTTTTGATAGTCCCAACCACGTGATTGTTTGCAGATATCTTCAGAGTATTTGAGTATCAAACACTTGATTCCAAAATCGGCTAACATCTTATCTTCAATAAGTTTAGCAGTTGTTGTTGACTGATAAACTGGTCCAAACAATCCTTCTAGCACAAGTTTGTGTGTTTGTGTATCATCAATTGTACCTGTACATCCAATTCTATAAGATGCATTCTTCAATCCAGACATAATGGTAGTCAGAGACTTTGCTTTGAATTGATGTGCTTCATCACCAAAAACAAAATCAAACTGCTCAAAGTATTCTGGTGAATTTTTATAGATTGATTGCCATGTAGTGATTGTAAGAAACTTATCGGTGTTCTTGTCTTTACCAGAATATTGACGATGACAATACTTCTCCGAATCGTAACCGTAAGATGCGAAATCGGAGTACATCTGTTCAACAAGTGATGTTGTCGGAACAATCAATAAACCTTTTTTGTGTTTCTTATGCTGCACATATCTCAGAATGAGATACAAAATCAATGACTTACCTGAACCAGTCGGTGATAATAACAACATTCTTCTGTTTCTAACGGCAGAAATGAATGCTTTTACTTGATAGTCTCTTGCACCCTCTGTTATAATGGTTTTGTGCAGTTCAAGACGATCTATAAACTCTTTAGCTTCTATTGCAGAAAAGTTCTCAGTTGCATTGATTGCTGAGTCAACGTCAAACTTATAATCTCTTTCTTTACAAAACTTCTCAATGTATGGCAACAATCCAGAATAGATTGTATGCGACCGAAGATCAAACAAACGTACTTTTCCATCCCAAAGACGATTTTTAAATGCCGGCATGAATTGATAACCAGGAACAAAGAATTCAAAGTAAGAAGAAAGTTCATAAGCAACACTCTTCTCACAATCAATTCGGATGAACGCTTCGTTCTGTTTACGTAAAATTAAATCAAACACCTTGAATAAATTTCTCCCAATCAATAAATGACCGGAGCTCCCATGTTCTATTGTTCAGTTCTTTTATGATTGCTTGGCAGACTTCCACAATTTCTTCATGCAACAATTTTCTTGCAAGATACTTGTTGACATCTTCGTCTGCTTCTAAGTATGTATTGATCTCTGATTTGATGGTGTATGGAAATGGATCCCAACCACGTTTTTGAAGTTCTTCACTGTCAAGTTTACCAGTGTAATATTCCCATTTCAATTTACGCCATTTGTTATACTGAAACTCAGCTTCTTTAGCTAACAGTCTATGTGAAGAAAGAATGTTTAGATATTTTGAATGAAGCTTTGGAATATCAATCAGTGCTTTACCTGGTTCGGTTCTGTCAATGATAGAGTCCGTTGCCCACATTTGTAATACTTCGTCAAGTTTGCTCATAGAATACCTCCTAATAGGAGTATAACATAATTAAAAAAGTTTTTCTACATTATAATAGGAATATCTGAATGTTACATCGGAAGTAATTACAGATTCTGGAGAGTCTGTGGAAGATAGAACAAAACCAGAAAGAGAAATTGGAAATAAATCCACAAATTTGAAACGGTAATAAGGTTTATTTGACGCTGAAAGGAGAGTAATTGCGCCCTCTGAATATTGTGGCTGTCTATTATTTTTAGCTGTTGTGTATGGATTTAGTTTTCCTAAATTTGCATACTCTTTGAAGTCTGTAGGAAAAGTAAGTGCCCTCAACCAATCATGAATCTCTAACCATCCTAACAATTCTGCATCAACAATAAAAGTTATATTCAAAGGCTCATAGATTGCTTTTTCTCCAGGTATTGGTAAATCAACCAAAGGAGTAGGAGAAATAATTTCTGATGTTGACAGACCAGGAAAAGCAATAGTCTGGCAAAAATATTGCAAATTCGGAGCCCTACCAAAATTGAAGGTAAACTTATTCGGCTGTAACGAATTTGGATTTATTGGGTTTCTGTTTTCTACTGACATATGTGTATTTATAAGCAAAAAAAAGAGACACCCGAAGGTGTCTCTTCAAACCCACTCTTAGCGGTGGTTTTATAATTACATCAGATTCGCAATTCTAAATCCGCGGTAGTAGTTGTTTGACTGAGTTGTCAATGCACCTAAACCTTGGCTAGTACCTTCAGCAAATGGGTTAGCAACTAGACCGTAACGAGTCTTGAAGCCAATCTTTGGCTGGAATGTACCAGTATCAACTGCACGAACCATTTGTAGAGGAACGTATGGGCAGTAGAACATACCAGCATCGTATGCGTTAGTACCCTTGTAACCTACAACAGCAAACTCAGATGTTGAGCCTGTTGGGAAGTATGGATCGATGTAAACTTTGATACGACCGAAGATTGTACCAGCAAAAGTATTGCCAGTATCGTCAACTGTCAATGATACTTGACCAGCAAGTGCTGAGTTGTAGTCAAGAATACCTGACATCGCAAGAGCAGAAGCTACGTCTGAAGAGCAGATAACGATGTTACCTTTACCACGACGAGTTGTCTTAGCGATTTGGTTTGCTTCACGTTCAATCTGGAATGCAAGACCTTTGATTTTTTCAACCATCCAACGACCGTTTGAGTCTGTGTCTAGGTTGAATGCACCAGCAGTTGTAGTACCTGCTTGGCAACCTGGTTTAGCAATCTTGTAGATTGTACGGATAACTTCACGGTTGATTTCAGCAAGAATTTCTGCGGACAGAATGTTAGCCAATTCTGTTTCTGCATCAAGACCATGAACTGCTTTCAAGTCTTGTGCAAGTTCCATTGAGTATTCTGCTTTCAATGCACGTGTACGTGCTGTAACAGTAACCTTCTCAATTGAGAATGCCATTTCTTGGAATGTGTTACCAGCAGCGCCGTCACCCAATGCTTCAGCAGAACCAGTTGACATTGCACCTGTAGGAGCAGCGTTACCAGTAAACAGATAGTCTGTTGTGTTACCAGCGATAGACATTGAAGAAGCAACGATTGCGCCGTTAGCACCAGAGAATGCTGTGTTAGCTTCGTTGTAGAATGCTTCTGTACCGTTTTGACCAGCGTAACGTGTACGCATTGCAAAAATCAGACCTGTAGGACCTGTCATTGGCTGAACGCCGCAAACGTCATACGCAATCAGATTAGGCAATGAACGACGAACTAAACTGATAAGGATTGGATCGAAACCAGCAACTGGACCAGCAGCAGCAGCACCGCCACCAAAACCGCCTGTACCAGCAAAGTTAGTTGGTGAACCAGTTTCGTTAAGAATACCAGCTTCTTTCATCATCTCTTGAGCTTGGTTCTCAAGAATAACCGCAGTAACCGCTTTACGGTATGGGTCTGCAATCTTTGGCATATCTGGATGATCCAGAACGCTTTCCCATTTGTTTTGTAGATTTTCAGACAAATACATTTGTGTATCTCCTTTTGTTATTATTTAAATTTTGATTTTAGAAATTGCTTGTGCAACCGAAGCAACGTATGGGTCAGCAGATACTTTTTTATCGCTACCATCGTCTTCAACTGTTTCGTGAAGTTGTGCTGCATTGGCTTTTTTCATGCCAGATGGGAAGTAATTCTCACGAATTGTTTCAAGTTTTTCTACGAACTCTTCCTCTGTGGAGAATTCAACACTCTCTGCGAGTGCTTTGATCTTTTCAACTTGAGTTGCTGTGAGACCTTCGCATACTTCATTTACGAGTTGTACTTTGACTGCTTCAGTAAGTTGTTTTTTATACTGAATGTTAGTTTCAATTTCTTCGTTCAATTTTTCTTCCAGTTCTTCAACCTTAGAAGCAAGTTCTTCTACAAGGTCAACTTTGTCTTCTGGAACATTGATGTAATTTTCGGCAAACAGATTACGTAGACCAGCAATAAAGTCTTCTGTGATTTCGGAACGTAGGCCGCTTTCAACTGCGATTTCGTTTTCTTCCATCCACTGCTCAACTACGTAGTTGAGGTAATCGTCTACTTTTTCTGTCAGTTCTTGTTTGATGATTTCCACAGCTTCAACTAACTGACCAGCATATTCTGCTTCCAGTTGTTCTTGAATTTGAGCAACACGGTCAAATACACGTGCTTCAAAAATAGTAGCTGCTCTTGATTTGAAGTCTTCAGAGATGGTTTTGTCATCAGCAAAAAGAGAGTCAATATCTTCTTTCATTTTGCCTTTCATCTTTTCAACTTCATCATCGTCATCATCCTCTTCATCTTCAACATCTTTACCTTTTTTATGCTCTTCTTCAGGCATCATGTTTGTGCCTGAACCAGGACGCATGTTCTTATCGCCAAGCTGAACATCTGCCGATGCTGCTGATGGCTTCATGTTCAATGAAGATTTGTTAGAACCAGCTGTGTCTTTAGCTTTCATAGAAAGTTTATTAGAATCATCACTTGGTTTGTTGTTTTGTGGTGTTGGACCGCCCAAGTCTTCAGGTGTTCCAGAATTGCCTGGAGTGTCGTGCTGTAACTTAGGCATTGGCATACCAGGAGCCGAAGACTTGCTTGCTGCAAGAATTTCTGCCGCTGCTTCCATTAGTTTGTTTGTTGCCATTGAATATCTCCTTATGATTTCTTATTTATAAATTTAAAGTTTTCGTAGGAAGTTTTCGAAAAGTTGAAGTCCAACGGACTCAATATCTTTACGAGATGCTTGACGAATCTGTTTTTTAGCGTAGTCTATGTGTGACTCAACAAAACGACCTTCAACATACATCCATTCTTTGTTTTCCATAATGCCCTGAACAAAAGCTCCTGGTGCTGAAGGATCGGCAACAATATCTGCTGCTGTCGCAAGACGCAAATCATCTTGAACCAAATTGTAACCCTCTTTAGTCATTACAACGGAACCGAGGGCACGTGAAGAAACACCTAGATTCACACCGGAATCAATCAGATTTTTAGCAATCTGTCCATAAGGTGTTTCCATAATCAATGCTTTACCTACAAAAGTATTTCCGTTCTCTTTGAGGCTAACGATTTTGTGAGATACACGTTCAAGATTGAGTGATGGTGTATCTGGATGTCCTAGTTCGCCAAGCGCACGATTTGACTCAATAAGGTCTTTTGTATATCGTGCAACTTCATTACGCAGAGTATCCATTTTGTACATACGATTGTTGCGATTGACTGCATCGCCAACAAGAAAGATGCCTTCAATGTACATTTGTTTTTTACCGTCTTCTGTTTTTTCGGTAAGATATCTTACTTCTTCAATATGTTCTTTGATGAGTTTCATTAGATGGTTACTCCTGTGTATGGATCAACATTATAAGTTGCATACTTAGCCAGATGAAGAATTGCAGTTCCGCCAGTATTAATTTCTATTACAATGCTTTGAGTATTATTATTTGCGACTGAGTATCCGTAAGAATCAAAGTCCATATCGCCTCCATTTTGTAATGCTAATAGAGGAACACCATTTCTTATGATGCGAATACTACCATTTGTTGACCATAAGACATGTTTAATATCAGCAGCAGTAACGGTTTCAGTTGTAGCGTTTGCTCTTAAATTATTAAGAGTAATTGTATACGTTCCGGCGTCAACTGCACGAACAATTGATGAGCCTCGTAATGTGTTAGTAATTTCAAATGGCATTTTATCTTAGTCCCATAGATTTACGACGGCGCATTGACATCTTTCTCTTCATCAATGTACGTCTAAGTTTTGCTCTTCTTGTTGTTTTCCATGCACGTTTCAGTAAACGTGCTTTACGTAATCTTGTTGTTGCTGGTATACGCTTTACGGTATTGCCAGACAAACGATAACCTTTGATTGCTGATCTACGTACATTTTTTTGTACGACAATTCTACCTTTTTTATTACGACGGATACGGCGACGAATCTTTTGAACTCTACCCATCTTTACGATATTTGGGTTTCGTTTCTTTGCAGCTTCTTCTAATACTTCTTCGTCAACTTCAATCTCTTCAAACATTTCGTCAACAACAAATGGCTTGACTTCTTCAAGTTTGTAAGAAGCTATCTCATCTAATTTTTCAAAGATGAGTTCTTTGGCTTCGTCTAATTTATTCTGAAGAATTAGTTCTACAAAATTCATAGAGTTTTCCAAACGTTGAAACTGATTCTGTTAGTTGATTCCAAAAATATTCTTTATTCTCTTCGTCTAATCTCTCATAGACACCAATGAACATCTCTTTTGTTTCTTCTGCAACAGATATATTATTACCGTCATTTAGAGCAATTTCATCTGCTTCTAAAAATTCTTTGACGTATTCTTCTGCTTGAATTGTAGCATCTAAAGCAGGTCCATATGGAACGCTAAAATATTTTTTAAGTTTGTCACTCCAATAAAGAGCAACTCTAGTTCCATCTGGATATAATCTTACCGCTTTTCTTTTGATTACCATAACAGCAGGAGGATCTGGCACCAAAGAAGATGCGCTTCCAACGCTGTCTGCTTTTGCTTCATTCAAATCTTCACGTACAGCTTGTCTTGCTCTGGTGTAAATTTGTTTGTTGCTTGTAATCAAATCAGCCATACGGTTGAAAAGATTACGCATGATCTCACGATCAGCACTATTGAACACAGGACGTTCTTCGCCCATCTTGTCCATAATTTTGTGAATGCGCTGGAGCTGTGCTTTATTAGCCAAACCTGCACGAACAAGAGTATCTAACTTTGAATAGTCAGCTTTTTCTTCTTCAACAATATGTTTGAACTCTAATAAAGATTTCATTATTCCGCTACTTCTTCGGTATCTTCGTTATTTGCGTTTTCTTCAGCTTCTTGGTTTTGCCCGCCAAAAAGAGTTGAAGCGATTTCTTGCTTACGGACCTGGAGCGCATCGAACGCTTTCGCTGATAATGCATTTTCTATACTTTCTTTTGCTGCTACACTATCACCTGCAGCAACATTGTTGATAATATCTTGAATATTCATAATAACCTTTCTTATCTGCGTCTATTATTTATACTAACCACTGACTTGTTTACTTCGTCATCAAGTTGAGGTGTCAATGATTCAGTTTGATCTTCACTATCTATTGTGTTGTCTTGTGGCGGTGTTTGTGCAGCCGCAGCAGCTTGTTGATCTTGTTCAGCTTGCGCTTGTTGCATTGCCATAGGACCTTGCATCTCTGGCGGAAGAGTATCTTTTTCTTCTTTTATTTCTTCTTGCATTTCTTCAATCTCTTCTTCTGTCATCATCAATATCTTATTCATGACATATTGATTGGAGAAATAACGACCAACAAATGGATCAACCATACCTACCATTTGCAATCTGTTTTGTAACAGTTCTGCTTCACGGAGTTCAGTGAAATTATTATCTTTACGGAAGTCATAATAAATGTCTTCTTTGAATTGATCCCACTCTTCACGTGTACAAATACCTTTTAGAACTAATTGAATTTTGAGTGCTTCATCAAATAGTTGTGAAAACTTATTACGTAGACGAACAACAAATTTGGCAAATTTTAATTCATCACGTGTTACTTCTTGTGAACGACCTAAACCAGCTAAACCACCTTCTTGTGATTCAAGGCGTGAATATGGTACGTTCAATGACTGAAGAAGTTTTTTCTGGAAGTATTTAACATCTTCCAATTCACCCAAGTTTTGTCCTGCTGGTAATGTAGTGATCTCTGTACCTTTACCACCTTCACGACGAGGTAACCAGAAATCTTCTAACATCGACATGTGCTTACGCTCATCACGTAGTTCACCTGTGTTTGCATCGTATACCATTTTGTTACGATACTTGATCATGATGTCACGCAGATATTGTTCTGCTTTACCTTTTGGCAAATTACCAACGTCAATATAGAAAATACGGCGCTCTGGCGCACGTGAAATACGATAGATAACAATCGCATCTTCAATCATACGTAACTGATTGAGTGGCTTGATTGCTTTATGTAGATATGAAATAACAAAAGTATTCTTTGCGTCCATCAAGCCAGAATTGATATTGATAATAGATTCTGGTGCAATACGAAGACCTTGTGTTACATTTGCGGTAAATGTTTGAGTTGTTGTACCACGATCATTGAACACGTAGTATTCTGCAACAGAATCAACAACTAAAGCACCTGTTTTTGGATCTCTTTCTTTTTTGACCTCACGTACTTTACGAATTTTACGTGGATCAATATAGCGTAATTCTTGAATGCCTTCTTTTGGATTTTTGTCATTGACTACCACATGATAGAACATGCGACCATCAATGTACCAACGTTTGAATAAATCATCTGCTAGATTATTGAAGTTCAACATCTTTTGAATGTTATCAAACTCTTCAATAATTTTTTTCTTGATTGATTCTGGTTGTTTGAGATTGTCTAAAACAACGTCAACTACTTTGCCACGGTCATCGTGTGTGATAGCTTCATTGACAATTTCATCAATCGCCATCTGACACTCTGGATGATTAGACATTTCACGATAACGGGTAATGAGTTCAATCTCATTACGGACTGAACCTTCTAAGTCAACATAGGTACCATAATACGCATTTTGCGTAATGGTAACAGCGCCGTCATCTAATTGTGCTGCGGAAGGAAGAACGAAAGATTGTTGTTCAGGTTTTTCTTTCTGAACAACATCTTTCGAACCCAATGTGAAGCCAAATAGCTTAATAGCCACGCCAAATTATCCTTTCATTGTATAATAAAAAGTAGAGGATTTCCCTCCACTTTTAGCCTACTGCGCCACCAACGCCGGTTGCTTCCCACCACTGATATGCAAAAGTAACAGAATACTCTTCAATCGTATCATTTGATCCCCAATCTAGATCGATTGGAGTGATATCGGTTGGGAACATCCCTGTAAACTTATATGTACGAAGTGGTGCTCCTACTTTTGAATAATGAATAACTGTAGCATCAGCAGTGTATGCACCAGGTGCAGCAGAAGCAAATCGTCTTACATTATTAGAATGACCATTTAGGGCGTCCATCCATTTTTCCATTGTTGAACGTGTAAGAAAATCTTCATCGTTCAAAACGGTTACTGTCCAATCAGCAAAAGTTCTATTACCTGCAAGTTTGATCTCACGTCCAAAATATTGAATAGGCGCAACACCAATTGTAGAACCTGGTAATTGCGCTGTCTTACATGTAAACGCTAATTTTGCTGTTGATAAAGCACCACCTGGGATGCTGTTTGGAAAATTGATAATAACTTCAAATAAATTAGGTCTTGCGCCATCAAACGCCATACCGACATTACGAAATTCATTAATAGCAAAAGCTGGCATATATTACTCCTTTTTTGTAATTTTATTTAGACCGCTCCAACTACTTCATTGAAACTTACGCCGGTACGTACCGCAACAAAATTAAGTTGAATAAAGTTAATTGAACGAGCAGGTTTAATGTAGATGTCTCCAACAAACTCATTACGGTCAATGACTTCACCTGTGTTGTTTGTATCGTCACAAACAACTTTGAAGTCTGTGATACCACGACGACCTTTGACATCACGCAAGAATGGCTCAACTAAAGCAACAAACTGGGCACGTGTAAATTCATCATTGAATTCAAACAATGAGAAACGTGCTGCACGTGAGATTGCTTTTTCTAGTACAATAAACAAACGACGAACGTTGATACGATCAAATGCTGATGGTTTAGCTAACAATGTTTTGTCGCCAAATAGAACTGTACCATCGCCTGGGAACTGAACAACAGGATTGACGCTTGCTTGATACAAGTTATCTCTCTTTGTCTTATTTGGATTCCAAGCTAACTTCACAACATTTTTGATTTGACCACGATTCAAACCACCTGGTGAATACCAAGGATCTTGCAAGCTGTCTGTACGAACGCACAGACCAGCCATATCACCATTGAGTGGTATCCAACGATATGTGTCTGCATACTTGTCGTACTGATACTTGTAACCAGAATCTAAGAATCCGTAAGATGTTGAAGTAAGTGTATTGCGGAAAGCAATAACGTCTATATCTTCGTTGTTATAGTTATCAACAACATCTGCTTTCTCTGGTGATACGAATGCAACACAGTCTTGACGAGTGATTGCAATATTATCAATAACATAGTTAGCGATTGTTGAATTACCTGTTCCTGTTACCAGAAGTGATACATCAACAGTTTCTTTGTTGTTGAAGTAATCCCAACCGGTTGTAATTGCAGAAGTGTAGTTAGTATTTGTACTTACAATACCACCAGCCAGAGAGTTTGAACAGTTGCTTGTTAGTGTTTTGAATGAGCTAACATTAGCAACAGAACCCCACGCTGTTCCTGTACCTACATTTGTTGGATGTGATAGATGCCAAACATAAAATGACTTACGATTGACAACCTCTTTGTAGTAGTTTGAATTACCGCTGTCATCTTTAGCATCAGATGCTTTTGAAACAAAACCATATTTCTCAAGAACTTGACCTGGAACGCCTGTCCACAAACCGTCTTCGTCTACGACAACGATGTGAACTTCGTCATTAGCACCGCCTCTTGATGAAACATAAGTTGATGTGTTTGGAGTAGCAGTAAATTCGTTACGATATGGCCAAACGCTGTATGTATCTCTATCAGCCATGGAAATTAGCAAACTGTTGCCTAGAGTACCAGCATATTTTGCTGCCCATCCACCAGTTTGTCCATATGCACCAGTAGAATATGTGGAGTGATTAGCTTCGTAATCATCATCATTCTGAACAAGAAGACCTGTTCCGTTTGCTGTAGAGTTCAAAGCACCATAGGTTTTAGCACGAACAACTCTGAGTGTATTACCATAAGCTAAGAAGTTTGCTGCTGAGAACCAGTATTCGTAATTGTCTGCATCTGGTTTACCGAATTGATTGACTAGATCAACTTCACTTGCAATAGTATAAATCTTGTTGATTGGACCCCAAGCAAATGG
>Ga0129336_10000477_pt1 | contig 23564 bp, 21 predicted proteins | sample CPB6_02_DNA_FD_96878 | JGI IMG/M metagenome (GOLD analysis project Ga0129336, IMG submission 96878) | Freshwater to marine salinity gradient microbial communities from Chesapeake Bay, USA - CPBay_Sum_0.6_0.2_DNA | ecosystem: Environmental > Aquatic > Marine > Coastal | place: USA: Chesapeake... | reverse complement strand
TTGTCATTGGATTTAGCTGGTTAGCAGGCGCATTTTGCTGGTTAGCAGGCGCACTTTGCTGGTTAGCAGGCGCATTTTGTTCTTCTAATTCTTGTTCAGGTATAATATTACCTAGCGGACCTCTTTTTAATCCAGCGCCAGAACTGATAGGCCTTCCGCTGCCATCTGTCCATGTTAATCCTGTACCAGATTTTACGGTATCATCTGCTGCAGGTGCAGATTTATTAATGGCATCAACTGCATATTGTACCTGAGCAGGATTGTAACCGCCCCCATATTGTTTTGTAGGAGCTGATTGTGCTTGGTTTTGTACGCCCGCACCGGCTTCGTTATCAGTGCCTGACGCTTGTCCAGGCATGAACCTAGAGAACACACCTTGTGGTTGTTGTGGTTGTTCTGATTGATCTACTGTACCACTGCCGGCAAAATCTTGAGCAGTTTTCATTGGAGGAGCTGCTGCTGGTGCATCTGCCGTAGGTGCTGCTGGTACGGCAGATCTTGCATCTAATTTTGGTGCCATTCCGGTTACTAGAGCAAATGAATCTTGTGCTGCTTTATCTGACGCTGCCTTGGCAAATTGTCCACCAATGTTTTGGCCTGAGCGTTCTGCAGCAGTGGCTGAATTTATATCAGTAGGTACAGTTGCAGGAGCAGCAGCCTTGGGTGCCTCGGGTGCTGGTGCAGGAGCTGGTGCAGGTGCTGCTGCATCGGTTTTAGGTGTTGCCACTGTTTCTTTGCTCTTTTCGTTTGATGTGCTTGGTGGCGGAGGGCTGGCATCCTTGGGTGCTGGGGCTGTTTGAGGTTTTGGTCCACCTTGTCTATAAAGATTTCTCAGCGCCAAATTAGTGTCTGCTCGTCCAGCCACGTAAGGTTGTCCTGTTGCTGGATTTACACCCAATGCAGCATTTACTTTGTCTTGATTGAGTCTATCAGCTCGGGAAGTAAATTGACCACCGCTGATTCGAGAAAGTTCAGAACCTACTACACCCTGTCTTGGACCAGCGGTTTTTGGTTGGCCGGCAAAATCTTGAGCAGTTCTCATTTGATCTACTGGTGCTGGTGGAGCTTCGGTTCCACGAAAACTTCCTCCACTACGATCTGTTTGTGTTTGTGGAGTTTGTTGCTCTGTGAATAAATTAATTAATTTTCTAAATTCCATTTTATCGTCTTCCGGCTAATTTTAAAATTGTTTGTAAATCACTTTCAAACACACCTTTAATGTCTGGATTTTTTGATTTCCAGTCAATTGGTTCTGCTTTTTGTTTTGACAGAGATAGGTCAACAGTGTCAGTTGCTTTGACATCTTGACTATCTTTACCGTCACTAGCATTTGTAGCATTTCTAAATTTAGATAGGTCTGGACTGACATCTAAATATGCCTTTACTGGCACAGTTGGTGTAATGACTGTTCCTGTGTCTACAGTTTTTGCTATCTCGCGTTTGGCTTGTCGATCGGCCATGTAGGCATCATATGCTCGTTGGGTGTATTTGCCCCACTTGCCATCGACTCCATCACCTTCAGGACCAAATTTACCCAGCAATTCTCCGTAGCCAGAATCACGCAACTTTTTTTGCATTGCTCTTACCTTGTCACTGCCTGAATCAGGTTGTTGCTTTGGAGTGTACGGAACCTTAGCTGCATCAGGATCGGCATTTACTGTGTAGTCGCCGCGCAGTCTTGGATCATCGTCTTTTTCTTTTTTGGAATCAGGCTTGACTTCGGGTGCAGGTGCAGGTGCAGGAGCTGGTGCAGGAGCTGATGCAGGTGGTTCAGGCTTAGGTGGCTGAGGTTTAACTTCTGGTGCCGGAGCAGGTTGTTCCTGCCCTGTAGCCCAACGCCAAAATTCTGCCCAGGTCATGTCTCTAACTTGTTTTTCTGTTATGCTTTGTTTGTTTTCTTGCACAGCAGATTGAGCCGACGGCGGTGCCATTGCTGGAATTTCTTTTATTTTAGGATTGAACCCTGCGCCAGGTACATAATTTTGCAAACCTTTTTCAGTATCATACTGTAATATAGCATCTGTGGCACCAGCACCTGCCAATCCTAATCCGGTAGTGGTCCCGCCAATTTTGGCCAATTGCTTCTCTCTTGGGCCAAAAATTGGAGTATCGCTCTTGACTTGTTGAGCAATATATTGTTGTTCTTTTGCTTTAGCTGCTGCTTGATCGGCTATGCCTTGTGCTTCTTTGGCTTCTGCTTCTAATTTACGGATTTCGGCCTTGTCTACTCCTTTTTGACGAGCTTGAGCAAGTTGGTTCATTTTTTCTGTATGATTCAACGCTGCTCGATCTGCTGCATTAATTATTTCTTGTGATTGAAGATTGAGACGATCACTAATTGCTTTGGCTTTTTCTTCTTGACTCAATCCTGATGGTAGTTTGTATCTAATTTCTTCTGCTTTATTTAAAAATGCCTTTACTGGATAGGTCACTGCATCCAATGGTTTATCTACTATAAACTTACCAGCTTTTCCTAATCTTTCTGTACCAGCTGCAATTGCCTGTCCGGTAGTGTCTAATGCTCTGCCCACACCGCCTGATTTGACCCATTCAACACCTTTTTTAGACCCTTCTACTCCGGCTCTTATGGCTTTTTCTACCCAGGGTGGCACTGCTTCAGTCAGCACTACTTGACCATTAGGACCTGTGTGACCTATAATTTGTCCGTTTTCGTTAAACAGAGTGTGTTTGCCATCGTAGTAATAAAAGAATCTTTCCTTGATCTCTTGTTCTGTCATTGAACTTTTTTTCAATCTGAATTCTTCTTTGATCACTGCTACTCGTAAATTAGTAAGCCGTTTCATTTGTTTATTCTCTAACATAAAAGGTTCTGGCATTTGTGATCGTATTTTCATTTCTTCTTCAGCAGCCTTTTTAAGTTCTTCATCACTGGGCAAAAAGCTTCCGGTTCTTGCCTTGTCTCGTATTGCCTGTAGCCCCATGCCGCCAATCATTGTTGGTGTTGTAGGTATGGCCGATATACCTGCAATAGCAGCGCCTATTGGATCTCCCATTTTGGTTCTTTTGACCACATCATATGCCTGTAATGGTGCGTTGGTTATAGGAATAACTTTTGCTGCTAATTTTTTTGCCTTTTCGGGCACTTTAGGCAAATATGTTCCAGCCCAACCGGCTGTATTGATATTACTCAATACATCTTTTCCGGTGTCTAACGCTTTATCAAAAACGTCTGTTTCTTTAATTTTCTTAGTCATTGAGTTACCAGCCTCTGAACCATTTCTATATTTACCAGACATTTTTTTACTTGTTTCTGGAATGAAATAGTCTTTGTCAAATGTGTCAGTTGTCACAGTTGTTTGTGCTTGTTGAATCTCACCGGGCAAGGCAGTGTCGTTGCTAGCATTGTCTGCTTTAGATGCGTCTGCTGGCGGTTGTGCCTGTCTGAATTTTTTGGCCAAGGCAATATTGGTGTCAGCTCGGCCAGCCTTGAATCCTGGGCCTAGAACAGCATCAACTTTGGCTTGATTCAGTCTATCTGCTTTACTCATAAACTGACCACCGCTGGTACGCTGTAATTCTGCACCAACATTGTTTTCTGCTATAAAGTCATCTTTGTCAAACGCACTCTTACCAAAGTCCAATGGCACAATTGACGGAACTACGCCGCCGCGTTTTTCTGGATTGGCTGCTGTTTTAACTGGCTCACTGTCTGTTTTACCTGGTTGAATGTTTAGTTTGCCTGCAGGAATTTTTTGACCTTTGTCTGCCATTGGTGCGTTAGAATCCGGAACTTCAATGTTGGAAGTTTTTACCTGAGAATCAGGCTGTTGTTGAGTGCTGACAGGTTGTGGCCCTGATGGTACTGTAGAGCCTATTTTTTGTGTATTAGGTAATCCTTGTGTTCTTATCAATTGGGCATAAACTTTGTTACTACGCCACGAGTTTGGAGCATAACTAGGCCCTCCTATGGCATAAATTACGTCTAAGTGTGCATCTCTCTGATTGTTATAAGATTTTTTTTGCAGGCCGGCATTTTTCAAGTATTGAATAGACGCAGCATAGGCCAGTTCGGGGTTTCTAAGTAACATATCAGGATCTTTTACTAATTCGCCCTTGAGACCAAGATCTCTATCTATCCTGGCATAGTTAGCCTTGCCCGTAATTTGTATAGGACCTCGCCCACGATACTTAAATCCCCCCAAGTGACCGTACGCCGCATCAAAAAAAGCAGTTGGGTTTTGCTTGAGCGTAGACAATTCTGCATCTGACAGTTTCTCAATCGCTTTATTACCTTTAAAAACAGTTCTAATGTGATCGTTACTATTTTTTGCATAACTGTATTCGCCTACGTTTTTGCCGCCTGATTCTTGCCTGGCTTTGGCCATTATAGCAGCTCGTACGTATGGATCTGTAAAATTTTTTTCAACTTCTAATTCAAAAGCACTTTTTTCAGGCTGTTTGTATTTTTCATACTTTTCACTTAGTTTTTTATAAGTGTTTGTTTCTTTAATAAATTCATCTTCATGTTCTGGATCAACCACTTGATCATAATTGGTAGGTTTAGGCAAAGGAGCCGCTTGTGGTTTTTCTTGTGTAGAATCTGGAGAACTTTTAGGAATATTAATACCTTTTTCTTGAGCGCCTTGAGTTACGCCTGACCATATTTTTTTACCCCAATTGACCACATCTGCGCCAACATCTGTAAGAGCTTTACCCACTCTTTCTAGACTGTGTGGTTCATTTCTTTGGGCATAGTTGTAAATCCAATCTGCGGCCAAAGCTGCTTTGGTTGGATTGGACTTGATCCAATTCACTATACCTTGCTCGCGAAGCTGTTGCTCGAATAGTGTGCGGGAAAAAATTTTATTTCTCATTTTTTATCTTTGGGCAATTTAAAGCTGAACTTTGCTCCACCACCGGTACCCTTGGGCCGACCTTTTTTCTTTACAGCTGGTTGGCCTTCTCCGTCTGTTTCTTCGTCGTCGTCCTTCTGTGCTGAACCACCGTATCTAGTACCGGCTTTTTTACCAGCGCCACCTTTTGATTCAGGCCCACGCTTTTTCTCAAGATACTTTTGCATTTCTTCCCAGCCTTCACGCATAAGCAGTTTACCAATCTGCATTTTTTGTATTGCGGCCTGATGTTCTTCGTCGACCACTGCAAATGCGCTTTGCATTTCTTCCTGGCCTTCATTGACTGGAATGTCTTTTCCAAAGACCAATCTTGAACCATAATTACCAATTTTGTTTAATGTACTGCGAGCAGCATCTCGCTCTTCTCTGTCCTGATCCATGGCTTTGGATATTTCCTGACTATACTTGCCTTGGGTGTATTCGCTTGGTCGATATTTTGGAGCTTTGTCTTTTGGACCCATCCAATTTTCATCGCTTGTTTTTTGTGTTTGTTCTATTTCTGCTCGCTGTCTTTCTCTAGCTGCATCTGTTCTTGGATTTTTAAAAGTACCGTCTTTGTTCATGTACTTGTTTTCTTCTTCGCGCACTGGTTCCATGTCGCCGTCGCCGTCTAGATCAGCTCGCTTCAGACCTTGAGCTCTGGCTTTCATTAGATTGCCTGAGAACTTGTTGCCTTCTTTTTTAACACCTTTTTTTGCACCAGCAATTTTGTCGGCATAGGTAATTTTGTCCTTGGGCTCTGCTAGTGCTGCAAACTCTTTGTCTTTAGGAGATAGCATGTCTTCGTTGTAATTGCCTTCGTCCATTTTGTCATGACGAGCGCGGATCTGAGCCATCTTCTCTTTACTAGCACCTTCGCGGCCGGCTTTTTGTAATGCAGCCATACCTTCTTTGCCATACTTCTTTTTGCCTAGGTATGCTTGTAGGCCGCTTTCTTCCATTTCGCCTTCTTTCACAGGACGACCAAATTCGTCACTACCAAAAGAATCTCGTGGTCCAGGACCAAACGGGCGCCAATCTGTGCCCTGCTCACCGGCTCTTGTGGCCATTGGATTTTTTTTGATTTTTTCATAATCAATGTCAGTTGGTCCGCCCATTGGATCATGTTTGGCTTGTAAAGTTTTTGATAGTTTGTCTAGTTTATCATAAGGAGTGTCTTTTGCTCGTGATCTATATTCGTCAGCATAACTAGGACTATTTTTCATTAGTTGGTCGTGATATTGATCACCAATTTGGCCTGCAAAGTGTTTAGCTGATCGATCTGCAAAATTTTGTTCAGCTCTGGCCTGAGCAGCACGGTTCTTGGCAATTCCTTCAGGACTACGCAAAAAATCTAGCGCATCTTCACCTAGCTTCTTAAAGCCCATGTACTTTTCGTTTAATTGACTTTCGACTTTGTTAACTGCTTCAGCAATCGAGCCTTTATTAGTCGGTTTTTTCTTCTTGCCTTCATTGTGCAACTCCTTTACAGTAGACATCTTACTTTCAGTAAGAGTTTGCTTGGGTGCTTCTAAATTTTGCATGGTCTTTAAGATGTCGTAGATATTGTTGCTCATTTGTTCTTTCCTTTAATGGGTGGTAATTTGTTTTGTTGGCTTCCAACCGGGCTCTTTGTACCTTGTGGCAATTGATTGGTTGTTTGTGCTGGCCTAGTTTTTTCTTTGGCCTGAGTAGTAACCAAGTCTGGTTCATCTGGTCCTTCTAACATAACACTGGCTTTGTCTAACTCTTTTAACAAACTGTCTTTACGACGATCTCCTACTAGATCTTGACCACCTGGTGCCGCCTTCAACTCACTGTCTAGTAGCAACGAACCGGTATGATCTTTACCGTAGGCTTCAAATGCATCATTGTCGTCGGCCTGTTGCTTGCCATAAACACATACCCATTCTGGATTGATTCCAGCACGTTCAATAATTAATTGTCTAATTTGTGTGTTAATAGTAGGATAGGCCACTGTGGCTTCAAACTGCCAACATTCACAAGCACCCCATTTGGGGAACTCTCTATGTTCTTGAATAGGCAAGCTTTTTGCTGATGTGACGCTAACTAATTCGTAAGCATCAAGTGCATTCTTAATGCGCTCCATAATTTCGCCCTTGGGCTCGATCTTTGCAATCTTGATACGAAAATCATATGGTTGATTTCGTGATGCAATATATTCGGTAAGACTTTTCATAGGTTATTATCCTGTTTATAGAGTATTTATTTGTTTTTGTTCTTTTGGAGAATCTGATTTAACAGTTCGTTACGATCTAAAACTACGCCTTGCCCAGTAATGGGTTGGTCATCTGGATTGTCTTTGCTGATCTGATGATCCAATCTAGCCTTTTGTAACTGTAATTGTACCATACGCAGCTTCTTGTCCATTTTGGCTGTTTTAGCTGTGATAGCGTGTCCTAAAAGTGTGCCTGCAGTTTGGAACACCACTCCGCCAAATCTAGGATCCATGTTCATACCAAGATCCATTAAATCGTTAAATTTATCTTTGGCTAAATCAGCCAGTTCATCCATTTCTTGATCGCTAGCTTCAAGATCTCTAACAGTAGGCAGGGCAACGTCAATCTTGTCAATTGCTTCGTCAACACGAGCAATTATTTCTTTGTTATCAACAATGGTTTTAAGAGCTTCAGATGATTCTGCAGAATCGGTTGATGGTAAATCTGGTAAGTCAAACAGTTCTGATAGTTTTTTTGTCATGCTCGTATTTACCGAGACTTTTTACCCTGATGGAACATATCTGTTTCAGTGACTACTCTAAAACGTAGCCCTTGGTCACGGGCCCAAGCATTGGCCGCAGTCCATTTGTGCATGTTCAATACCGCTGCGGCCTGATCACGAACACTGCGCCCAGCAGCTTCTAACGTGGTCTGCTTGCCAGGTTTGATTTCAATCAACTCGCCTATTCTTTCGCCGGCTTTGTTTTGATAGATTATTAAAAAATCTGGCACATATATTGTGTTGCGATTGGTAAAAGGATTTACATACGGAACATGAACCGATTCACTGGCCCAGTGTAGTACCGCAGGATTGTTGTCACAGAATCTCATAAAACTGTGTTCCCACGAACTTCTAAAATGAGGAATTTTTTTTCCTATGTATTTGTCGGGGTTGAGAACCTGATAAAATCCGTTTGCGTATTTCATTATGGTAATATTGCTCGCGTTACATATTTGTTTCGTTGTGGCCGATTCTTTATTCCTAAGAAACTGGTACCAATTCTTTCAAAATTTAAAAAAAGTGCTGTGTAGGTATTGAGATCGCCTTGAGGGATTTTTTTAAATTCATCTAATGCACTCATAGGATCAATACCCTGCTTAATTGCTGTGTAAATCACTGCGCTGGCCAATGCTCTTGCACTTTCTTTATTTTCGGCAATGTATTCAAAATAAGCAACTAGAGCAGCATCGACGTTGCTACTAACTGAAATAGGAAAATCAAAATAGTTATTGAAAAATTTATCAGTCTGAGGAGGGTTGACTGCATTGGTATCAATTCTTGATAAGTTTGTTGGGTTAGGTATTTCCGGGTATTGTGTTTGAACCATTTATGTATCCTTTGCCACACGTTGATTGCTAGGTACTCTTGGCACTTTTGTACTCAAATTTGAAACTATACTAGATGACAGGTAAGTTTCTTGTGTGGTTCTATCTTTACTGGTAAGATCAGCCGATGAAGAGTTTGTGCCTGTACCAAACACTGTGTTTGTAAAAATTTTGCTGTTAGATTCTAAAGTCATGGTAATGGATTAGTCGACGATGGTGAAAAATTACTTATTGCATTTTGTTTTAGCTTGTCAAGGCTCAATTGGGATGCAACTTCATTGCCACTAGGAAATTGTAAATCTTTTAGTGGACTATTAGCCAACGCACCAGATGCCTGTTTTATAATTTGATTCGTTCCAGTTTGAAACGTAGTGGCTGCACTCTGTAAATTTTGTTGTAAGAATGCAGAATTTTTTCCAAGAGTTTCTTGTAAATTCTTGAATGCATTACTGTCTGCGATCTGTCTAAGTCCGCGCTGTGCGTCTTCAATTTGTGCTGAGAATGCGTTCGGTGATGGGATCAAACTGCTGGCAGTGCCAACCAATTGATTAGTTGCGTTTTTACTTAAATCTACAATTTTATTCAAATTGGCTCCTGATATCAGGCCTTGGGCGTTCGCTGCCACTCCTGACAAATCAACTCCTGCTGCCAGTGAAGGCAAGCCCGACAGTGTAGAGGCAATACCTCCGGTGATAGCTGCTGCACCGGCTGTTACATTCAATCCGTTACTTAACACACTGCCTTTGGCAGCAACTGTAGCCGGATTGAGAGCACTTTGAAATGATGGTCCAGAATTAGCACCACGGTATGGAATATAAGTTTGATTTATTGCGCTTTGAAAACTGCCGCCACGTAGTACGTTTGTAAACGCTTGAGTTAATTCTCCTTGTGCTAAATTCATTAAATCAACATTTTTATTTTTTTCATATCCCCGTACCAGTTTAAATGCTGCGCTGCCCCATTTTCCTCCGCCTCCGTCAGTAATTACGTCATCTAGTACATTGACTATACCGCCAGGCCCAAGAATACTATTGGTACCGCCGCCGGCTGGTGTGAGTGGGCTAGGCGATTTGTCATAGTGTAAGTCAGCAAAGCCTCTGGCCACTTTGGTGCTTCCGCCGGCGTATAGTACGGATTCATACGAAATGGTCATTACGTTTTCTAACGTACCATCTTGACCTTGCTGATGTGTTCCATGCCTGTAAGCAGTAATTACAGGATTAATTAAGGTATATTCACTAAATCTTTTTTGATGCAAACTATAAATTCTTATTGCATTTATATATTGTGTAGAAATTGAACTGTTTGTTCTAGGAGTATAGCCAAACTTATTATATAGATTTCTTTGTCCAATAACTTGTTTATTGTTTCTTAGATAAACAGGATTGAGTGAACCTGTGGCATCACCATAGTTATTATCCATGTCTCTATAATAATAGTTGTAATAATCAAACCAAAGTTTTCTGATTATATTGGCAGAATCATCATAAAAAGAAATATTAACTTCTTCGTAGCGAATTTTACTTTGTACAATAGAAGGTCTATTGTAGTTATTCATTGTTTTTGCGTCTACTCTAAATCTTGGCAAATCGGCAGATTTCACAAGCATACCTGCTTCAATTTGCTGTCGTTGATTGATAGTTGTGAGTTCAGGATTGAGATCAAAATACACGTGAAATAACCAAGTGTACTTTGGTGATCTTTCGTAATTGTTTGTTACAAAAAGTCTGCTGGCGTGTTGATAATCTTTAATATTATCGCCGCGAGTTATTTGCTTTAAGAAACCGTCAAAAATGCTTGGCATAGTAATCCGTTTTAATTATTTAGTTCAAAAAAAAAGCCCGGTTTTATCCGGGCTTTTTTAATCTGTACTAATTTTATGCAACACCTGTTATTACTGTACCTAGTGTTCTGCCTACCAGTGTACCAATACCAGTGCCAGTTGGGCTTTGGATAGCATTATCATACATGATAGATAGTGCGATTGTTGCTGGAGCACTTTCGCCGTATGCCATTTCACCGTAATTGACAGTGGCTAATAATGCCCCATACAATTCCCAGGTTTCTAAAATATTAGGTTGATTAGCACCATTGCCACCATCTAGCATTTCAAATTTAAGAACGAATTTGTAATCAATACCGGATGCTGCTGAACTTTGTTCTGCAAAGTCAAATTGTTTCTGAATCTGTTCACCAACCAATTTGCTAACATTACCACCTGCATCGTCACGCAGCGTTACACTAACTGCCTCCCAACTTGGTTTGCCAACTAAATTCACCTTTGAGTTGTAAACCTCAATGGAGAACGGGTTCATATTCAAATTGGGACGACTGATACTTTCAACTTGTTTTGTTAGTTCAACTCTATCAGTGCTTACACCAAAGTTTTCAAAAACAGCGCGGAAGCGATATTTTAGCTTTGGCATTAACAAACCCTGTGTACTTGCACTTTGGTTTGTTGCTAACGGTACTGTAAATCTATTCAATGAGGCTATTGCCATTTTATTCTCCTATTATAGGTATTTACCAAAATTTTTTCAAAATTTTGTAGGGGGGTTTTACACCCCCATACCCATTAAACTCCTGCTGCAATATCACCTGGGTTTTTCAAGCGAATTGGAATATAGATAAATTCCACTGCTTTCATTGGTTCAATTGCAATGTCAACGTACAATTCGTTTCTTGCGATTCTAGTTGGTGTGTTGTTGGTTTCATCACACACAACCAAGTAATCGTATACACCACGCTTGGCTACCAAGTCATTGATTGCACCGCTAATGATGTTGGCTATCTGGTCTCTAGTAATCTTGTCGTTTGGTTCAAACAAGAATCCGTCGCCTACTCGAGCCAAAATAGTTCTCAGATAGTTTACCAGACGTGCAACATTGATACGATCCAAGCTGCTTGCGGTTGGATTACGTGTCTTCTGACCCCATACTACCAAGCCAATTCCTGGCAAGTTGGTAATAGGATTGATTCTGTTTTCGTATAGAGTGTCTCTTACTCCCACACGAATACCATCAAACACAAATTCTCCAGTGTTGGCATCAATGTAACCAATACTACTGGCGTTGTCAACTAGTCCACGACGTGTACCAGCTGGTGCAAACCATTGGTAGCTTACATTATCATTGAAGATAATTGTACGTAATGCCATATGACTTGCAGGAACAACAATTGTATTACCTTGTAAGTCGCTGGTTTGACCACACGGATAATAAACTCCCAGATAAGGACTTGCAGTTGCTAGGCCATCGCCGTTAGTGTTATTACTCCAGTTTGCAATATCAATTGCATTTGGTGCTAATCGCATTGGTGTATCACCAACAATAAATGCAGTTTGTGATCTGTCGTTGTTTAGTGCTACCATTTCGTCGATTACTTCTGGATAACCCGGGCAAGCAATCAAGTTGAATGCGAACTGATCTTCGCGCACCTCAGTGTTGGCAATCAATGCTGCTTGCATGGCGGCTACAATCATTCTACGTTGTGCTTGACGACCCATATATGGACTACCGTTGTCTTTCAGTCCGCTTGCAGTCTGCCAAGTATCTTTCACAGTAGGTAATGTACCGCCTGCTCCTGGCACTGCTGGTAAGTCAGGATAAGCATTTGCATTAAATTTGTTGCTAACAAACTGTTTTACATTGTAGCCGCTGCGACGTGTGTTAAACAACAACATACCACGTGGATACAATCTGTAATCTGGTGCGTCTTGATCAATGTAGTTACTGACCAATAAGTCTGTAATTGAGGGCAGAGAGCCTGTGATTACATCTGTTGTACCATCTGTGTCCCAACGAGCATCTGCAAATACAATACCATTTTGGCCAACTTGATCAGTGTTATCTATAAGAACCCATTCAGTTCCACTGTAACGGTACAAAGCAGGATAATTTTCCAAATCGCCGCTATCTAACCATAAGTCACCGGCTACCACAGCAGTGACACCGTCACTCTGAAATTCAGGTTCACTAGCAGACACAATTACACCATCTGGATCAGTGATACTTAAATCATAACCTCGGGCATCTTTAGTGCTACCATCATAGAAACTATTTTTATATCCTTTCCACCCACCAATGTCGTTTATCATAATGTCAACAGTGGCCGGATCACTGTAGTACCATAGTGTACCATCAGCAGGTGCTTGATAAGGTTCTGTGGTGCTATACGTGTATGTCAAGGATTGCCAATTTGTTAATGCTAAAGTTGTGCCGTATTCAATTACACCGGTTGTATTGTTTGTAAATCCAGCATCACCTACAGGAGTACCTGTTACTTCGTCAAGGAAGATATCACCACCGTATATATGTGTAAACGTGATTATGCTGTTTGTAACATTAATTTCCAATTCTGGAATATTAAGACTAAGAACGTCGGCCACAAAACTGGTTGGTGATGTACCTGTAAGTGTAACAGTGTACGAAGTAACCGCAGCAGTGCCAATTGATGTCACACCAATGGTAAATTGATCAGAGATAGTAAATGGGTTAGCTGCAAGTGCTGATCCGCTGACAACAGTTTGTCCTGCTACACGACGACGAAACGGCTTGTAAGCTGCTGTATCATCAAGTATTGGATCGTAATTGTGCCAGACAGTACCAGCCGCTATTCCATTGCCGCCACCTGAAGGATCTAAACCAAAAATAGCAGCTTCTGGACTAGCAAAAAATTCTGTTGCTAGTGGAACAAATGTTTCGGTTGTACTATTGAATCTTTTAATGACTACATCTGCTCCACTACCAACGGCACCTATCTTTAGGAACACACTACCATTTGGTCTAGGCACTGTGTCAGTTGAACGCCAGGCTGGAATTTCAGCAAATGTTCCAACAGTGAACAGAGGGCAAGCATAGGTTGATCCTGATGCACCTAATCCAAGTGAAGCCATTGGAGTGCCAGAAGCGTTAGCTATGGTAATTTTGCCGTCTGCTACTGCTGATGGCCCACCGCTTTTTGCTGCACTGGTTGCGTAGATTTCTAATCTGCCTCCAATGTAGGCAGCACTCACTCCAGCAATACCTGCTGAAGTAATCAATGCGGCCACCTGGCTAATTGTTTTTGGAGATATAGTGTCACCAATGGTCACAGTTTGAGTGTTAATAGTAAGCGCCGCAGCAGGGTTACTTGCTGGTATAGCCGTGGTTGAGCCAGTTGCAAAAGCCACAGTGCCTCTGATAGTGGCCCAACTTTGTTGCCAAGCACTGGTTCCAACTCTAACCCAGATATTGCTTCTGTTTTTGTAGTAGATCAAAGCACTACTACCGCTTCCAAAAGAAATAGCGTAGTTTCCAATTTGTCCAATACTAGAATCTGGCACATAATAACCGCCAGATAAAGTTTGATTGGCTGTGCTAGTAATTAAAATAGGAGTGCTTTTTAGAACTAACTCACTGTTGATTGCATCCCATTCGTTTATACCCCACTGACTTTCGCTAAGGTCCATCCAATGAGTTCCGTTAGCAACATTTCCAGCTGGACGAACACTAGTGCCTTCCAGTTGATTTAAATCTATGTCGGCTCTTATTGCGTAAATTCTATTCACATTGCCTAACACACTGTAAGCTGTCATCAAGCCATATTCATTACGCTCGTCGCCGTGTAATGGAGTACCAGATGCGCTTTGCTTGAAGCTGGGATATCCCATTGATGCAATTAGTTCACGTTGACTACTATATGTTAACAATTTGCCTGCTCGAGCAGCGGTTGTATCAGTAGCAGAGCCACCTGATGCATTGACTTTGTCCTGAGCAGTTGCCATTATAATTAATGGAACGGTACCTACTGCACCTGGAACGTATTGACTTTCGTCGGTAACGGTAATTTCTAATCCTGGGGATACGAGTGCCATGTTTTTATCCTTTAACAAAACATTTGTTTGTATTTATAAAAAGGATATAGAATTTGGGTACTACAAGGTGCCTTTAAAAGGTTTTACTTATAAATACTGTTATGAATAGACCACTGTGTGTTCAATGTCAAGGTAATCCAGCAGCAATCAATTATAAAATTGGTGCTAAAATTTATTACAGAAAGATTTGTGCAAGTTGTTCGCGCAAAGGGCGGCGTGTAAAGGAAATGCCAGGCTGGACAAAAACTGGATACAAGAAAAAACTGTTGTGCGAACGCTGTAATTTTAAAGCAAAAACTGCCAATCAAATATTTGTGTTTTATATTGACGGCAACTTAAAAAATAACAACTGGGTAAACCTACGCAGTGTTTGTGCAAACTGCAGGATAGAACTAAACTCAAACAAAACTACTTGGCGTGAAAGTCCGTTGGTAGCAGATTATTAACTTTAGAGTACAACTCTTCCACTGTTCCATTGTTTTCAATTTCAAAATTAAACATTTGACCTATCCAAGCCCATTCGCTGTGATGTATTTGCGGATACCGCTGCGGCATCAACTGTCCAGCATCTTCCAGTAGCCACTGCCTATCTTCGTGCGTGGTATTTTCCGTTAGGGCACAATTGTACCACTCGGGCAATGTGCCTCGTTTGACCCATACACAAGTGCCGCCAAATTTACGTATAGCTGCAATTTCGTTAGGGAAGCGAACATCGCTAATAACAACATCTTCAGTGGTTTTCCGTAATCTGTTTTCCAAACTGGCAATCCAAATGTCATTATGAAAACCGCGTCTACATACTTCTGTGCCCCACAGTTGCAACATATATCGTGGTGTTAATCGGGGCATATCTAGTCGTTTACTCCACCACGGATCCACTTGTTCGCGCCACTCTCTGGCTTCGGGTGTGAGTCCTTCTAGCAGTTCTCTATCCCACCCAAACACTTGTGCTACTGCATCTTTGAGTGCGCCCGCAAAGCTATCTCTAACAAAACCATGTTTAGCTACTAGATAATTTGCTACAGTGTCTTTGCCTGAACCAATAAATCCTGTAATACCTATGATCATAAAAAAATGCCCCCTAAGGAGCATTTTAGTTTAATTGTTGCAAAAAGTCAAATACCGTATTTGTTCTTTTTAGGCTTGGCCACTGGACTAGTTTTCTGTATTGTAGGGCCTTCTTGACTGCGTAGATCGCCGTGATTCATATCTTCGTGATTGGCATGAACTGCTTGGTAAGCCAAGTTGAGCATGTCTTGTTCTTCTTTACTGTAAGGTGCAGTAAGTTTCCATTTACCTAGCCAGGATTCCTCATCAATTTCGGGCATGGTTTTGCCGTCTGTAGCTGCCAATGCCAATCCTAGCCTATACAAGGTATAATCACTATTCCATTTTTTACCGTCGGTGAATCTGTTCAAGCCTCTGGTTGCTCGGCGCTGTCTATCTTTAAGTTCGCCTACGCTTTCTTGTATTATATCTCGTATTTTCATTAGCCTATTACCCAAGTCAATGGATAGGATCCATCGACATAATCTTTTAATTCTTGCTCAAGTTTTTCCATTTCAGCTTTGGCTTCGCCTTTTAAAGTTGCCCCGTTCAAGGTTGTGCCACCCTGTGGCCCAGGCAATGTAGCAAATTTTTCTCTGGCTTCACCTACAATTAATTTTGCAAAACTATAAGCATATTCTTGTATCCAAGGAAATGCTTGATAATCATTTAATATCATAGAATCTGGCTTATAGTTGTACAGATGTAGCAGAACATCTTCAAAGCCATTGGGATCTGCGTTGACACCAGTATAAGGAATTTTACGTATCAGTGTGAGCTTTTTGGTCACTTTGTTGAATGTGTAATTCAAATAACCACCAAACATTCGCATTGCTAATTTTTGATAGTCTACAAACAATTCATAGTTAAGTAATCCGCCAACTCTACCTGCTACCAGCATATAAGTGTTCAAATACCCAGATGCAAATGGTTCAAATTGGCTTGCAGTAGTTCCTGATACTGACCCAATTCCCCTGCGGTATGCAGCCCTAACATCCATAACAATGTCGGGTAGAATTATTTCTTGTGTTTCAGGAAACAGTTTTAAAAATGCGTAGCTTTCTTCTTGACTGTTACTGGCTCGCTGTCTGTACTTTAATAGAGCTTGGTTAATAGCCATATCGTAGTGTTCTTTATCTAATTCTACATCTACTATTCCGTCGCCCAATCGCATACGAATGTAGTCTGTGATATCGGATCTACGTTTGTTTAGGCTGTCTAACCATTGAGCATTTTCGTCATACTCAATGTGTCCTGCACCAGAACCTGTGTTTGAATTATAAAGACTATCTGACTTTAATACGCCGTTGGCGTAAAAATAAGTGTTGTCAGCAACTATATTACCAGTAAACGGATTGGACATTCATATTCCTAAAGTACAACGTATTTATTGTACTTTGAGTAGAATAGTATCCAAATTTATTCGTCCATTGGCTGCGGTTTCTGTAGCCTTGATATCTTCTAAAAACTTACGTAATTGTATTTTGCCGGCTTTGTTAAATTCCTTGAGCTTTTCCTCGGGTTTACGTAGTGTTTTTCCAACGGATGCAGTTTCATTATAACCGGTGATAGTAGTACCCTTGATGCCCAATGGGCCAGTCATACTATCAGCAACATACTTAAATAGTTTACGTGTTTTAGTGTTATAGCACCAAAGTTCTTGTGCACCAATTATATCAACTGGATTAATTGACACAAGTTTTAATGTTTTTTCTTCTTTGAGATATTTGAGCTTGCCTACAACTTTTTCTTTATTGGGCGCACGTTTAACTCTAGCTTTTTTGGTGGCTTTTTTCACACCGCGGTACTGTTCAAGTGCGTCCAAAATATTTTGTATAAATGCGTGATGCCGTTTGAAATCTGACGCCTTGTAGTGCCGGTATGCTTCTGCAATTTGCTCATCTGCCTTGCCTAACGCCTCACCTAGCTCTGTTTTACGAGCCATGAACAGTTCTTCAAACTTTTTAATTTGACTCTGTGGTACCGCGTTACTAACTAGGTAATCATAGGCCTTGGGATCTACTGTGCCGCCTGTTACTACTTCGTCGTACAAACCTTCAAAGTGTGCTAGATGTTCACTGGTTTTTTCGTTTAGTCGGTCTTGAATTGTTTTTACAGCAGCCGGTGCTACAGTTTTTTGTTCAGTTACAGGTTCGTCGGGTATATCGCTGTTAATAATTTCGTAAATACGATCTTGCACATATTTCAACTCTTTTTCACGCAAAGGCATACCTTGTTTGTGAGCTTTGATAAGACTACAAACCGTAATAGGCAATGCCCTGTCGTTGCTACGAATAAAGCGACTGACATCATTTTTGCTATACTTTTCCTTCATCCAATCTACTACGTACTTCTTTAGATCTTTGGCACTGTAAAAGTAATTGTAGTAAAAAAAACTTTTACGTAGGTGATGATCAAACTCTTCCTGCGTCATCGCAAGAGCTCGCTCTGTATCCCAAACTGGCTCACGCCCTGTATGTTTCTCGTCCGCAAACAATGGATCGCGTTTTTTGGGTGGGGCTTTTTTGGGTGCTTTAATAGATTGTGCAAGTGCCACAGCAGACTCCTTGAGTTGTACAAAATATAATTATACTATTCTTTGGGTTTTTCGTCAAGTAGTGTTGCAAACATGAGCCAACCTTGCAATTCTTGCAACTCTTGTTGCACTTTTGCTAACTGTTCATCATAGTGTATAGAATGCCCGTATCTGCGTTGGTCCACACTCAATTGACTCAGTTTGTCAACGCTATCTTCTAAATTTCGATACATTAGTTCCATTTGACGTTTATTAGTCAAATTGTACATAGCCCATAAATTACGCCGGATTTGCCTATCAATATTGGGCCAGTCTTCAAGAGAATTAAAATCACTCATAACATAGTATATAGCTAAACCTAATTTGTGTCAATTTGGGCATCCGCTAAATACTAGATAATAGGAAAATATAGTGCCAAGATTAAGTTTATGGCGTGACGGAGCGCACAGTAACGATTACAAGTATTTAGACAGAAACATTTCTGAATTGTTCACTGTGGGCGGTACTGGTATACTTGTACACAAATACCTTGGTACGACCGAACAAAACACTTCCAAAATAACAAATGCGGCACAAGCCGCAGCTGGAACAACTTTAAATTTTGCCTCAACATCTGACATAGATTTAGGAATGTTTGTTACGGCAAACAATATCACAACTGGTACAACTGTTACTGCAAAAACTGCCAACACTGTAACATTAAGTGCTAATACCACAAGCGCCATAACATCTGGAACCACAGTAAAATTTTACACTGATGCAGCCAAGCCAAGCTATATGAATCAGTCTGCATTGAACATTCAGGATTTATTATTTGTAGAAAACCGCGACAGAAAATACGATGTAGATGTGTATTCCATGCGCGGCATTTATCAAGTGCAAGATGTTACGTTTGATCTAAGTCAATTTGGTATGTTTTTGAATACCGGTACACTCTTTATGGTATTTCATATTAATGATATGATCGCTACACTGGGTCGTAAACTAATGTCTGGTGATGTAATTGAATTAATGCATCTCAAAGATTATTATCCGCTAGACGACAGTTTGCCAGTGGCACTCAAACGATATTATGTGATAAGTGACTGCAACAATGCAGCAGAAGGATATTCGCCAACTTGGTGGCCACATTTATGGCGTGTGAAAATTAATCCGTTAACTGACAGCCAAGAGTACAAAGATATACTCAATCAAATCAAAGTTGACCAAGATATAAATGGTAATACAGGTAATGTTACCCTAGGATCAGTATCAAGTATTATCAACAAGTACATTGAAATTAATGATGCTATACTGCGAGAGGCAGAAACCAATGTGCCTTTTTCAGGATACAACGTTGAACACATTTATATAAAACCAACTATAAATGAAAATCAATATCCCGGGGACCCAACTGGGGTAAATGCAGATAGTGGTGCTAACACAGCAGACAGCGGATCAGCTGATTCTGATGCTGGTATAGTAAGTCCTGATTCCACAGTCCAAGGTTATCTAACAGGCGATGGCAAGGCACCCAATGGACTACCTGTTTATTCTGGTATTGCATTTCCTACCAATCCATTAGTAGGCGACTATGCATTACGTACAGATTACTTGCCAAATAGGCTGTTTAGATGGGACGGTCGCAGATGGGTCAAGATCGAAGACAATGTAAGAACCACACTCACACCGGGACCAAATAATCAAACCCTACGCAGCAGTTTTGTAAATAATACAAACACATTCACTAATAACTCTGGCCAGGTCACAGAACGGCAGAGTTTGAGTCAGGCATTAAAACCCAAGGCAGATAATTAATGGCACAACAATATTTTTACGATGGCCAGATACGCAGATTCCTAATTCAATTCATGCGTATTGTCAGTAATTTTGAAGTTGAATTTGGCAAGGATCGTGACGGTACACGAACATTGCAGCGTGTGCCTGTATACTACGGCGATCCAAGTCGTCAAGGAGCAACTATTCTCAGAGGCAATAGCGAAAACGTGCTCAATGCTGTGCCTGCCATGAGTGCTTATATTAGCAGCTTTACCTATCAACAGGATCGTATGCAGGAACCATCTTTTGTTAGCAAAATGAGCATACGGGAGCGTACCTATGACCCAGAAACTGGGTTGTACGGTAATCAACAAGGCGACAGTTACACGGTGGAAAGACTCATGCCGGTTCCGTACAATTTAGAAGTCAAACTGGATATATGGACCAGCAACACTGAACAAAAAATGCAACTGATCGAACAGATAGCTGTATTATTCAATCCCAGTTTAGAAATACAAAGTACAGACAACTATATTGATTGGACTAGTTTAAGTTATGTTCAATTGACCAGTGTCACTTGGTCATCAAGAGTTGTACCAGCTGGAGCCGAAGAGCCCATTGATGTTGCTACTCTCACTTTTACCATGCCAATCTGGATCAGTGCGCCGGCCAAAGTAAAACGTTTGGGCGTCATACAAAAATTTGTTGGCAGCATTTATGACGAACAAGGCACTTTAGACACAGACACTTTATTAGTTAATCTAGCTTCGCGTAGATATGTGACTCCATTGGATTATGGTGTATTTTATTCCGGCAATCAGTTAAAACTTTTAAAGAAACAAGAAGTTGTTACGGAAAGCGACGTTGTAATTGAAGTTACACCTCCGGTTACCTGGAAGTCACTCGTTGAATTGTACGGAACACTGGTAACAGGAACAACTGAAATAAGGTTATCTTTGCCAACTGAGACAGAATTAATCGGAACCATTGCCTATCATCCAACAGATCCACATATTTTGTTATTTGAAGTTTTTGAAGATACACAGCCATTAAACACTTTGTTAGCCGTTGATGCTATAATTAATCCTCAAAATGTCAAGGTTGACAGTAACTTGCTGTCTCCAGCGACTAACACCAGATATTTGTTAACCAATTCAATTGGCGACCCAGGCAATATCACTGGCAGTGTAGTATGGGGTGATTTAGTAGCCAATGAGAATGATATTATACAATATACCGGAGCAGAGTGGCAAGTGGTTTTTGATAGTAATAATGAGAATACAGTGCAATATGTAACCAATACACTTACTGGAGTTCAGTATAGATGGACTGGTGTAGACTGGGTCAAGGCAGTAGAAGGTGTTTATCGAGGTGGCGAGTGGAGTCTCATCATATAGGTTGCGGTGCTCTTATATACAGTCTTGAATCTAAGAGATATCTTTTTTTACTAAGAAATCAAAAAAGGCACGCAGGATCCTGGGGTTTGGTTGGCGGAGGTGTAGAGCCTGGAGAAACGCCAATTGAAGCTCTGCGTAGAGAAATAGTTGAAGAAATTGGTCCAGTAGAAATTAAAAAAATTATTCCACTAGAAAAATTTACCGCCGATAATACCAATTTTGAATATCATACTTACTTGCTTACAGTAGACAGAGAATTTATTCCCTGCCTCAATGATGAACACAAAGGATATGCCTGGACTGGAGTAAATGATTATCCTAAACCTTTACATCCCGGTGTTTGGAGAACTTTTAGTTTTAAGAGTGTAGTCGACAAAATTGCTACATTTGAAAATGTTATATGTCAGCCTCAAGAACAAATTGTCTAAAATCAATTTGTCTATAATTTAAACTATCTTTCCAAGACTCAGATGCTCTAAATTTTTTAGTAGGACATACTCTTATAAATTCTGTGTCTGTGTAAACATTCATGATAGTTTTAAGACTACGTACCCAATAATCTTCACTAATAGGATGGTTTAGTTGTGGATAGTTTGCAGTGCCAGCAAATATATTGTAATTGTTTGTGGGTGTGTCAATTCCGTCAAAGCCCAACAAATACACTCGCTTGTGGCCGTCAAATGCTGCCATATAAGCTGACATTGCTCCAGAATTAAAGTCTGGATTCTGTGGTAAAAAATTAAACTCGCCGGGATATTTTTCTAGATATTTAGAATTAGCATAAAACAAAGTTCCGGTTTTATCTCTTGTAGATTCTGCTATTTCTTTGACAATACCTTCGCCGGTGCAACTAACAAAATCAAGTTTATAATTTCTGTAGATAGCGTTACATCCATATGTAAAGAAATTTCTTCTTTGTCTTTTGTATATCCAAGGAGTAGTTTCTCCCCAGGGTGTTGATTCTCTATACGGCAATATTTTTGTTAGATCAAATTCATTAGCAGTCACACCATTGCCTACAACAACAGCACGGTCTGATAAATTTTTAAACTGCGGAATAGTAATGTCTTCGGTCTGATACCTCCAACGATCTTCATATAACAGTCCAACCAGGTTGACCGTTTCTGTGGTAATATCTTTTCTATATAATTTTTGTAAAACAGTCATTAATATCTCCCAACAGCAACTTCGATTAATTTTATTGAATTATCTGTTATTGTTTCTAAACTTTTGCCTATAACACAACCCGGTTTGAACAAATTGTAATCAATTGCTTCTGCTACGCCAGCTAAATTACTAGTTACCAACACTGTACCTTTGTTTACCGGTCCTTGTACCTGACACGGAACTCTACCAGTAAACGCCACCGGCAATCCTTCACCGGCCGCATTCATTAAATAGCCCGGATTGGTAGAAATTACCCTAGCAACTCTTGTTTCATGTGTTAACGTAGTGGTTGTTACTTCTTTTTCGCCACCAAAAACAACTACGGTACCAGGAACATAATCTTGATCTACTGTATAATTTTCTGCCAAGTCAGCGTATCTTGCCTGTTGTGATACACCATAAATTGTATTCCACCAGGCAGTTGTACTGCCTAAATTTTGAGAAACATTACTAGTAGGTATGATCCAACCTGCGGTAAAGATATTGGCACCAAACCCTGCTCCGCCACTAACCACTAACGCTCCGGTGCTGGCAGATGTAGATGTGGTTGTAGATGTTATAATTCCTGTGGTTGTAAAAAATCTTGATGCAATTACATTTGCAGTAGTGGTTATATTTCCAGAAACGCTTACATTGGTTATTAATTGTCTCGTCCACGATCTAGTAGTAGAATCGTAGGTATAGTTAATATTGTTAACTGTTGCTGTTTGACCATTTGTTGGCGAAGTAGGAAATGTCATTTAAGTTTCTGTATCCTGTGTATAATACTTATAAATTCAAAGTAAAAGTATTTTGTCCGGTTGTAGTAAATGTGTGCCTAGTGTATTGCCCTACAGTGGTTACAGTTCCACCTGATGCTCTTTGTAATCCTGCATACTGTATTATAACCACACCTTGTGTACCATTTGATGCCACTGCTCCGGCATTTCCGTAAGTGCTTCTTAACGCATTACTGGAATCTCCGGCAGTGGTGCCTGTCCCTGCACTCAACACTCCTCCAATTATGTCTGACCTTAAAAATCCAGATCCACCACCACCACCTCCCATTGTATTGGCTTCAGAATATCCCCCTGCAGATCCGCCCCAATATCCGCCTCCGCCTCCGCCACCGTATGAGTTAGTTCTAGTCACTCCGCCCTGTAAAGCACCTTGCCCTCCACCGCCATTGGCACTGTCTGATGATGCATTTGCACCTGCTGCACTCTGTGTGCCACCTGGGCCACCATAAGCAGTTTTTCCGTCGTAAGGACTAAAACCTTGTTCGCCGTTTGTACCGCCACCAGCACCGCCAGCGTTACCAGTACCTGCACGACTTGACCCGCCGCCACCACCGCCACCAGCAATGATTATAGAATTAGCCTGAGTGTAAGTTCCGGCAAATACCCC